>Ga0182027_10000072_pt1 | contig 147020 bp, 124 predicted proteins | sample 712E1DmetaG_FD_121300 | JGI IMG/M metagenome (GOLD analysis project Ga0182027, IMG submission 121300) | Permafrost microbial communities from Stordalen Mire, Sweden - 712E1D metaG (Illumina Assembly) | ecosystem: Environmental > Terrestrial > Soil > Wetlands > Permafrost | place: Sweden...
CCAACATTCGTGACCAATGTTCCTGGGTCCACTCGGCCGTGCCGGAATCCGCCACTGAAAAGGCGGTTGAACTCGTCAAAATGTCCATCGCCCGGGCCAGCACGCTCTGGCCCCTCGAAGGCGGCACGCTGGCGGTGGACCAGACCGGCATCGTCATCGGCGGCGGATTGAGCGGTATGACCGCCGCGCTGGCGCTCGCCAACCAGGGATTCAACGTCCATCTGGTCGAGCAAACCGCCCGTTTGGGCGGAATCCTGCACGATATTCATCGCACCTTCGAGCACGACGACATCGCCGCCTTCACGCGCGGCCTCATTCAGGAGGTCGAAAAACATTCCCGCATCAAGCTCTACCTCGAAGCCGAAATCACCAGCATCAAGGGCCACATCGGCAAGTTCAACCTGACACTGGCCAAAGGCGGCGCGAACTCTGACATTTCCGGCGGCGCCATCATCGTGGCCACGGGCGCGCAACCGGCCAAGACCGCCGAATTTCTGTACGGCAAGTCCGACCGGGTCCTGACGCAGGTCGAACTGGAAAAGCGGTTGCACGACCAGACCTGGCCCGCCCGGGGACAAAACATCGTCATGATCCAGTGCGTCGGCTCGCGTAATGACAAACATCCCTACTGCAGCCGCATCTGCTGCTCGATGGCCGTCAAAAACGCATTGGCCGTCAAGAAACTGGATCCCGGCGCCAACGTCTATGTGCTTTACCGCGACGTACGGACCTATGGCTTCCGGGAAATCTACTATCAGCAGGCGCGCGAGGCCGGGGTGGTCTTCATCCGTTACATGCCGGAAGCTCCCCCGCAGGTGAGCGAAGACAACGGCCTGGTGGTCACGCTCAAAAGCCCCGACCTCCCCGAACCGCTCGCGATCGAGGCCGATAATCTTGTGCTCAGCACCGGGATTGAAGTGGACCTGAAAAACAACAAGCGCATTTCCGACATGCTCAAGGTGCCACTCAACGCCGACGGGTTCTATGTGGAAGCCCACATGAAGCTGCGTCCGGTGGATTTCACCACCGAAGGCATCTTCCTTTGCGGGCTGGCCCACTCGCCAAAGTTCATTGATGAAAACATCTCCCAGGCGCGAGCCGCCGCCGCGCGAGCCGCCACGGTGCTTTCCAAAACGCAGCTCGACGTCAGCGCCCAGGTCTCGTACGTGGACCAGCAGAAGTGCATATCCTGCATGACCTGCGTCACCGTCTGCCCCTATACCGCGCCCTACTGCAACAAGGACGGCAAGGGTCAAATCGAGGCTGCCAAGTGCATGGGCTGCGGCATTTGCGCCGCCGAATGTCCGGCACGCGCCATTCAACTGCATCATTTTGAGACCGACCAGTTCACGGTCATGATCAAGCAATTGTTCGCCAATGGAAACGGAGATAACGGCGCGACTGCGCCCCAACCGGTTGAAACGTTAACGGCAAAAATCTAAGCTATGGCATCCCAAGTTTTTGAACCCAAGATCATGGCCTTCTGCTGCCACTACTGCGCTTATTCATCGGCGGATTTGGCGGGGGTCATGCGCATCCAGTATCCGCCCAATGTGCGCATCATCCGCACCCCCTGCACGGGCCGGCTGGAAACCGAATATTTCATGAAAGCTTTTGAAAATGGAGCGGACGGCGTGCTGGTGGCGGGCTGTCTCGAAGGCGGCTGCCATTTTGTGGAAGGCAATCTCTGCGCCAAACGCCGGGTCAATTATACCCGCGACATGTTGGGAGAAATCGGAATCGAAAAAGAACGCCTCCGCATGGTCAATATTTCCGCCGCCATGGGGCGGCCTTTGGCGGACATCATCACCGACATGGTGGAAACCGTCCGCAAACTGGGCCCGAACCCAATCAAACACAATGGTTCGTCAAAACCGGAGAACCACTCATGATCGTCGCACAAAGAAAAACCATCCCTGACCTGCTGGCCATCGTCGAAAAACACCGGAAGCTTCTTTTGCTCGGTTGTGGCACCTGCGTCACCGTCTGCCTGGCGGGCGGACAGCGTGAAGTCAGCATCATCGCGTCGGCGTTGCGCATGGCAGCAAAACTAAAGGGCCTCCCCCTGGAAGTCGAAGAAGCGACGATCGAACGCCAGTGCGACAATGTCTTCCTCGAACAGGCCGCCGAAGCGATCAAGAATGCCGACGCCGTGCTTTCGCTCGGCTGCGGCGCCGGTGTTCAGGCCCTGGCGGAGCGTTACACCGGCAAACCGGTTTACGCCGGTCTGGACACGGCTTTCATCGGCATTCTGGAGGAACGAGGAGTCTGGGCGGAGAAATGCGCAGCCTGTGGCGCGTGTGTGCTCCACCAATACGGCGGGATTTGTCCGGTCACCCGCTGTGCCAAACACATGCTGAATGGCCCGTGCAGCGGCTCCCGTGAAGACCGGTGCGAAGTGGACCCCGCACGCCCTTGTGCCTGGCAGCTTATCTACAAACGGCTCAAGGAAATCGGACAACTGGACCGCTTGAAGGAGATCAAACCGCCCAAGAACTGGCGCTCGAGTCTGGCCGGCGGCTGCCGCACGATCATCCGGGAGGATCACCGGGTGTGATCCGCCGGAGTTGGATCGCCCACCAGCGCCGGGTGTTCCACACGGCGAAGCAGCAGCCTTGGGAAATCCACGTTGCCCTTCGATTCCAGAACGACCGCCGAGCGGAGGAGTTCGAGCGATACTTGAAAAGCGTCTCCGGCCATGCTTTTGCGAACCGGCATCTCTGGTGAATCATACGCCATCACCTGCCAACCCCGTGGGATTTGGCCGCCTACCGTCTCGCCCAATGCCAAGATGTTGCCGAAGCCGGTGTTGCCCAGGGTCCGGGCCATTTTGAGTTTACGCGCGGCGCGATCAATGATTCCAGAAACGCGCCAGCAGCATCGAATCCACGTACTTCTGGTCCGTGTTGCGCATCCGGCCGGCAACGGTCTTGATGATGGCCCGAAGAAACAACGCCGCGATTTTCGGGTACTCCTCCAGGAGAACCTGAAACGCCTGTTTGCTGATTCTCAATAACGTGGTGTCGCGCACGGAGATCACGTCCGCAGAGCGGCAGCCTTCGTCAAACAGACATACCTCGCCGAAGAAGTCTCCGGTTTCGAGCTTGGCGAGAATGGTTTCGCGGCCTTCTGTTGACAGACTGACGCGAACTTCGCCGTCGAGCAGCAGGTACATGCAGTCCCCAAGCTCATCCATCTTCACGATCAAACGGTTGGGCCTGACTTGCATGGGTTCCACCAGGTCCAGGAACAACGAAGCCTGTTCTTCGCTCATGTCGGCGAACACCTTGAGTCGGCGAAGTTGGGCCGCGTTCAACGGTTTTGCATCAAACGGATCCATCATGCTGGCCCAGCCTAGCCCTCGTCGGCACGAGAATCGAGCAGAACTTTTCAAGGACCAAGGACGGAAGGCGGGCAGCCTTGGTCCATCGCCCCGAAAAATTTGCCGCTTCTCTCAATCCCGTCCGTCGGCTAAGCGCCGCTAACAAAACTGTAGCCGCAGGCTTCAGCCTGCGCGGGAAAGACGCACCCGTCAAGGGTGCGGCTACAGGGGACTCGGTTTTGTTAGGCGGTCTAGGACAACGACAAGCTGGTTTCAACGGGTTGATGGAGGGCGAGGTCGCACGGGCAGTCATCCTGTCTCTGCCTGCTAGGAAAACCGGCAGAGCCGCGACTTGAATAAAACAGGGAAGAGCCGCAGAATCCCGCCAATCCAAATCTTGAGATGCTCTCCAAACGAATCGGTTTGCCGACCGGTCAGCAGGTCGGGACGGCTTGAAAAGCATCTCTCACAAACACGACGAGAAGTTTCAACACGGAGCCACGGCCATGACAATCAGAACGAATCCCGAACCAAATCCAGCGCGTATCTTCTCCTTGTCACGGGTGCTGTTCACTGCATTCACCTCGCTGGCTCTCGTCAGCGCGTCGGTGGCGGATTCCCTTTCGTCTGCTGCCACCGTCTCCTCCAAGGTGTTCGATGTCCGGCAGTACGGCGCGAAAGGCGATGGCAAGACAATGGATACTGCCGCCATTCAGAAGGCGATCGACGAATGTGGCAACGCCGGAGGCGGCATCGTTCGGCTCCCGTCGGGCACGTATCTGACCCAACCAATTTCCCTGCGCAGCAAGACCACCCTGCAAATTGACGCCGGTGCGACCTTGCAAGCGACCGATGACCGCGCGGATTTCGAGAACCCGCAACGGACCAACACGTTCACCACGTTGATCAACGGCAGGGACCTTCAGGACGTCACGATCACCGGCCCGGGCACCATCGACGGCGCGGGCGCCAAATGGTGGATACCGGCCGAGGCGGCCCGACAGAAGACCCCCGGCTACACGCTGCCCCGCCCGAACATGGTGGTGTTGACCGGCTGCAAGAACGTGCGCGTGGAAAACGTCACGCTGCAAAACTCGCCCAAGTTCCATCTGGTGCCCACGGACTGCGACGGCGTGATCATCTCGAACGTGACCGTTCTCGCGCCCGCCGGTGCGCCGAACACGGACGCCATCGATCCCAGTATCTGCCGGAACGTCCTGATCACGAACTGCCGCATCGACGTGGGTGACGACAACATCGCGATCAAGTCCGGTCGCAAGGTGGCCGGGCGCGAGTTTGCCTCTGAGAACATTGTCGTGAAGGATTGCGTGTTTCTTCACGGACACGGCGTCTCGATCGGCAGCGAAACGGCCGGCGGCGTGCGCAACATGACGGTGAAGAACTGCACCTTCGAAGGCACCGAGAACGGGATTCGCATCAAATCGCAACGGGGCAAGGGCGGCTTGATCGAAAACATCAATTACAGCAATCTCACCATGAAGAATGTCGACCCGGCGATTACGCTGACCTGTTATTACATGTACAGTTCGGCAGGAGATCCCACCCAACCGTCCGTTGCCAAAGACGACGTGGCGCAACCGGTCACCACGACGACACCCATCTATCGCAATATCCGCATCAGCAATCTGACCGCGACCTGCCAGAAATCGGCGGGCCTGATCCTCGGCTTGCCAGAGAGCCAGATTTCGAACGTCATCCTGGAAAACGTCAGCATCACCGCCACCACCACCGGTCTGTCGATCAAGAACGCCAAACGCATCGTGTTCAAGAATGTGAGTGTCACCAACAAGACGGGCCCGCCGTTCCTTGTGGAGAACGCGGAAGTGATAGGTCTGAAAGCCGCGAGCGGCACCGTTCAGAAGTGATAGCGATGGGTGGGGGGACAGGCTGCGAGTTGCGCCCAGCATCGACGGTTGATCGCCTTGGAAGTTTGTCGCGAATTCAGTCCATCACATTCGCTTCAGTACGTAAGCCCTGCTGGTGCAAAATAGTTCATTTGGAGGGCGAGCCTCCCGGCGAGCCGTGGTCGAGGGCACAACAAGGCGGTTCGGCCGGAGCCTCGCCCGCCTCAAAGGGGTCAAAGGGGTAAGTCGTTGACAATTGACAAAGCGATCTTTCACGACAGAAGGACCGGAAGTGGTTCTTGCGAGTCCTGCAAGCCTGTCGAGAGTCAAGAGGCTGTTGAAAAAGCCGCTTCTGGTTGTAGCGGCGGTCTGCGACCGCCGAAATCATCTCCAAAAAGGACCGCTCGGCGCTCATAGAGCGCCGCTACAGTGTGATTTTCAACAGCCTTCTTGACAGTCGGTAGCATTATGCTACCTTGTTCGCATGAGCCAACCCGTAAGACTTTCGGATGCATTGGTCCTGGACGCCCGACTGGCCGGGGAGACGGTTGAACGCTCCATCGCGGGACAAGTGGAATTCTGGGCAAAAATCGGCATGGCGATCGAGCCGTTGCTTCAAGGCACGCAGGCGCTCGCCTTGTGTCGTAATGCCGCGACGCGCCCGCTGTCCGCCTGCCTGAAATCCGTGGATTCGCCTGCCGGTCGCCGTCGCGTGGCCGAATTTCTCCAGGAGCAGCCCTGGCCGCACTACGGACCGCATCCGAGTCAAGCCGGCCTGCTGGTCCGCATGGAAGCGAACGGGAAACGCACGGTCGGGCGATTTGTCAACCGTCAGTTCCAGCCGGTCAAGGTCAAAGCCACGGCGCGATGAGCTCCCAGGGGAGTCGGGAGTCCAGATTGGACCTGCCGCTTGACCGCCGCCCGGTCATCGTCGCACTCGCGGGGCCGAATGGCGCGGGCAAAACCACCTTCTACCATGCCCATCTCCAACCCGTCGGGCTGCGGTTCATCAACGCCGACGTACTGGCGCGGGAACTGAAGCTCGATCCCTACGCGACCGCTCGCGTCGCCGATGCGCTCCGGCGGCAACTGGTGGAACAGCGCGAGAGTTTCGTGTTTGAAACCGTGTTCTCCGATCCGGTCGGCGACAAGCTGACTTTCCTGAAAGGAGCGGCGGGGAAAGGCTACACCGTGGTTCTGTGCTTCGTTGGAATTTCCGGGCCGGCAGTTTCTGAAGAGCGTGTCGCCATGCGCGTCTCGCAAGGCGGACATGATGTTCCGTCCGAAAAGTTGGTTGCGCGATTTCCCCGCACCCTGGCGAACCTCAAGACGGCCATTCGCGACCTTTCCCATGTGTGGATTTTCGACAATGGCGATCTGCGAACTCCGTTCCGACGAGTGGCTGTTTTCGAGAACGGCCAGCGGATGACCCTGAATCAGCCGGTGCCCGTGTGGCTCACGCCGTTGTTGGCGTAGAGTTGTCAAAGGGCCAGTCGTTGACAATTCACAGAGCGATCTTTCACGACCAGAAGGACCGGAGGCGTCTGGTTAGCATCGCCGGGGTCAGGTCTCACATGTCATAATTGTTGTTGGGATCGCATCCGCGGCTAATCCGGTCCCTCAGCTCGCGGCTCACCGATTCGCCGTTCCCTCTTCTCCCTCCCTGCGCCCGCTGGCTAGCGGGTCTCCGCCAGCAGGCGTCATGTCGAATGCCAGATCCGCCAACTGGCGGAGATCTGGCTAGCGGAGATCTGGCGTATCCGACCCACCAACCACGCATCGTCACACGGTACGTCTTGCAGCCCCAACTCGCCGCGCAAAAAGCTTTATCCGCCTAAAAATCCGTGCCCGACACCAGCGTCCAATCCGTCCACAGGGTTTTGAGACTGAAACTCTTGCACTTAGTCTTCGTACCGACAGTTTCACAGCCCTTGCCACTCACCGTGTCCGACGCGCTGACCGGGACCCCGGTCGTCAATAGCTTAATCTTGGAGAATTTCACGCTTTTGACAGTGATGGTCGCGGACGGGACGTGGGCTTGGATCAAGGCGACCGCGGCGCTTTTCAGCGCTGCCATGCCGCCGGCACCAAGGATCAGCGTGAGCTGGGTTTTCTTGACTGTATAAGCTCCCGTGAACTCATTGGTCCCGATCAGCAGACTGCAGGTTCCGTCACTCAGAAACACGGCGCTCGCCGCGTTCGTCTCGACAACTATAATCTTACCGGCCTTAAATGACGATATGGAGGTCAGGTCCCAGACTGAGTTCGTGGTCGCGCCGAACGCGGCCAACTGCCCAATGAATCCCGCAAGACATGCTGCCATAAAATAAGCAACCCGTGAGTGTTTCTTCATAATTGCGTTTCCGTTCTGATTGGTGCCAGACAACAGGCTTGCGTGTGTGCTTAACACCGCGCCTCGCTGCCGATCCGGCATCTTGTTAATATTGTTCAAACCTCAGTCGTGAATGGTTTCACAAGCCTAGGCCCCCGTCAAGGCATTCCGGGAGTACGTAGCTGTATAGAGGTCCATCTGGACACTGCCACCGGATTGTAGCCGCAGGCTTTATGCCTGCGTTCGCTTCTTGTGATGGAGACGAAGCAGACGCACCCATAAAGGGTGCAGCTACAACGAATCCCATCGGCAAAGATTCACTGATCGTTCAGTGAATCGGTGGCGGATTGGGCAGCCTTGCGGACGTCGTCATCGCGATCAGTCAGAAACGGCTGAAGTAATGGGATCGCCCGCTTATCACCCAGGAAATCCAGCTCCTCAATCGCCGCCGTATGGACCTCATCCGGCTGGTGTTGATCCAGCCCCGCAACGATCTGATCGTAGGCTGACGGATCCTCCAGGTTGCCCAGTTCGTTCAGGATATCCGTCTTGACCTCCACGCTATTCTCGTCCCGAAATAGAGAACCCAATCCGCTGGCAATCTGCGGTTTGGGAACCCCAGCATCCGCGAGCTTGGCCATCTCAGTGGCCATCGCCGACCGCTGGACCCGGTCCCCTGTCGTGTGGAAATTGCGGAGCATGTCCTGCAACCTGGAATCCAGGTTCTGCACCGGGATGTCACTCGCCAGCGGCGCCTCTGTAAACGCCTCCGCCTGTGTCGGACTGTCTGCGGAGATTGGCTGCTCGACCACGTTGGAATTGTCACCGACCGCCGCGCCCGTCCCCTCAACCTTCGATCCCGAATCCATCGCAAAGGCCGACTCAGCGTTCTCCGTCTGACCGGTATCCTGTGCAGTCTTCGAAGGAGGAACCGCTGTCTGTGTCTTGCCGCAGCCGCTGGCAAGGAAGGCGAGAAGAACCAGACTGGTAATGAAGGACTTCAATATATGCATCGCGTCTGAAAACTTCCCAGCCGTTTCAGCCAGGGTCGATCTGATCAAACCAATCGCGAACATCGCCACGATACTGGCTCGCGCCAGACTCCTTTCGAGAGAACAGAAGATAGCAAATCGTCCCCGCGACGCTACAACTTTTTTGGATCGATCGCGCGCGGTTCCTGTCGGAAGAATAGTTCTGGAAAAACGGCCGACTCTCGGTAGAGTGATGTCGGACTCAGTGCGTTGGTGACGCAAGCGAGAATTCCGTAGAAAGGGCAAGGCGTATGAGAACTTTTCTGGTCGCATTCATGGCTGCCGCGTGCCTTCTTGTCATTCCGGCACGGGCAAGAATAATCCCCACAATTCTCAGCGGCGGGTTCATGCTGTTTTCAGTCTGAGGAACTTTTCCATGAATGATCCTTCCCACACCGATTCCAACCCGCTGTCGGTCAGCCGTCGCTCGTTTCTGAAGGGGCTGGGCTTGCTTGCGGTCACCACCGCAACGTCCACTGTCAGCGAGGCAGCGGACCAACTGGGCAGCATCGCTTCGGAAAAAGTCTCCGGCCCGGGACCGGTGCCGGTCACCCTTCAGGTGAACGGCCAGCAGTACAAGCTGAATCTCGAGCCGCGCGTCACCTTGCTCGACGCGTTGCGGAATCGTCTGCCGCTGACCGGTTCGAAAGAAGTCTGCGACCGCGCCACCTGCGGCGCCTGTACGGTGCTGATGGACGACGTGCCTGTGTACTCGTGCTCCAAACTCGCCATCGAAGCACAAGGCCACAAGATCACGACGATCGAGGGCCTGGCGAAAGATGGGAAACTGACGCCCGTCCAACAGGAGTTTGTCGAGTGTGACGCGTCGATGTGCGGTTATTGCACGCCGGGGTTCGTCATGAGCGTTACGGCGTTGCTGAAGAAGAATCCGCATCCGACTGAAAACGAGGTGCGCACCGCGTGCTCGGGGAATTTGTGCCGGTGCGGAACCCAGCCGCGCGTGATTGCGGCGGCATTGAAAGCCTCGGGAGTCAAGGTAACAGAGCGAACGGAGGTGATTTCCCATGGCAAGCTGGCCTGAGAAACGCGAAGTAATCGGCACGAACGTGCAACGGGTGGACGCCCCCGCCAAGGTCAGCGGGACGGCGAAATATTGCTCGGATGTGCAGCCCGAAGGCTGGTTGTACGGAATGATTTTCCGTGCGCCATGGCCGGCCGCCAAGGTCACCAAGATCAATTTGGACAAGGCCCGCCAAATGCCGGGCATCAAGGCTGTCGTCACTGTGGCTGAGGGAGAAACGACCGTGCGATTCTACGGACAAGAACTGGCGGCGGTGGCCGGCACCAGCAAACTGGCGTGCCTCGATGCTCTCAAAACCATCGAAGTGGAAGCCACGCTCCTGCCCTTTGTCGTCAAAGAGGAGGACGCGATCAAAGACAGTTCTCCTCGAGTCTGGCCGGATGCGGCCAACCTTGCCCAGGCAAGAGTGAATCAACGCGGGGACGATGTGGACAAGCTATTCGGGTCGGCCGCCGCGGTTGTCGAAGGCGCCCTCGCCGCTCGATTGTCACAGGCTGCCGGGGCGCCGGTGAAAATCATGCTCACCCGATTTGACCAATCGCTCGCCGTCGGGAACCGTCCGTCCACGTTCCAAAAGGTCAAGCTCGCGGCCGATGCCGATGGCAAACTGGTGGCGTTCGAGATGGATTCGTTTGGCACGGCAGGCATTGGCGCAGGTTCGGCAAGCGCCGGTGGCGGCGGTGGAGCCGGTTTTCCAGCTCCGTACATCTACCGGGTGCCCAACGTCCGGGTGAAACAGGCGGGGGTTGCGATCAACGCAGGACCAGCCCGGGCTATGCGCGCACCCGGGAATCCGCCGGCATCGTTCGGGATGGAATCCATCATGGACGAGTTGGCGGTGAAACTCGGCATGGATCCCGTCGAGCTTCGCATGAAAAATGATGCGTCCGAAGTTCGCCAGCGGGAATACAAGATCGGCGTGGAACGGTTTGGTTGGAAGGACAAGTACAAGAAACCCGGCACCAGCCCGGGCATGGTAAAGACCGGCATTGGCTGCGGTAGTTCCCAATGGGGCGGCGGCGGACGCGGCACTCAGGCCGAGGTGCAGATCCATTCCGACGGCAGCGTGGAAGTGCGTTGCGGGACACAGGACCTGGGCACGGGCACCAAGACCCTGATGGCGATCATTGCGGCTGAAATCTTCGGCTTGAAACCGGAACAGATTGTCCCCCGGGTTGGCGATACGCAGTTCCCTCCCTCGGGTGGGAGCGGCGGCAGCACGACTGCCGCTTCGGTGTCGCCCGCGATTTTCGATGCCTGTACCAACGCGTTACATGAACTCCAGACCAGGACCGGCGTCGCCGACGCGCGGGGCGGCAACTGGCGGGCTGCCTGCAAGAAGCTGGGCGTCAATCCGCTGGTGGTGCACGGACAATGGCAACAGGGGCTTTCGTCCAGCGGCAGCGGCGGCGTCCAGTTTGCCGAGGTCGAAGTCGATACCGAAACCGGTTTCATCAAGGTCAAAAAGATCCTGGCGGTTCAGGATTGCGGATTGATCATCAGCAAGTTGACCTGCGAAAGCCAGATCAACGGCGGGATCATGATGGGGATCGGGTTCGCATTGTACGAGGAGCGCATCATGGACCGGGGGACCGGGATGGTGCTGAATCCGAATTTCGAGACCTACAAACTGCCGGGAATCGCCGATACGCCAGAGATCGAGATTGTGCTGCTCGACATGCCGGAGCGCGGCGTGATCGGCATCGGAGAGCCGGCCACGATTCCCACGGCGTCGGCGATCGCCAACGCCGTGGCCAATGCCATCGGCGTGCGGATCACGAGCCTGCCGATTACGCCGGCCAAGGTGCTGGCGGCGTTGGGCAAGGTCAAACAGACGGGAGCTGCGGCATGAAATCATTCCAATACGTCGCGCCACATTCCATCGAGAGCGCCCTGTCGTATGCCAGCGAACAGGGGCGCTACCTCGGCGGCGGGATCGATCTGCTCGGCGAACTCAAAGAGTACATCGCCGAGGCGAAAACCCTGGTGAATATCAAAGAACTGCCCGGTACCGCCGCAGTCACCTCCAGCGCGGATTCATGGACGATTGGAATGAACGTCACCATTACCGAAATCGCGCAGCATCCCGAATTGCGGAAGGCGTTGCCGGGTTTGTGCGAAGCCGCTGCCGAAGTCGGTTCGCCCCAGATTCGGAACGTTGCGACGATCGCCGGAAATTTGGCGCAACATTCACGGTGCTGGTACTACCGCCACCGCGATATCAACTGCCTGAAAAAGACCGGGGACATGTGCCACGCTCAGAACGGGGAGAACCGCTATCACAGCCTCTTCACCGGCAATCCCTGTATCAGTCCCGTGGTTTCCAATCTGGCCATCGCCCTGGCCGCTCTCGACGCGCAGGTGATTGTCCGTCGAGGAAACGAGGACATGCCGATGTCGATCGCCCAATTCTACAGCCGGGCGTGGGACAACCCGAAAGCCCACAATTCGCTGGAGCCGGCCGATCTCATCCTGCGGGTGCAGATCCCTCATCGGGAACGCAAGAGCGCCTACCTCCAGGTCAGCGACAGAGCCTCGTTCGACTGGGCGCTCGTGAGCTGCGCCGCGGCGGCGAAGGTGGACGGCGGAAAACTGAGCCAGGTCCGGATCGTTCTCGGTCAGGTCTCGCCCGTTCCCTATCAGGTCCGGGCGGCGAACGAATTTCTGGAGGGAAAGACTTTGACGGACGAGGCTGCTTCGCAGGCGGCCGACCTGGTTTTGAAAGAAGCGAAGCCGGTCGCCCAAAATGGATACAAGGTGCCGCTGGCGCACGCGTTGATTCGTCGCGCCCTGGCCAGACTCAAGGCGTGAACCATGAACGCACCCCTCTGCAAACATCTTCGCACCAAGAAAATGTTCATGCCCGCTGAAGCGGAGGACGTTTTCGCCGAGCTGGCGGAGCCCCACGCGGAGCCGCTGTTCTGGTGCAATTGCACCCAGTGCTCCGTCGGCCCCGACGACAAGCCGGCACACACGCGCATCTGCCTCCCCGACCGCCAGTGTTACGAAGAATAGAGCCCTCCCGTCTGCCCGTAGTCGACAAAAGGCCTCACGCAGAATTCCCGCTTTGTTTGTTACAATTGTAACAAACAAAGCGGGAATTGATCGGAAGCGCTTTTGGGGAGTTCGCGGACGTTTGGCTTCATCGGAAAGTGATCACGGGGACGGTTCGAGGGTGACGAAGCCGCTCTGACTGGTGCCCAGGAAGAATCCCGCGCTCGATTTGTCCGACTGCAACAGCAGTCCGTTAAACTTGATGGATTTGTTGCCAATGGCCGGATTCACGAAACTTCCGCTGAGTTGGCCGGTGGTGGGCTGGATCTTCATCGTCAGTTTGTCCGGGCCGGAAGGGGATACCGTGACTTTGCCCTGCGCATCGATGACCACGCTCTTGACGATGTTGCCCGACAGATTGCCGCCGCCCAGCGTCAACGTTCCGCTCCCGGCGATCGACGGGCCGCCGGCTGTCGGCGAGACGTAAATCGCGCCGGTCATCCCGGCCGCCGTCGTGAACCCGGCGGGGTAGAAATGATCCGTCGGCGTGGCCGGCTTGAACCAGTCCACCATTGCCGTGAGCGTGTTGTTGCTGGCGATCGTAATCCAGCCGATGACGGACCCCTGCTTTTTGTACAACGAATTATAGAGCGGCCAGGTGCCGTAGCCGGAGACGGGCGCCGAAGCATTGAGTTTGGTGCCGTCACCGAGCGTGCCCTGCAACTTCCCGCTGCCGGTCGTCGACAGCGTCAGCGTTCCGTATCCAAACCCCTGTGGAACGGTGACATCGTTGGTATTGGCCGGCGCCAGGACCACGGTATATCGCCCCACAAACGGACTCAGGTTCACCTTGTTGAACACCGCAAGATCGGCCAGAATCTCGGAAGTAAATACGCCGTCGGAAACGGTGCCGGTCAGTTGTTCCGTTCCATCGGTTACCGGCAATACATGGAGGGAGACCTGCAACGAATTCAGTTTGGCGCGCGGCGCCGTGTTCGTTGCATTCCCGGACGCGTCAAACTGCCCATGGAAGGAGGAACTCGCGCCCCCGACGGCCAGCTTGGCCGCAAACGATCCCGTCTTGCTGAACACCAGGCTGAAGAACCCCGAACTCGCCTGCGTCGGGGTGTTGGTGTTGAGGATCAGGCCGTTGTACGTGCCTTGCAGAAATTGTCCGAACACCAGGGCCTGTTGCGTGACCGTGAATATTTTGCCGGCGACCGTGATGGTACCGACGCGCGAACTGACGTTCGCATTCGTGTTGCCCGCCACCGAATAGGCAACGGTCCCGTCGCCGATCCCGTTGGTGTCCGAGGTGATCGTGATCCAGCTGGCGTTGCTGATGGCGGTCCAAGGGCAGTTGGTGTTCCCTGGAGTGACGGTGAACGTGCCGCTAAAGGCGGTGGCAGGAACGGTCACACGGGTTGGCGAAAGGGAATAGGTGCAGGGTTGTACGAGGGTAAAGACCGTTCCGGCATTACCGGCTCCGTTTGCGGAGGTCGTCCCGTAGAAATTGCTGACGCTGCCTTCCACAAGCCCCGATTGGGGACTGGCGCCGTCCAGACCGCCCGCAAAGCTGTACAGTGGCGTCAGGGTTCCCCCCGCGACCATCTTAAAGATTGTGCCCACGCCGCCCGAACCTCCTGCCGTCGTCGTTCCGTAGAAATTGCCGTCGCCGGCCTGGATTAGTCCAGCCTGGGGGTTGGCCCCGTCTTGGTTGCCGCTAAAATTCCAGAGCGGGATCAACGCTCCCGCCGGGCCGATCTTGAACACGGCGCCCAAGCCCGATCCCCCTCCACCGGAGCAGGTCCCATAGAACCTGCCGTCGCTGGCTTGCACCAGACCCGCAGACGGCTGGCCGCCATCAATACCGCCGGTAAAACCCCACAAGGCCGTGAACGTTCCCGCCGAACTGATCTTGTACACGGTGCCCGAACCGTTCCCGCCGCCGGTAAAGGTCGTTCCGTAGAAATTGCTGTCGATTCCCTGAACCAGGCCCGCCTTCGGGTTGGCTCCGTCAACGCCACCGCTGAACCTCCACAGCGTCGTCAATGTCCCGGCCAGGTTGACCTTGAAGACGGTGCCCAGACCGCCTGACCCTCCTCCAAAAGTCGTCCCGTAGAAATTGCCGTCGAAGCCCTGAACGAGCCCTGCCTCGGGCTGGCCGCCATCCGCGCCGCCGGTGAACGTGTACAGGATCGTCAGCGTCCCCGAAGGAGTCATCTGGAATACCGTGCCCGCGCTGCTCAGTCCGCCGCCAAACGTCGTTCCGAAGAAATTGCTGTTGTTGCCCAGAACCAACCCCGCCTTGGGATTGGCCCCGTCCGCGCCGCCGGCAAAGGTATGCAATGTCGTCACTGTGCCTTGCGGAGTGATGGTGAACACAGTGCCTGCGCTGAATAACCCTCCAGCAGACGTGGTCCCGAAGAAATTGCTGTCGACGCCTTCGGCAAGCCCCGCCAGTGGCTGGCCGCCGTCGCTGCCGCCGGTGAAACCGTACAGGGTGGTGACGGTGGCGGCGCTCGTCATGGCGGACCGAAACATCAAACCCATGACGGCAATGGTAATGAGGAGGCGCAGATTTTTCATGACAGTTTCCTTTCCTTGGCCTGCAACACACTGCCCCATACCAGAGGAACCTTCGAGAGTCAAATCCCAGAAGCGCGCGACACCCGAATCTTTACGACCTGAGGCAGTCCTTCACCAGTTGGTGAACTGCTGGTGTACCGACTTCAGTCGGAAGGGCCGCGTAAACGCGGTACACCAACGCGCTTCTTATCGCCGCGCTCGTAACGATTCGGGCGCCCAAAGGCATGATTCACTTCACGACGACATCCGTCACCACATCGGCTCCGAGTTGCTTGGTGGCCGGATTCTTGTTGCCGCAACCCTTGTCGCCAGTGGCGGGATTGGGCGGTCGTGGGCAGCCCGCTGGTCGGCGAGACCGTATGCACACCGGCGCCGGAGATATTGAAGCTGACCCCGACCGAACTGCCAACGGGATGAACCGGAAAATCTGTTTCGTCACCATGACCACTGTCCTCCGTTTTGACCCTTGATAGTTTCCTGCCGTAGGTGTGACGGCAACCCGCGCCGACCATACCCTTGGAAATGCTGTCTCTCAAAAGAATGGGTGCCCACGGCGTAATGGGTTGCGATGGTTGACGCCGTTCGCGTCTTGCAATTGAGGGCGGGCGTGGTTAAATAGAAACCTTTATGGCAACGATTCCTCAACAGTTTCAGGGTGTCACCGCTGTCACGAAGGCCAACGTCTATTTCGACGGCAAAGTCGTCAGCCACAGTTTGCTGTTCCCCGACGGCAGCAAGAAGACGCTCGGCCTGATTTACCCGGGCTCGTTCCACTTCAGCACCAATCTCGCCGAACGAATGGAGATCGTCGCGGGCTCGTGCCGGGTGAAACTGGATGGCCAATCCGCCTGGAAGAACTACGAGGCGAACCAGATGTTCGAAGTGCCTCCGCGATCCGGGTTTGACATCGAGGTGAAAGAAGCTCTCTGCGAGTACGTCTGCTCGTTTCTCGTCGGGTAGCTGCATTGACGGACTTGATTTGGCGGATGCGTGGAGGGTGCAGGTCCGAAAACGACTCGCGACTCCTGTCGGAGCTTCTTCCGAGTCGTTTGATGGCGCTTCCAACGACGGCTCGCCGGGAGGCGAGCTCTCCCATGGAGCGTGTCGCCCCAGTCCCGGACGCTGGATCAGGAACATTGGAAATCCTCTGCCACCTTTGATAGCTTTGGAGCATTACCTTCATGAAACCCAAACGCGATCTTTCCGACAAACTCTGGCAGGAAGCGCTGCGCCACATTCCCGGCGGCGTCAATTCACCCGTGCGTGCCTTCCGCGGTGTGGGCGGCACTCCGTTTTTTACGCAACGAGCCAAAGGCTCCCGTCTCTGGGACGTGGACGGCAACGAGTACATCGACTACGTCTGTTCCTGGGGCCCCATGATCCTGGGGCATGCCCATCCGAAAGTTGTGCGCGCCGTGCAGGAAGCGGCGCGAGACGGCACCAGCTTCGGCACGCCCAATCCAAGGGAGATCCGGCTGGCGCAACTGGTCTGTGAAGCGTTCCCCTCGATTCAGAAGGTGCGCTTCGTGAGTTCCGGCACGGAAGCGACCATGTCGGCAATCCGCCTGGCCCGCGGTTTTACCAAACGCGACAAGATTCTAAAATTCGAAGGCTGTTATCACGGTCACGCCGACGCGTTGCTGGTGAAGGCCGGCTCGGGCGCCGCGACGTTCGACGTGCCGGATAGCGCCGGTGTACCCGCCGATTTTGCCAGGAACACGTTGACTCTGCCGCTCAACGATCTGGCGGCGATCGATCGCGTTAATTGGAGCGAGATCGCCTGCGCCATCATCGAACCCATTCCCGCCAACATGGGATTGATTCCATTGCGGATCGAGTTTCTCAAGAAACTGCGGCAGGTAACGCAAAACAACGGCGCCCTGCTCCTTTTCGATGAAGTCATCAGCGGGTTCCGTGTGGCGAAGGGCGGCGCCCAGGAACTTTACGGCCTCCAAGCCGACCTCACCACCCTCGGAAAAATCATCGGCGGCGGCCTGCCTGCGGGCGCATTCGGAGGACGGGCCGACGTTATGGACTTGCTCGCGCCCGACGGTCCCGTTTATCAAGCCGGTACGCTGTCGGGCAACCCGCTGGCCATGGCTGCCGGAATCGCGACGTTGGAGGAATTGTTCGGACTTTCCGGGGTAGGGACGGACCGCCGGGCCGTCCGCGACCTCAACGACTCGGCGCGCCCGGCGGTCGCGCCCTACCAACGACTCGAACGACTGACAGCTTCGCTTTGCGACGAGTGGCGCAAGATGGTGCCGGGTCAACACGCGCGGATCGGATCGTTGTTCTGCACGTTCTTCACCGACTGCGAGGTGGTGGATTATGCGACGGCCAAAACCAGCGACACCAAACGCTACGCAAAGTTTTTCCATGCCATGCTCGATCGCGGCGTGTATCTCGCCCCGTCACAGTTTGAAGTCGGGTTCCTGTCGCTCGCGCATACGGAGGAAGATGTGGAGACGACCTTGCGAGCGGCGTCGGAAGCGGTGAGGCTGATATGAACGGAGTAAGGGAGTGCGGGAGTACTGGAGCCTGGGGAAGAGGAGGCGAGGTCGTTTCATTACTCCATGACTCCACCGCTTCAACACTCCGCTGGAATTGCCCATGAAACTTGTGATCGCCATGACCGGCGCCAGCGGCGCGATCTATGCGCAGCGATTGCTGGACAATCTCGACCCGCACCGGCACGAGATTCATTTCCTCGCTACGAAACATGGCCGCGAGGTGGCGCAACTCGAACTACCCAGGGGCGAACTGAAGCTTTCGCCGAAAGTCATCCAATACCGCGAGGACGATTCGATGTTTGTGCCGTTCGTGAGCGGTTCGGCAAAGTTCGATGCGATGGTGGTCATCCCGGCCTCGATGGGCACGATCGGCCGTATCGCGCATGGCGCTTCCGACAGCACAGTCGCACGGGCCGCCGATGTGTTTCTCAAGGAGCGACGCAAGCTCATCCTCATCCCGCGCGAGGCGCCGTACAATCTGATTCACCTCCGCAACATGGCAACGCTGACCGAAGCCGGCGCCACGATCATTCCCGCCAGCCCTTCCTTTTACAGCAAGCCGAAGACGATTTCCGATTTGGTGGACACCGTCATCGCCCGCGTGCTCGATCACCTCGGCATCGAGCACAAGCTGGTCAAGCGCTGGCAGAGCGCGGAATGATCTGGTGTGTGTAGGGCAAGCACATCGCTTGCCGTGACCTCTCGCCAACCGAGGCGGTTGGCCTACAATTCCTTTTGGTTCCGCGCGTCAAGGAACTTCAACTGACGGTAGAGTGTTTCAATTAGCGGCGAGGGTGCCCCAGCCTCTTGCGCTGCACGAAATGGATTGCCGAAGATCGCTTCGACTTCCATCCGGCGGTGCTCGTCATAATCAATCTTCATACTGGTGCGGTAGGGTTTCATCCGGTCGGTGCGGTCCATCATCTCCTGGACGAAGTCGGGCGTGATGGAGCGGCCGCAGGCTGCGGCATCCGCAACCACCTCGCTCATCAGCGCCTGCACCAGCGCCCGGGCATGAGGGTCGGCCATCAAGTGGTCGGTGGTGGTGTTGAGGACAACCGACAGACCGTTGTACGGGATGTTCCAGACGAGCTTCTCCCACCGGGCTGTGAGCAGGTCCGCGCTCAACTCAATTCCAATGCCGGCTTTTTGAAAATCGACTGCCATCTGCCGCATTCGTTCCGTGACGCCGACAGGCGCGCCGTCGGGCGAGTATTCACCGATGCGGACATCCCCATAATCGAGGTGCCGGATGTGGCCCGGTCCAACCTTGTTCGAGCAGAGGAAGCACAACCCACCCATCACGCGGTGCGGACCGACAACCTTCGCCACCTCGTCCTCGATCCCGAGCCCGTTTTGCATGACCAGGACGACGCCGTCGTCTTTCACAACGGGTGGGAGCAACTGGGGAAGTAAATGATTCTGTGTTGTCTTCAGCGTCACGCAAACCACGTCGCAACGCGGCATGTCACGGGCGTCGCGGTAGGCGTTGACACGCGACAGCGTGAAATCGCCGTCTTTGGACTCGCAGATCAGTCCGTGACGTCGGACGTGTTCGTAGTCGGAGTGCAACAGGAAATGGACCTCGCAGCCGGCGTGTTGCAGGCGCGCCCCGTAGAATCCCCCGAGCGCTCCCGTGCCGATGATGGCGTAGCTCCTCCGCTCCATGACCCGAAGTTATCACATCGTGGGTTGCCAAGAAAAGCTCCAGGAAATGATCGACAAGTACCATGCCGGTTCGATCAACGTGGACACGTCCTTCAAGAAGCTGGTTGGCTTTGGACAATAACTTTGCCTCCCATCCAACGAAGACTTGCTCTGGGCGGGCGCATGGTTACACTCGGCGGTGGTGAGCAGCACGACGCAGACGGGTTCGGCTTCAACGCCGGGAGACAACAGCACTCCGCAGCGGCCGGTGTTTGTCACGACGCGGTGGACGGTGGTGTTGACGGCGGGCCGGACCGGTTCCCGTGATGCGCGGGGCGCACTGGAAAAACTCTGCCGGACCTACTGGCATCCGATTTACGCGTTCGTGCGGCGGCGCGGGTATTCGGTCGAGGATGCCCAGGATCTTACCCAGGAATTCTTTGCGCGCTTGCTGGAGAAGAACTGGCTCGGCGGCGTTGACCCGGTCAAGGGCCGGTTCCGGTCCTTCCTGCTCGCGTCGGTGAAACATTTTTTGGCCAACGAATCGGACAAGGCCCGGGCGCAGAAACGCGGGGGCGGTCAGATCCCGATTCCCATCGACGTCAAGACGGCGGAAACCACCTGCGGATTCGAACCGGCCGACAACGTGACCGCCGAAAACATCTTCGAGCGTCGGTGGGCGCTGACCTTGCTGGATCAGGTTCTACAGCGGCTTCGCGAGGAGTATGTCCACGACGGGAAGGGGAGATTGTTCGAGCAATTGAAATCGACCTTAACCGAGGCGAGCCGGTCGGTTGCCTACGTCGAAATCCCCCGGCGCCTGGACATGACCGAAGGCGCGGTGAAAGTGGCGGTGCATCGGCTGCGGCAGCGGTACCGCGAACTGCTCCGGACCGAAATTGCCGACACGGTGTCGGGCCCCGAGGAAGTGGAAGAGGAACTCCGCGCGCTGTTCGCGGCATTTCAGTGACGGGTGGTTTGTCTCAGTACGTTCCAAGGACAAGCTGCTGTAGCCGCAGGCTTTAGCCTGCGCGGGAAATGCGCACCCGTAAAGGGTGCGGCTACAAGGGAGTCGGCTCTGTTGGGCGCTTTTTGGGGCCGCCTCTACAGGATTACGTCATCCCATTTTCTGTAAGCCTTCTCGAGTCCTGCGGAAATTTTCCATCTCTCCTTGCGCAAAACCGTGTCGGATTTTGGCCGGCGGTGGCGATATACTAGTGAAGATGAAAACGGATGACGAAGAGAGCCTGCGCCAATATGTCCTGCAGAAGTCGGAGGAAGCATTTGCTTCGTTGGTCCACCGTCATGTCAATCTGGTTTATTCGGTGGCCCTGCGCCAGGTGCGTTCCCCGCAACTGGCCGAGGAGGTCACCCAATCGGTCTTCACCGACCTGGCCCGGAATGCCGACAAACTCAAACCCGACACCGTCCTGACCGCCTGGCTGTACCGCGTGGCCTATCGCACGGCCATCGACGTGGTCCGGAGAGAATCACGCCGTCAGGATCGTGAACAGAAAGCATTGGAAATGGCTGCCATGAACTCAGGAACTTCGGACTGGGCGCTCATTGAGCCGCTGCTGGACGAAGGGATGGAGACTCTGGATGAAACCGACCGAAGCGCCATTCTTCTTCGCTACTTCCAGAACAAGAGCTTGCGCGAAGTCGGTGAAACCCTCGGCACGAACGAAGACGCCGCGCAAAAGCGCGTGGGCAGGGCTGTCGAACGCTTGCGCGAATTCTTCACGAAGCGCGGCGTTACGATCGGTGTGGGTGGCCTCGTCGCCGTCATCTCCGCCCACGCCGTTCAGGCCGCGCCGGCCGGACTGGCTGCCGCGATTTCATTCGCTGCCGTTATTACCGGAACAACCGTCGCCACCGCCACCACAACCGCAACCATCACCAAGGCCATCGCCATGACTGCAATCCAAAAAACTCTCATCACCGCCACCATCGTTGCCGCCGTCGGAACGGGAATTTACGAAGCTCGCCAAGCCTCAACCTTTCGAAACGAAGTTGAATCGCTCAAACAACGACAAGCACCGTTGGCCGCACAGGTAGAGCAACTAGCCCGAGAACGCGACGACGCCACACGCCAGGTTGCCGCGCTGCGCGACGACAACGAACGCTTGACGCACGATACCACTGAACTGCTCAAGCTCCGCAGCGAAATCTCTCGGCTGCGAAGTGACTCGCAAACGTTGGCACAGTTGAAGATGACTGGCAGCACCAACGCCATAAACAATTCAGAAAATGCCTTACGCAGTGTCAAACCTTGGCAACTTCGTGAGCCGCGGCGCGTCAATGAATTTGAAAATGTTGGACGCGAAACCCCCGAAGCTGCTGCTGAAACTGTTTTGTGGGCGGCCTATTATAGACCTCGAGACATTGCGGACATGGTTCTGCTGCCGCCAGACCTGGCAAAAGACGAGTATTCTCGGACAACGATCGCCGAACAGTTGGCTAAAGAAATCGTGAGAGGAACTGAAGCGATCCAGGGAGAATCAAAACAAGTCTGGTTGGATGGTGGGAATAAGACCACTTTCAATTCCCCACAACAGCCAGACGGGAAAACCTACCAATACAACAATGTTCTATTATTCCGTTTAACTGGTCGTCCAGATGTAAATGATCCTGGGAAGGACCACTTTAATGACATGGTATTCGCCAAGATTGATGGGATGTGGAAGCTCGTGATTCCTGGACTGAGTCCTGAAATAGAATAGAAATGTTAGCGCAACGCCTTCGCTGCGATGTCGCGGCTGAGCTGTGTGCCGTCGAAATAATTGCCAGGTTCGGCACGCAGGAATGTTGAATTTTCTTGTGCGGTTTTCAAGTCTGTGGGCATTAGCTTATGGGACGTGATGAGCGAAGATGCTGAACTGCTGCGCCGGTACGCCGCCGAACATTCGGAAGCCGCTTTCACCGAATTGATCCGGCGGCACGTGGACCTGGTCTATTCCGCCGCCCTGCGGCTGGTGAATGGCGATGCCCACCGGGCGCAGGACGTGACGCAACAGGTCTTCGCCGAATTCGCCCGGCAGGCGAAACGCCTGAGGCGACACCCCGCTCCGGTCGGCTGGCTTTACACGACGACGCGGCTGGCTGCCTTGCGCACGATTCGCACCGAGCGGCGACGCAGCGCTCGCGAACAGGAGGCGACCACGATGAATGAACTCCTCCGCGAACCCGCCCCGGAACCGGACTGGGTTCATCTGCGCCCGGTGCTGGAAGATGCGATGCACGAACTGGGGGAAACAGACCGGCGCGCGGTGCTGCTCCGCTTCTTTCAAAACAAGAGCCTCAAGGAGGTGGGGATGGCGTTGGGGCTGGGTGAGAACGCCGCCCGGATGCGAGTGGAACGTGCGCTGGAAAAACTGCGCGCCAAACTGGTGCACCGCGGCATCACGACCACCGCCACCGCTCTCTCGGTTGTGATTTCTGTCAATGCTGTCCAGGTCGCTCCCGCCGTATTGGCGGCAACACTCGGCGGCGCGTCGCTCGCGGGCGCAGCCGCAGGAACCGGAACAACCCTCACCCTCATAAAACTTATGACTATGACTAAACTTCAAGCTGCAGTTATCGGGGCCATTGTCATCGCCGGTGTGGCGACACCTTTGGTAATTCATCACCAAGCAAAAGTGCGCGAGGAAAGCCAGGCGCTGCACGGGCAAATTGCGCAACTCAAAGCCGGCAACGAAAGCCCTGCAGGCCGGGTTGCACAACTGAAACAGGCGCCCGCGCCACGCGTCGAGGCGTCCAACGCAACGAACCCGCCAGTCGCACCATCACCGTATGAACGGCTCAGTGAGTTTCTCACCTCGCACCACGAACTCTCACGTGAAGAAATCGGGGCTTATTTGCAGCAAAACAAGCGCAACGCGGAAAGTCTCCTGGCGGCGTATCGAATGAGCCACGATCAATCCTATCTGCGGGAGGCGGCAACCAATTTCCCGAACACCCCCTTCGTCCAGTTTGCCATCATCGCCGACAAGGTTTTCCCCGAGGAGCAGCGCAAATGGATTGATGCGTTCAAGGCTTCGGCTCCGGACAACGCCCTGGCCTGGTATTTTTCGGCATTGGACCATTTCAATTTAAAACAGCCTGACCTGGCCATTCAGGAGCTTGCCGAAGCGACGCGACGGCAAGTCTTCGACACCTACGCCGCGCAAGCCAGCCAGGCGGTGGAAGAAATGTGTAATCTGGCCGGCTGGCCTCCGTTGGCGGCCAAAGCGTGGGCGCCCTCGAGCGAGTCAGCGTCGTATCTCCCGTCCTTAAGAAACCTGGCGAACCAAATGATGCAGACACAACAACAAGACCTCACCCGGGGAGATGCCGCCTCGGCAAATTCCATGGCGTCCATGGGCATGGTTTTGGGCAACACCCTGCGGGCCGGCGGCCCGATCGATCAACTGGTGGGAATTGCGATCGAGAAGAATATACTGGGAAAACTGGATCCAGCGGTGAATTACGATTTTCTGGGCCGCCCGGTGAACGAAGTGCTGGCAGAGCTGGACCGGCAAAAGCAAGCCACGCGCGACGCGCTCAACGCCAGAGAGAAGGTGCTTCCGACTCTCAACGAGACCGAACTGGCCAGTTACTTTGAGCGCAAGAAACTTTACGGTGAGGTGAACGCAGTGCAGTGGCTGCAATCGAAACACAGCCAACCCTAGCGGGTGATGAAGTGGCCCGCGATTACCTGGAAACCTGCAAGACTTCCTGCAGCCTGCTGTAGATTTGCTCAGCGTTTTCCAGGAATTGTAGTTCGAACACTCCACCGCCGGTGCCGCGCACGACGACCGTCCCCTAGGTGCTTCACATGGAAGCCTGCGGCTGCGCAAGCAGGGACGCATGCGCCACCAAACCAAGGAGCAACGAAGCGCATCCAGCGGAACGCTCCAACAACTCACGACCCGGCCCTCGTTTTCCTTGTCACCTTTTTGTAGATTCGGGCCACAGATACGGTGACCATGAAAACTACTTTGGGAACCGAGACGGCCAACGATACGCAACTGGTGGAATGGAGCCTGACGGGCGACCGCGAGGCTTTTGGAAGAATCGTCGAGCGATACCAATCACTGGTGTGTTCGATCACCTACGGCGCCACCGGCAGCGTGGCCCTGAGTGAGGATATCGCCCAGGAAACCTTTCTCACCGCTTGGCGGGAACTGACCAAGCTGAGCGACGCGGCGAGGCTGCGTGGCTGGCTGTGCGGCATTGCCCGGAACCTGGTAAACAATTCCCTGCGCCGCGGCCAGCGCGAGCCGGTTCATACCTCCGAACCGCTCGACGCCCTTCACGAACCTGTCTCCCCCGAGCCATCGCCGTCGGCTGAGGCTGTCAGCCGCGAAGAGGAAGCCATTGTCTGGAACGCGTTGGAAAAAATTCCCGAGACCTATCGCGAACCGCTGATTCTGTTTTACCGCGAAGGCCGGTCGGTGGAACGGGTCGCCGAGGAAATGGAATTGAGTGAGGACGCGGTGAAGCAGCGGCTCTCGCGCGGGCGCAAGCTGTTGACGGACGAAGTGGCGGCGTTCGTGGAAGGCACGCTGCAGCGCACGACACCGGGAAAGGTGTTTACTGTCGGAGTGCTTGCGGTGTTGCCGGTGTTGGCACCTTCGGCGAAGGCGGCTACGATCGGCGCAGCCGCAGGAGCGGCGACGGCGGCAAAAGGAACGACGGCGGCAAAATCAGGCGGTGTGTTGGGCTTGCTCGGTGCGTGGCTGACGCCGATTATCGGGATCGTTGGCAGCATCGCGGCCCAGTGGTTGATCGTTCGGGCTGCTCCGACTCCTCGCGAACGCCGGGTCAAAAAGCTTGCGTTCATCGTTCTCTGGATCTTCGCGCTGGCTTGGGCCTGGGCCGGTCAATTGACCCTGCGCGCTTTGGCTCGGCACCGGGAGTGGACCGACCAGACATTCTTTGCCGCGATGGCGGCTTTCTGGTGGTTCTACGCCGCCGTCGTTGCTGCCGTGGTGGTCGTCCTGTTTCGACAGATGCTGGCCATCCGCCGGCAGTCCGAAAAAGAGGTCGGGACTCCGCAGACATCGGGAACTCCACTGACATGGGGAACACGCCTCGTCGTGGTCGCCGGTATCTATTTGTCGGCCTTCTTGTGGCTGATCGACTTGGCGTGGCGAGCCCGTGACCTTGTGTCGGTTGGCATCATGACCGCGGCCATGCTCGCGCTGGGCGTTTCGCACTTCTTTCTGTTCCGTCTCCGAACCGGAGTGGGGGTAGCGCGAGCGGCTATTACGCATGTGGCTTTGGCTTGGGCCGTGATCCTGATCATGTTGAACTGTCGGTTGGATGTGTGGATGGCCTCTCGCCATGGAGTCAGTCTGGTTGAAATGCTTGACCTGCTCCCTCCCTGGATGATTCCCTCCCTCACATTGGCCTTGCTGATCTGGATCGGAGTCCTCTCGGCTCTGACAAAACCAAAGCCCCATCCCTAGGCATTCTGCCGGCGGGCTCTGATTGGGGACCGGTCGGTTGCGCGCTTCCGGAAATCGACTCATTTTTCCTGTCAGCTTTTGGTCGCTTTCGACCACTCATACAGTGACAATGAAAGCGATCTTGAATACCGAATCAGCCAGCGATGAGCGGCTGGTGTTGAACAGCCGAAATGGTGACCGCGACGCGTTTGCCCGAATCGTCGAACGCTATCAATCCTTGATCTGTGCCCTGACCTACGGCGCCTGTGGCGATCTGCAAACCAGCGAAGACTTGGCACAGGTGACCTTCATCACGGCTTGGTGCGAACTGCCGAAGCTCCAGGAGCCTTCCAAGCTGAAGTCGTGGCTGTGCGGTATTGCACGGAACGTGACCAACAGTTCCTTCCGCCAGCAGCGGCACACCCCTACGGCAAACGCCGAGGCTTTGGATGAGAGTGTTGACATCCCTTCCGATGCGCCATCGCCACGCGATCATGTGATCTCCAGGGAAGAAGAGGCGATTCTATGGCGGGCGCTGGGCGAACTGCCGACGACGTACCGCGAGCCGCTGGTGTTGTTTTATCGTCAGCATCAATCCACGGCCGAGGTGGCGGAAGTGCTCGGCCTGTCGGAAGATGTCGTTCATCAACGGCTGTCGCGCGGGCGGACGATGTTGACCGAGCGTGTGGCGCAGTTTGTGGAAACCACGTTGAGCCACACCGGGCCGACCCAGGCGTTTTCTGTCGGAGTGCTGGCGGCGTTGCCGCTGACCGTCACGGCGGCAAAGGCGGTGCTGGTGGGCGCGGCGGCGGGCAAAGGTGGCGCGACAGCCAAGACGGCAGGTTGGTTCGGAGCGCTGGGCGCGGTGTTGACCGCCGGTGTCCTGTTTATGTTTTCGTTCTTCGCCTTCTTGATGTTCGTGGGCGGCTGCGTGGGGTATGTGATGAGCCGGGCCAGCGAGCGGTCCTCCCGACAACTCGAATACGTTACCCGGTTCTGGCGCGCGTTGGCCTTGGGCACCCTGGTGTTCGTCCTTCCGGGAATCCACCACGGTGCCGGTCGCGAAAACGGAATGCCCACGTGGTTGGGAATGATCTATCCGCTGGTTCTGGCGGCCCTCGGATTGTGGGTCTGGCGCTGGTGGCGCGGATTGGCCGGGCCGGAAACCATCACCAAGGAATCCGTGAGGGCGTTGAAAAGGTCTCTGTTCGTCTGGCTTGGGCTGGGAATGATTCTGCCCGCCTTGATGTTTGTGCTGTTCATGATCGCGATGTTTCAGGGGCCATTGACGAGCGAGCGCATCTCTGGTGAACAAGCGCGGCGCATCATCGCCGAGCGCAGCGATGCGCAGTTCACCGTGGAACAGTACAAGGGTGTACCGAGGCATCTGTGGATCAAGCTGCCCGAGAATCGGAGGCGCGTCGAGTTCTGGACGCCGGCCGAACCGACCACGCTATCGCAGTTGAGCAAGAGCGGGCGCAACAGCAAAAGCATGGAATTCCATGAGACGGCACTTCCTGTCCGATGGCTGGCGCTGTTGTCGCTGTTCCTCGTGCCGATCGGTGCCGTCATTCTGATTCGACGGCCTTGGAGGCAGGAGTTCGATCGCCAGGAAACCGGCGCCGTCAGGCAGCGGCCCGAAAGGAATGCGGCGCGGGCCTTCGCAGTTACCGTGGCGATCGCCCTGGTCGTGGCCGGCACTTTCCTCGGTTTGATCACCCGCTGGCACCTGCGATACCTTACCACGGCGGAGGCTCAGAAGATCATTGCGGAACACCCCGACGCGAGCGTCGAACTCGCCCAATTCAAGAACGGGTCCAGTGAGTTGTCCATTACGCTTCGAGGAAGCAGGAATCACCCTGACTTCAAAGCGCCGGCGGATGAATCCACGCTCTCGCTCCTGACACAGAAAGGCATCGCGTACCCGACTTACATTCAAGGACCGGATTTCGGATTCGCCGACCCCGTTCCGCGGTGGTCGCTGTTGTGCATCCTCCTTCTGCTGTCGGGAGCCGGCCTCCTTCTATGGTGGGCGTCGAAGAGCCAGACGAGTTCGCCCGCGCCGGCATCTCGTGTTTAAGGACGCCTACAACGGAGACCGTCGGTCATCGGGCACGGCGCGGTCTGGAGAACGGCGCCGAACAGCAGTTTGATGCGCTCGCCCGAGTACCGGCGGCGCGGTGAGCCACCGCGCCCTACCAGGACCCGGTAGGGCGGGCTGGCCCAGCCCGCCGTTCCGTGGGTGTTATTCTGACAACTGCTCATGTGACTACTGAATACTGACTTTTCCCCGTCACCTCTTCGGCCTTTCCCGGTACTTATACGGTGATATGATGACGACCGAGAAAATGGCTACGGCAGGGAACAACGACGTGCAACTGGTTGAATGGAGCCTGACAGGCGACCGCGAGGCGTTTGGAAAGATTGTCGAGCGCTATCAATCGCTGGTCTGCTCGATCACCTATGGCGCGACCGGCAGCTTGAGCCTGAGCGAGGACCTCGCCCAGGAAACGTTTATTGCTGCGTGGAACCAACTTTCGGACCTGCGCGAGCCGTCGAAGTTGCGGGCCTGGCTGTGCGGCATCACCCGATTCCTGGTCGGCAAGGAACTCCGGCGGCAGGGCCACGAACCGGCCCACGCTGCCGAGCCCCTGGATGCGGTTCAGGAACCGCCAACGCCGGAGCCGTCTCCGTCCGCGCGGGCCATCACCCGCGAGGAAGAAGCGATTCTCTGGCGCGCTCTGGAGCAAATGCCCGCCACGTATCGCGAACCGTTGATTCTGTTCTATCGAGAGCAGCAGTCGGTCGAGCGCGTGGCGGAGGAGCTAAGTCTGAGCGAGGATGCGGTCAAGCAACGGTTGTCGCGTGGACGTTCGATGTTGACCCAGCAGATTGCCGACTTCGTGGAAGGCGCGTTGCGGCAGACGACGCCGGGTCGGACGTTCACGGTGGGCGTGCTGGCGGCGTTGCCGGGGTTCGCGATTTCAGCCAAGGCGGCGACTCTTGGCGCGACGGCAGCCAAGGGCAGCGCGACGGCCACGGCATCCGTCCTGTTGGGTGTGGCCGGAACAGTTCTTGGGCCGTTGATGGGCATCCTGGGCGCATGGATTGGCGTTAAAGCGAGGCTCCAAGCCGCCCAGTCCAAGCAGGAACGGCAGTATCTTATGCGATCGGCGTGGATCGGCCTCACGCTGATTACCGTGTCTTGTTTGGCGGTGATGACAACGATTTTTCTGCCCAGCATTTTTTGGGAATCGCAGCCACTGCTGATTACCGGGCTGCTCATCGTTCTGGGCATTGGCTATGTCGTTGGCTTGTTTGTTCTAAGCGTTCATCAGAGCCGGCGGGTGCGCCACATCCGGGCCGAAGAAGCCAGGGCCGGCAGGGCATCGTCGAATCCACGACAGGTCATCCAACCCATTGAGTATCGCAGTCGATGGTCGTTTCTCGGCCTGCCCTTGTTTCACTTCCGTCAGGGACGAGCTGCCAACGGAAAACCGACGATCTCCAGGGGCTGGATTGCCATTGGCGGGGACGTGGCCATCGGCGCGTTTGCGTGCGCGCCTTTCGCTGTGGGAGGCATCGCAATCGGCGGAGCGGCGTTTGGATTGGTGCCCATTGGCGGTGTAGGGCTGGGACTGCTGACGTTCGCCGCCTTCAGCATCGGCTGGTGGGCAATTGGCGGACTGGCGGTCGGGTATTACGCCTTTGGCGGATCGGCGATCGCGTGGTTCGCGGCACGCGGTGGAGTAGCCATTGCCCACCATTTCGCGATCGGCGGAGCAGCCTTTGCGGAGCATGCAAACGACACAGTCGCGCGCGGCATCCTACGAGGCAGTTTCTTGCTTCGTTACGTGCGAACACTCATGAGGTGCGCGAGCCTGCTGCTCCTCGTGCCTTCCGCCCTGATCCTGTGGCATGTCATCAGGATAAAGCGGGGCTTGCGGAAGGGGTCGATCGGGCGGTCCTGAATCGGTGACTCCGGCGGCGCGAGCCGGGCAATTGTCCAGCACCCCGCAATCTTCATCGCTATCCACCCACGCAAGGAATCTATCTGAATGATCAAGCTCAGAAAAAGGAAAAGAATATGAAGAAACTTCCCTTGGTATTGATTGGCGTCGGCCTGGCCGCAACCGCCACGATTGTCGCAGTCAAATGGCAAAACAATCCGCCGCCTCCGGCGGAAACAGCGGTTCAACCTGAAGGAACTCCTGCACCGAGCGTGAACCCTCCGCCGAGAACTTCGGCGGCAAGCGTGAACGCTTCTGAGGCATTTCCGGAAAACCGGGGCGTCCCGGAATCAGCCGGCGAACCTGCGAAAGCTTCCCTCGTCACGGCGCCTCCGCATACTCTGGTCCCGGCTGCTTCGTCAACCAGGCCCGCCGTCGTCGCGGGCTTCAGTCAACCGCTGCAAACGGTGGTCTCACGAGAAGCGAGCTTCGCGCAGAAGCAGGCGGCGTGGAATCAACTTCGCGACACCCATCAATTGGATCAGGCAATCAAAGACCTGGAGCAAGCCGCCAAGGACGACCCGTCGGTTGCCGAATATCCCGCTGTGCTGGGCCAGGCCTATTTGCAGAAGCTAATGACGACTCAGGACGCTCGCGAGAAAGTCATGCTGGCCATGCAAGCCGACCAGAGCTTCGATCAGGCTTTGAAGCTTGACCCGTCCAACTGGGAGGCGCGGTTCTCGAAGGCCTCGGCGCTGTCTTACTGGCCGGCGGAGTTGAACAAATCACAGGAGGTCCTGCAAAACCTCGTCACCCTGGCCGAACAGCAAGAGGCCCAGCCGCCACAGCCGCATTTCGCGCAGACCTACGTGTTGCTGGGCGAACAATACGAAAAGGCCGGTTACGTCGACGATGCCAGACAAACCTGGCAGCGCGGGGCGGGATTGTTTCCGGACAACAAGACGCTCCGGGAGAAACTGGCGGGCCGGCCATGAAGTCGGATGACGTGGGGCCGGGCGTTTTGCCTGGGTGTAGGTAGGGGCAGACCGCCGGGCTGCCCGTGCCCCGAACAACGCGGCGCGCCCGGCGGTCGCGCCCTACCATCAGGTGCGGATGGCGGTGGCATCAGATGCGCCGTCTGCATTTCATCCACCGCTCTGGGCTTGACCCTGCTGGCAAAAGCCGACATGCTTTGCGCGGAGTTTCTTGTATGAGTCCATCCAAGCCGACGCTTGATGAACTGCGAATCGAACGCAGCCCGGAACCGGAATCGTCAACCAGATTCCGGCTGGCAGCGGTTGGCTTCATTGCCCTGGCCCTGCTGATCCTGGTGATTTGGTGGCTGAAGCGTTCCCCCGGAGTCGAGGTGCGGACGGTGCTCGTGCGCGAAGCTGCCACCAGCGGCCAGGAGCGCACCGTGTTGAACGCGTCCGGCTATGTCACCGCGCGGCGTGCAGCGACGGTCTCTTCCAAGGTCACCGGCAAAGTCGTCGAGGTGCTCGTGGAGGAGGGGATGAAAGTGCAGGAAGGACAGGTCCTGGCGCGGTTGGACGACACGAACGTCAAAACCAGCCTGCGCGTGGCCGAGGCCCAGCGGGAAACAGCGAAGATGGCGCTGGAGGAAACGCGCGTGCAGCTCAAACAGGCGGAGCTGGATTGGCGTCGCGCGATTGACCTGACGAAACAGAACATTTCCGCGCAGTCCGATCTCGACCATGCGGAGTCGGAGGTGAAGGTGCTCCGGGCCCGTCTCGAACGGCTGCAGGGCGACGTCGTCGTGGCGGGACGCCAGGTGGAATTGTGGCAACAACAGATGGACGACATGGTCATTCGCGCGCCGTTTGCGGGCATTGTCACGACCAAGGACGCCCAGCCAGGCGAGATGATTTCACCGGTGTCGGCCGGCGGCGGGTTCACGCGCACGGGCATCGGGACGATCGTGGACATGGACTCGCTGGAAATTGAAATTGACGTCAACGAGAGTTACATCAACCGCGTCGAACCCGGCCAGACGGTCGAGGCGACGCTCGACGCCTATCCGGATTGGAAGATTCCCTGCAAGGTCATCGCCATCATCCCGACCGCGGATCGCCAAAAGGCCACGGTCAAAGTGCGCGTCGGCTTCGACAAACTCGACCGTCGCATTTTGCCCGACATGGCCGCGAAGGTGGCGTTCAGCGGGACCGGCGGCTCGGTGACAACCGCGAGCCGTGAGGTCCTGGTTCCCAAGAGCGCGGTCCGGAACCAGGAGGGACGCGATGTGGTGCTCGTCGTCTCCAACGGGCGTGGCGAACGTCGCGCGGTCACGGTCAGTGGCACCCAGGGCGACGACGCCGTGTTGAGCGCGGGAGTGTCGGCGGGCGAAAGGGTTGTCGTGGACGGGCCGAAAGATTGGACAGACGGAGCGGTGGTGAAGGAAAAGAAACCATGAGCGAAAACAAAACCGGCAACGGCGCGTTGGTGCAGGTCGAGGGCGTGGACAGGGTTTTCCATCGCGGCTCGGAGGACATTCACGTTCTGGCGGATCTGCATTTGCAGGTTCCCAGCGGCGAATTTCTCGCGTTGATGGGCCCTTCGGGCTCCGGCAAGACGACGCTGCTGAATCTGATTGGCGGCCTCGACCGTCCGACCCAGGGCTCGGTGACGGTCGCGGGCGAGCGAATCGATCAGTTGTCGGACCGCAAACTGGCCGGGTGGCGGGCGCGGCACATCGGGTTTGTGTTTCAGCTCTACAATCTCCTGCCGGTGCTCACGGCGGAACGGAACGTGGAGCTGCCGTTGCTCCTGACGCACCTTTCCAAAGCGGAGCGGAAGAAGCACGTGGACACAGCGCTGGCAGTGGTCGGGTTGTCGCATCGCGCGAAGCATTATCCGCGCACGCTTTCCGGCGGCGAACAGCAGCGCGTGGGCATCGCCCGCGGGATCGTGACCGACCCGACGCTGGTGTTGTGCGACGAACCGACCGGCGACCTCGACCGCAAAGCCGGCGACGAAATCCTCGATTTGCTTCAGGCGCTGAACCGCGAACATGGCAAGACCATCATCATGGTCACGCACGATCCGCATGCTTCGGCCCGCGCGGCGCGGACGGTTCATCTCGACAAGGGCCAACTCAGCAACGAGCCGGTGGCATGAAATTCCTGCACCTCATCTGGAGCAATCTGAAGCGAAAGAAGCTGCGGACGACGCTGACGCTGCTCTCCATTCTCGTGGCCTTTGTGCTTTTCGGACTTTTGTCGGCCGTCAAACAGGCGCTGGTCGGCGGCGTGAGCCTGGCGGGCGCGGATCGCCTGGTCGTCCGACACCGGGTGTCGATCATCCAGTTCCTGCCGCAAACCTACCAGGCGCGCATCGAGCGGATTCCCGGTGTGGTAAGCGCGGTGCACCAGACGTGGTTCGGCGGGATTTACCAGGACCAGCGGAACTTCTTCCCGCAATCGCCGGTGGTGCCGGAAGAGTTTCTGGCCATGTATCCCGAGTACGTCCTTCCGCCCGAAGCGAAGAAGGCGTGGCTGGCGACCCGGACCGGTGCGATTGTGGGTCGCAAGACGGCCGAGCGGTTTGGATGGAAAGTGGGCGACCGCGTTCCGATCCAGTCCTCGATTTGGGCGAAGAAAGACCGGAGCCGGCTGTGGGAGTTTGATGTGGTCGGAATCTTCGACGGCAAGGAGAAGGGGACCGACACGACCTGGCTTTTTTTTCGCTACGACTATTTCGACGAGGCGCGCGCCGGCGCCCAGGGATCGGTCGGCTGGTACATCATCCGCGTGAACGACCCGGCGCAGGCGGTGGCCGTGGCCAGGCGGGTGGATGAGGAATTCGCCAATTCATCCGCGGAAACCAAGACGGAGACGGAAGGCGCGTTCGTGCAGGCGTGGGCGAGGCAGGTGGGCGACATCGCCTTCATCACCGCCGCCATTCTCAGCGCGGTCTTCTTCACGATTCTGCTGGTGGCGGGGAACACCATGGCCCAGGCGGTGCGCGAACGGACCGGCGAGTTGGGTGTGCTCAAGGCGGTGGGGTTCACCAACGCGCAGGTGCTGGCGCTCGTGCTGGCGGAGTCGTGTCTGCTCGCCATCGCCGGCGGAGCCGTCGGGTTGGGTTTGGCCTGGCTGGCCATTTCGCGCGGCGACCCGACCCACGGACTGCTGCCGATGTTCTTCTTCCCGACGCATGACCTGCTCCTCGGGCTGGCCATCAGCGTCCTGCTCGGGCTGGCAACCGGATTGTTTCCTGCGCTCCAGGCCATGCGCCTGCGCGTAGCCGACGCGTTACGGAGGATGTGAGATGAGCGGCGCGATCAACTGGTGTTCGCAGGTCGTCTCCGTGACCCGGTTCGGGCTGATGAGCATTCCGCAACGGCGCGGTGCGGCAACGGCGGCCATCATCGGCATCGCGGGCGTGGTGACCGTGCTGGTCGGCGTGCTCTCCATCGCGGCGGGTTTCCAGCGCGTGATGGCGGTTTCCGGTTCGCCCGACACCGCCATCGTGCTGCGCAGCGGTGCGGACTCGGAAATGGTCAGCGGCCTTTCGCGGGACACGACGCGGATCATTGCCGACACTCCCGGCGTGGCGCGCAGCGCCGCGGGACCGCTATCGTCGGCGGAATTATTTGTCATAATCAACCTTCCCAAACGCGCCACCGGCACGGACGCCAATGTCCCGTTGCGTGGCGTCGAACGCGCCGCGCTCCAGGTGCGCGACACGGTCAAGATCGTGGAAGGTCGGATGTTCGAATGGGGCAAAGACGAGGTCATTGCGGGTATCGGCGCGGCCGGGGAGTTCGGCGGACTGGATGTGGGAGGGAAGATGAAGGTTGGCCGCTACGAATGGCCCGTGGTCGGGATTTTCTCGGCGGGCGGCGCGGTTGCCGAATCTGAGGTCTGGACGGACGCCAGCGTGCTGCAAGCCGCCTACAATCGCGGTGATTCGTTCCAATCCGTCTCCGCCCGTCTGACTTCGCCCCAGGCGTTCCAGGCGTTCAAAGACTCTTTGACCTCGAATCCGCAGCTCAACGTGAAGGTCGTCCGCCAGGCAGAATATTACGCGGAACAATCAGCGGCCGTCACGAGACTGATCACGACGCTGGGATTTCTCATTGCTTTCCTGATGGCCATCGGCGCGGTATTCAGCGCGCTCAACACGATGTACAGCGCGGTCTCGGCCCGGACGCGGGAAATCGCCACCCTGCGGGCGCTCGGGTTTGGGAGCGGTTCGGTGGTCGTCTCGGTCCTCCTGGAATCGCTGCTGCTGGCGCTGGTCGGCGGCGCGATTGGCGCCGGTGTGGCGTATTTCGTCTTCGACGGTTTTCGCGCTGCGACGATGAATTGGCAGAGCTTCAGCCAGGTCACGTTTGCCTTCCAGGTGACACCCGGATTGCTGGTGCGCGGGGTGGAGTGGTCGGCGCTGATCGGTTTGGTGGGCGGGTTCTTCCCGGCCGTTCGCGCCGCGCGGCTGCCCATCGCGGCGGCGTTGCGAGAGCTGTGACGGGGCGGTCATTTCCCGGTCGGAAAATGCAGAACGGCCGGTGGATCACCGCGTGAGGCTTTTTTCCGGGCGCATACGAGCACTGCCCCCAGACGCCGCGTGAGGGCACGCGGCCTACAACACCGAATCTCATATGGGGGCCGTTTGTAGGCCCGCTGCCCCCAGCGGGCGCGGGAACATCCGTTGCACCGGGGGTAATGTAAAGATGCGTCCTTTTTCCCCTGTCACCTTTTTCTCGGCTGGACGTCTGATTCAGTGGAGGAGAAAATGGACAGGATGACCGAACCCGAAGTCAGCAGCGATGCCCGGCTGGTGGAACTCTCCCGCGAGGGCGATCGCGAGGCGTTCGCCCGGATCGTGGAAAAATACCAAACGCTGATCTGCGGCCTGACCTACAGCGCCAGCGGCAACTTCCAGGCGAGCGAGGACCTGGCGCAGGTGACCTTCATCACCGCCTGGTGCCAACTGCGCAACCTCCGCGAACCGGGCAAACTCAAGTCCTGGCTTTGCAGCATCGCGCGGAACGTGACGGTGGATTCCTTCCGCAAACAGCAACGGACCCCGACGGCAAATGCCGAAGCGGTCGACGACATGGACATTTCCTCGGAAGCGCCGACGCCGCGCGATCATGCCATCAGCAAAGAAGAGGAAGCGATCCTGTGGCGGTCGTTGGGTGAATTGGCGCCAACCTATCGCGAACCGCTCGTACTGTTCTATCGGCAGAACCAATCCGTGGCGGAGGTGGCGAAGTCCCTGGATTTGTCTGAGGATGTCGTCAAACAACGGTTGTCACGGGGCCGGACGATGCTCAGCGAGCAGGTCTCGCGGCTGGTGGAGACGACGTTGCGGAGCAGCGGGCCGACACGGGCGTTTACGGTGGGCGTGCTGGCGGCATTGCCGCTGATGGCCACATCTGCGAAGGCAGCTGTCATCGGCGCAACTGCGGCGAAAGGAAGTATCGCCGCCAAAGCCGCCGCGTCCATGGGCCTTGCGGGCGCGATCCTCGGTCCAATCATCGGGCTTCTGGGTGGTTGGCTGGGGGCGAAGCTGGCGATTGAGAACACCGAGTCGGCGCGTGAGCGGGAGTTCATGATCAAGATGTCACGAGTCACTTGGGTGATTGTGGGTCCATTCTGTCTGGCCATACTCGCGTGCGCATTTGGTGCGCGATTCTGGTGGAAAGCGCATCCGGCTCTGGTCGCCGTGGCGATCATCGGCACGATGCTTGGGTATGGCATCATTCTCGCAGTGCTCATCGTGTGGGGGAACCGTGTCCAACGGCGGATCCGGCGTGAAGAGGCTGGAAAGCTGCCACCGGGAATATTCTCCCGCAACAAGCCGGTGTGCTTCCAACCTTTCGAGTATCGCAGCCGGTGGACATTGCTCGGTCTTCCGCTGATTCACATCAAGACGGCCGGAACGAGTTCGGAAGAGAAGATGCGTCATCCGGCGATGGGATGGATTGCCATCGGCGATACAGCGGTCGGTGTGTTGCTGGCCGTCGGCGGCGGGGCCGCAGTGGGTTTGTTCGCCATCGGCGGCGGTGCGGCGGCAGGGTTGTTCGCCATCGGCGGCGGGTGCGCCGTGGGATTGGTTTCGCTCGGAGGAGGATTCGCCTTCGGCGTGTGGGCGTTGGGCGGAGGATTGGCGATGGGCTGGCTGGCTTTTGGCGGTTGCGCGTTTGGTTGGACGGCGGCGTTGGGCGGTGTGGCGGTAGCGCACGAATTCGCGCGCGGCGGCCTGGCGCTGGCACCACACGCGAACGATGCCGCGGCCGTGGCATTCGTCCAGAACAACGCCTTCCTTCAAAACGCTCTGGCGGCAATGCGCCACGCTCACTGGCTGATCCTGCTCGCGCTGATTCCGCTGGGAATGATTCCTTGGCGGATGTGGATGAATCGGGTGCGCGCCAAGCAACCGCCTGTTGGCCGATAACGGTTGGGTTAGGGTGCCTAACAAAACTGTAGTCGCAGGCTTCAGCCTGCGCGGCAGGGACGCACCCATAAGCCGAGTCGAACGAGACGCCGCGGTCGTGTGCGGCAACGGTGCGGCTACAAGGGCGCCGGTTTTGTTAGGCACTCCAAATCGAATCGGCAACTTTCCTGTCACCTTTTTCCGTGCTGGACGACTGGGTGGGTGAACAGGAGAATGGACATGATGACCGACACCGAGCTTTGCAGTGACACGCAGTTGGTCGATCGTTGCCTCGGGGGCGACCGCGAGGCGTTTGGCCTCATCGTGGAGCGCTACCAGGGGCTGGTTTGCGCGCTCGCCTACAACGCCTGCGGCGACATAGGCCGGAGCGAAGACCTGGCGCAGGAAACATTTCTCGCCGCCTGGCGCAGTCTCAAAAACCTGAAGGATCGGGACCGCTTGAGGCATTGGCTGTGCGGCATTGCGCGCCACATCATCCAGGAGTCCCATCGCCGGGCCACACGCGATCCGATGACCGCCTCCGCGCCGTTGGAGGAAAGCGTGGCCGATGACGGGGATTCGCTTCAGCCCGGCGAGCAGACGATCAGCAAGGAGGAACGAACCATCCTGTGGCGCGTGCTGGAGGGCCTGCCGTCGACTTACCGTGAGCCCTTGATTCTTTTCTATCGTCAGAACCAATCCGTGGCTGAGGTCGCGGACACGATGGAGTTGTCGGAGGACGCGGTGAAACAGCGTCTCTCGCGCGGACGCGAACTGTTGAGTGATCGGACGGCGAAGTTCATCGAGTCGACGTTGCGCGACACCGGGCCGACGAAAGCGTTCACACTCGGCGTGCTGGCGGCGTTGCCGTTGATGACGACTTCGGCGAAGGCGGCCGTCGTCGGAGCGACGGCGGCCAAAGGCAGCGCGCTGGCGAAGTCCGCCGGTTTGGTCGGGCTGGCAAACGCGGTCCTCGGACCTGTCGTCATGTTCTTGAGCCTTCACTTTGGCTACAAGTTGGAGCGCGACAGCGCGCGGTCCCCGCAACGACGCGAGTTCGTTCTCAAGTACTATCGCATTCTCGTCGGATGCATCGCAGTGTTTACGTTGGCCATTTTATCGTTAACGCTCGGAGGGTGGCCGCTGGCCCCGACGCACCCGAAGCTCTTCGTCGGTCTGCTGATCGGACTGGGTGCAGCTTACATACTCGTTGTCATCGCCCTCAATGTGTGGATGATGCGTCGGCGGCGAAGTCTCCGCCAACAGGAAATCACTGATAGTCGTCCAGTGCCGCTTCTTGTGCCGGTGTTTGAGTATCGCAGCAAACTCGCTTTATTTGGATTGCCGCTGATTCATATCCGCATTCGTGGCGGTCTGGAGCGCGGGCCGGTCAAGGCCTGGATCGCGGCGGGCGACGCCGCCATCGGTGTGATCTTTGCATTCGGTGCGGTGGCAATCGCGCCGATTAGCTTCGGCGGCTTCGCCATCGGTCTGCTGACGCTGGGCGGCTTCGCCGTTGGACTCGTGCCGTTCGGTGGATTCAGTTTTGGCCCCTGGGCGCTCGGCGGAATGGCAGTGGGCTGGCAGGCCTTTGGTGGCTGCGCCGTTGGCTGGTCGGCGGCGGAAGGCGGTGTGGCCGTCGCCCGCTACTTCGCTGTCGGCGCCGTGGCCCTGGCACGGCACGCCAACGATGCCGCCGCCGAGGCATTCATCCGGGATACCCCCTTCTTTCAGAGCGCGCTGGCGGCAATGCGCTATGCGCAGTGGCTGAATCTGCTCTGGCTGCTACCGCTTCTCCTGTGGTGGCGGTGGCAGAGAATGAGCAACGGACAACGAAAACCTGGCGGAAGCTTGTAACATTTCCACGTGCTTGCTTCTCTGTAGCAGTGGAGAGACAATGAACAGACAGAAAGTAGAGGAGGGCAGGTCATGAAGAAGAATCTTTTAATCATCGCGTTGCTCGTTGCGACGACCGTTTTGGCGGTCGTGGTGGTGAAACAGAATCAACAGATCGCCCAGTCGAAAGAGCAGCCGACAACTGTCGCTGTTGCGGATAAGGCCACTGCACCCGAGGCGCCACCGCCGCGACAGGCGCCGGCAAAGATGATGGCGGAGACATCGGAACCGACAGCGGCGCCAACGCCCGTCCCGCCGCCCGAAACACCTCCCGCAACACAGGCCAGCGCGAGCGGTTCGGGGACCGCAAGCAATTTCTTCTCCGGCATTGCGAGCATGATGAAGAATCCGCAGATGAAAGAGATGGTTCGCGCCCAACAGAAGATGATGATCGATCAGATGTATGGTTCGCTGTCCAAGTACTTGAACCTGTCCCCGGACCAACTCGACGCGCTCAAGAATCTGCTTTCGGACCGGCAAATGGCCATGACGGATTCGGGTCTGGCCATGATGGGCGGGTCCGATGCGGATCGGAAACAGGCGATGGAAGACACCAAGGCGATCAAGGCGGATTACGATCAGAAGATCAAAGATTTGCTCGGTCCCCAGGATTACCAGACTTTCCAGGATTACGAAAAGACTGCCGGCGAGCGCGTTCAGTTACAGATGTTCAAGGGTTCGCTGCCAACTGACGCTGCCCTGACCGACCAACAAGAAAACGATTTGCTCAACGCCATGTATGAGGCGCGGAAGGCCGTGCCCGCGTCGTCGCTGTTGAACAATAAGAGCTCCGATCCGTCGCAGTTCAGCGAAGAGAGCATCGCCCAGGCGATGAAGCAGATGGAACAATTGCAGCAGGCCTACGCCGATCGGGCGAAGGGGATTCTGACTCCAACCCAATACGAGCAGTTCACCACCTGGCAGCAGCAGCTGAGCGCGATGCAGGCGGCGAGTATGAAGATGGCCGCCCAGATGTTCGGGAACAAACCCGCGCCGCAGGCGCCGACAACGACGCCCAGCCAGACGCCCTGAGGATTGCGGCCCCGGGGACATTGCGTGCCTTCGTGTGGGATACGGATTCGCGGCCGCGTGCGGCTTTGCTTTGGAGTGCGGTGGCTTGACACCGCTTTTCCTGGCAAGACCTGAATTCTGGCCGTGGCGTCGAGTCCTCCATGAAAGCAAAGCTGCGTCAAGCCGCAGCACTCCAAAACGACCGGGCGTATCTTGACATCGTCCCCGGACGCCGCGTGAGGGCACGCGGCCTACAACACCACACATTCTTTTGGGCCTGTTGTAGGCCCGCTGCCCCCAGCGGGCGCGGGGACGGCACTTACACAGGGGGCAGTGGCAAGAGGCACCCCCTGTAACCTTCTTCCCGGTTCGCTTCTGTAGAAGGTAGAGGCATCGAATGAATGGGATGAATTCTGCGACGAGGTTGCCATGAAAACCCTGATTTTGTTCGTCGTCTGGTGTCTTCTATTTGTTCTCTGTTGGCCGCTGGCGTTGGCTGCGCTTATTCTTATGCCGATCGTGTGGCTGTTGTCGCTGCCGTTCCGCTTGATCGGTATCAGTGTCAGCGCCGCTTTTGCGTTGCTTCGCGCCATCCTGTTCCTGCCGGCGCGGTTGCTGGGCCACCGGGGTCGGTAGCAGGACGGTTCGAATCCTGCCTGTTGGTTTGCCTTGTAACAATTCCCTCCCTGTGGTGTCTTCCCGGTGAGGCATGAAGGCGGAAACCATCAACCCAACCAACCCGGACCAGCAGGCCGTTGAGGCCGTGCGGCGGGGCGATGCGGCGCGGTACCGGGAGCTCGTCGAACGCCATGAACGGCGCGTGTATGCGGTCGCGTGGAGCCGGTTGGGCGATGCCGCGCTCGCCGAGGAAGCCACTCAGGAAGCCTTCATCCGCGCATATCGGCACCTGGCATTGCTGGCCGATGCCTCCAAGTTCTCTGGATGGATCAGCAGCATTACCCGCCACGTGGCCATTGGTCTCGGCCTGCGGCATCGGCGCGAGTTGAACAAACGGGAACGCTGGGCCCTGGAACAACCGGCAACGACAGAGCCGCCCGACGAAGAATCGGAACTCTGCACTCCCGAGACGTTGCGCCAGACCTTGGCCGAGCTTCCGCCGTCTCATCGCGAGTGTCTCGTGCTGTTTTACCTGGAAGGCAAGAGCGGAGTCGAAGCTGCGGCCTCCCTGGGGATATCGGAGTCGGCGTTGCGCGTCCGGCTGCACCGGGCACGGGCTGCGTTGCGGGAACGTCTCGAGGAACGTCTCGGCGAATCGCTCGAAAAGATTCGACCCGCGAAACCAATCGCCCCGTCGGTCATGGCCGCCATTCTTTCGTCTTCGACGGCCAAGGCGGCAGGTGGAACGGGCGCAGGGATCGGCGTAACCATCCTGTCGGCTCTGGGCAAAGTGCTGCCGTTCAAGTTCATCCTGTTGTTCTTCTGGCTCGTTGGGGCTTTGCCGAGTCTGGCTTTCGCGTGGTGGATGGGACGACTCGAGAGGCGCAACTACCGCGATGCCGCAGGCTTCCGGCCGCGTCTGCACCGCGAGTTCTACCGTCGCCAGTTGCTGATGATAGCGATCATCCTGTTGGTGAGTTGGGGTATTATATTTCCGATCATCCGCATGTCGGATCGCCTGTTTGGAGGGAACGGGTTCTTTCTTGCTCTTGGCCTGGTCTCACTGGCTCTGGCAGGGCTCTCTGCGCGGCGGTTCACCATTTGCAGGAATCGGTTTCAGGTGACCATGTTTGTTTACATCGTTGTCCTCACGGCGGGTGAACTGTCGATCGGACTTGGGTTGTTGTCTCCAGTTGCCTTCGACTTGTTCCTGGCGTTGGGTATGGTGCCGATCGCTGCCGGATTCAGAGACCGCCCCCTCCGCATGGACTACAACCTGTTCCTGCGTGCTGTACAGGGAATGTTGGGGACTTCTGCCGCAAACGTGTCCAGCAAGGAACCAGTGGTTCGATTGCCCGCTTCTCAGTTACGCGCCTTTGCCCGCTTCCTCGGCACACGCTGGCTGATCGTCAATTACCGTTGGGAAGAACAGGACCTGACGCTGCGCCTGACCGGGGTCAATCATAGTTGGCGGGGATTCTATTACTTCGGGAAGAGCGGTTCGTGGATCACCCTGGCAGTGGACGGGACAGTCTCCGCACATCTGGGCGACAGAGACGAGCGACACTTGCGATCCTTGTCCGGACACCTCATCTCAAGCCGCCCGGAACTTCAAACCCAGGTTGCTCTCGCCGTTGAGCGCGCATGGCGTTGCTTCCGGGAAGGGGATCTCGCGGCGGCCGAACGTGCGGTGGGTCAGGTGTCAGAGTCTGAAGTCTTCGTCACGCCTCTGGCGCGGGCCACATCCACCCGTTTGTATGTCTTGTTCACAATGGCGGTGGTCGTACTGATGCTGGCTCTTGGCTCGGTGCGATACTTCAAGACGGCGGGGTTGGGCGGATTGAAACCCGTGAACGTGACCGAGCCGGAGATTCGTGCCGCACTGGCAGGACTGGGGGACAACGCCAGCACAAACAGGTCCATGGACGGCGATCTGATGTACGGCCTGACTGTCAACCTTGTTCTGCCGCCGACGAATTATTTCACGCCAGGCGCCCTTCAAGCCGTGCAGCGGGAAATCTTCAAATTCGCCGGCTTTGATCCTCACCGCGATGGGGAATACAGATTCGTCAGCCTTCGGGATCGCTCGTATTTCAACAGGGCAATGCTGGACGGCTGGATTGGTTGGAACGACCTCGGCATCACACCCGATCGAATGGAAAAACTTCTGCGCCGACCAGAGGCAGCCACGTCCCCGTGGCGGTTCATGCTGACGCGCCGGTCGTGCTGGGTGGACGGCAAAACAATCACAGTCGAGCGCATGGATCATGGGAGACTATCCTCACTTCGCTGGCTGCGGGACTTGAACTGTCTGGATTTGGTGGGCCGGAGCAATCTCATCGAACAGATTCGCTCCGTGCAGGTCCTCTCCAACGTGGCGCCGGCCGGGGAGCCTCCGATTCAGGATTGGAAAAGTGTGCGCGGATTGTTCCTCACACGAAACTATCCCATGATACAGGATACCTACTACAATCTCGCCGCGCTGGAAATCCTCGGCGGCCTGGACAAGATTGACCGTGAGGCGTGCATTCAGGGTATTCTGCGACTGTATCGTGGCAAAGGCTTGTTTAGGTCGCCCGTTTCGATGAACGTATCGTTTATCGTATCGTTCATCGTGGCCGGCGACGCGCGCGACACGTTTTGTGCCTTCGAATCGCTCCGCATTCTCGGCGCGCTGGATCGAGTGAAGGATTTGGATCGCTGGCAATTTTGTCCGCTGCGCGCCTCGAAACCCGGTGCGCCGCGCAAAGTCACCTGGGAAGAAATCGAGGCGTGGGTCTGCCAGCAGCGGTTGAAGCGAGTCTTGCGCGAATACCGGGAACATCCTCAAGCACCTGTTCGGTCCCTGTTGGAGCCGTGAAGTGGCTGCGGCACCGACTATAGAGCCGCTAACAAAACTGTAGCCGCAGGCTTTAGCCTGCGTGGGAAAGACTCACCCATAAGCCGAGTCGAACGAGACGCCGCGGTCGTGTGCGGCAACGGTGCGGCTACAGGGGAGTCGGCTTTGTTAGGCGCTCAAAGCTGGTTGTCACCACGGCAAACATGACTTAGATCGTTGGATTCATGTAACGTTTCCCCCCGGTTCCTTCTCTAAAGAGTGGAGATACTCGACAGACGCGCGACGAACCAAAAGGACAACATGATTTCGGCCATTTTCTTTTTTCCATTCCTTCTTCCCTTTGTCGTCCTGGGAATCGTCGGCACGGTGTTTTGGATCTGGATGTTGATCGATTGCGCCACCAACGAACCGTCGGAAGGCAACGAGAAGATCATTTGGATTCTGGTGATCGTGTTCACCCATTGGATCGGCGCGCTGATTTACCTGCTGGCCAGACGGCCGCAGCGGATTCAGCAGCAGGGAAGATGAAGATGCGTCACGAACTAGATGAGCCAGCCATGCCGATTCTGTGTCAGATTCGCGCCGATGGGGAAGCCGTCGAACGCTGGGAGATCGGAGATAAACCCGTCATCTTCGGCCGCGGCGCGCACGCCGATGTCCGGGTGCAGGACGACCGTCTGTCGCGCGAACACTTTGCGATCCTGCGGGACGGAAGCGGTTTTGTCGTGTGCGACCTGAACTCCAAGAATGGGACCTGGGTGGGAAACCAGCGGATTTTGCGGTTGGGATTGAAACACCATGATTGTGTCCGTGCGGGACGGACCCTGTTCCTGTTTGAAGAAGGTCCCGACACGGTGGTGGTGGAGTCGAGGTCGCCCCAGGGGCACGCGACGGAAGTCCTGCCGTAGCCCGCATGCCGGCGGCCTCGAGCCGCCGCGACGACAAGGCTGCGTTTGCCATCTGCTGATGGCGTCTTCGCTTCGCTACGGCTAGCCGCAGCACTCCAAAGTCTGCTGTAACCTTTCCCTCGATTTGCTTCTGGTATGGGGTGAGGACAACGAATACAAATGAATCCAACCATGAGTCTTGCGATGATCCGGCCACTGGTAGCGGAGGCTAGCACCTTTGCCCTGTCGTTGACGGCCCTGCTTTTCATTGTCCTAGCTCTCGCACTGGTAGGCTTGTTCGTCTGGCTCATCGTTCGGGAACGGCGCGGGAGCGCCAGAGGCATCCTCCAGTCTCCGCATCAGATTGCCACGCTCCTCTGGGCCTGCCTCGTGGGCGGCTTGGTTTTGTTCACCTTACTGGGTTACTGGCATGGCATGGTCATCTGCATTGCTCTGATCGTTGCCTTCAAGCTGGCGCTGCGCGGCGGGCTGTTGCGGGAATCGGGCAAGGAACCGATCGCCGCGCCGCCGGTCATCGCGCCCGGGCCCCCGCCTGCATCCGTACGCGCCAACTGTCCGCAATGCGGCACCGCGCTGGCCGCGGGCGCACCGCAGGGGTTGTGCCCGGCCTGTTTGTTGAGGCGCGGTGTGGCAACGGAAGACGGGGCGCCCGTCGGCGAACGCGCGACGTTCGTTCCGCCACCGCCCGCGGAGCTGGCGAAGAGTTTTCCACAGTTTGAGATTCTCCGATTCATTGGCCAGGGAGGCATGGGGGCGGTGTATCAGGCGCGGCAACCGGCGTTGGACCGGCTGGTCGCGCTGAAAATCCTGCCGCCGCAGGCCGGACGCGATCCGGGCTTTGCGGAGCGATTCAGCCGCGAAGCCCGGGCGCTGGCCCGGTTGAACCACCCGAACATCGTGTCGGTCCACGAATTCGGACAGGCGGGCGAGTTCTACTACCTCGTGATGGAGTACGTGGACGGGACGAACCTGCGGCAGTTGGAACGGACGCGGAAACTGGCGCCGCGCGAGGCGCTGGCCATCGTGCCCCAAATCTGCGATGCCTTGCAGTACGCGCACGACGAAGGCGTGGTGCACCGCGACATCAAACCCGATAACATCCTCGTGGACCGGCGCGGTCGCGTGAAGATCGCCGACTTTGGCCTGGCGAAATTGCTGGGACAAGAGCGCAAAGATTTCACCATCACCGAATCCAACCACGTCATCGGCACGCCGCATTACATGGCGCCGGAACAGGTCGAGCATCCGCAAAGCGTGGATCATCGTGCCGACATCTATTCGTTGGGAGTGGTGTTCTACGAGATGCTGACCGGCGAGTTGCCGATCGGCCGGTTTGCCTCGCCGTCCCAAATGGTGCAGGTGGACGTGCGGTTGGATGAAGTGGTCCTGCGCGCCCTGGAAAAGGAACCGGACCGCCGTTACCAGCAGGCCAGCGTGTTGAAGACGGAAGTACAAACCATTGTCAGTACCCCGCCACCAGTGATTGGCGCACCGGCCGCAGCCGCAAGGACAGAGCCGCCCAAAGGCGGGACACCAACGCAAACCGCAGCGGGACCGGGCCTCCCGCCTGTAGCCGAAACTGGGGCGGGACGCGTGGAGCCTGTGCTGAGCCGCGAAGTATCGCGTCCGTCTTCAGAACCACCGACGGAAATCCTCACCGCTCCGCAATCCTCGCGCCTCTCCGGAACGGCTGTCGTCGGTCTGTGCTGGGCGTTGCTGTTCTTCCTGGCCATCATTCCGGCATCCATCCATGCCTGGAGCTGGAGCCAACGCTCCCACCTCGAGCCGTCTACGTTGATGCTGTTCCTGTGGATCCCCCTGCTGCTGGGACTACCCGCCCCACTCGCCACGACCGTTCTCGGTTGTGTCGCGCTCTCCACTATTCGTCGTTCGGCGGGGCGACTCTACGGCCTGGGCCTGGCACTGTTCGACGCGCTGTTGTTTCCGCTGCTGTTACTGGACGGGATCATCAATGGAGCTGTCCTGATCGGTCTGCGCTTTACTGCTGTGGATCAATACTCAGACGGGGCAATCACGCGCCCCATGGTGACGCATGTGTGGCTTGCTTTGCTCGTCCTGGCGCTCCTGGTCTTGATCGACTTCCTCATCATCCGTGCCGCATGGCGCGCCGCCAAGAGGCCACGGGACGTCTCCCCCGCAGCCGGCACCGGGAGTGGCGCGTGGAAGGTGGTAGCCATGGTTGTTGTAGGGATTCTGGCGATTCTGGCCATTCCGGTCGGGTTGGTCTTTTTGGGCATGGTTACGGCCGCCCTTTCAAGAGCGCAGAATCGAGCCAGTCGGGTGCAGACACCCGTTATTCGTCAAGCCGCGGCGCCTGCCACGCTTGTGTTCGGCCCCATGACCGAGCGGTTGATCCAGGTGCGCGCGACAGGCACCAATCAGTTTCTCGATCTGGATACGGGTCAGTTGTTGACGCCGCCAGTGGAAATCACAAATGCGTTGGCGGATCGAAACTCGACTACAGAGGCCCGGTCTTGGCAGGGGCTGGACATTCCGAAGGACTCGAATCGTTATCGTTACATTGCCTGGTTGCGAGAGAGCGGGGCGGACCTGATGTACAAGGGCGGCGGACAGGTGATAGGATTCGACGGAATGTTTACGCTGGCGCATGGCGGCAGTTCAACGAATTGGGATGACTGGAACGGGCTGACGCCGAAGCAGGTTCGTAGCGCCGTGGAGGTTGTTGACTGGAGCCGCCGCACTTCCGAAGCGCGGCGGTATGGACTACCCCCGCCGCCCGCGCCGACATCAGGCGGCATCTACAACTCTGCCATTCAACTGGGCGAGGGCGAGGCCCCGATTGTGAATCAGCTTACGCGCGATCAATCGGTGACCTGGTTTTTCAAGACCCATGAAGGCGGCATGGGCATCCTGCAAATTGCGGAGATCACCGACAACCCGACTGGCGTAAAGATCCGCTACAAACTGATCCGTGAGGTCGAAGATCCTCGCCCTCTCGATATTGCCCGGTTTTACCAGAGCACGACTCTTGGCCCGGATGAATCCGATAGCCCGTACGGACCGTTCCTGGGCCACCGGGTAATCGATGGCCTGCCATTTGAAATTGGCGGACAGATAAACTTCTTTGGTCGATCTTTGGCGAAAAACAGCAGTGCGACGACGCCTTCGACTGTTGAGGGAATGCAGATTGGTCGAAAGTTTGATGAATTGCATTTGATCCATTTCGCCAAATGGGAGGATGTGGAAGGCCAGACGATTGCCCGGATCCGCCTGAACTACGCCGACGGAACGCAGTCTAAACTCCCGATCCTCTATGGTGGTCATGTGCGGGATTGGCAGCGGCCACCCTCCGAGGAGAAGGAACTACTGACGGATCCCAACTCGAAGATCATCTGGCGCGGACCCGGTTTTCCGTCCATCAAATCGACCACGCGCCTTTTCAAGAGCACGCTGACGAATCCTTACCCGCAAAAGGTGGTGGAGAGCATGGACGTCGTCTCCGCGCAGAATCTGGCGTCCTACGTCCTGGTGGCGGCCACGGTGGCGGATCAGGATCCCCAGCGCCCTCTGACGCCGGCCCGGGCCGCAGAAGAGCCGGAACGGAACTTCGACGGCAGCGTGTCGATTCATGTGGTGGATGCACCCGGCGGACGCCCCGTGGAAGGAGCTCTGGTGGAATCGCGCATGACGGTGGACCACGTCAATGTGCCCGCTGCTGCCTCTTACACGACATCGGCCGGCGACAGCAGCATTCGCTTTCCGCGGAAGCGCACCAGTTCCATCACTGTCTCGGTGACAAAGCCTGGTTTTACCCCGCAAACAGTCGACTGGACGTCCGTTATCCCGGATGCCTTTACCATTCGGCTTCCGGCCACTGAGCCGGGGGAGACCTCGACCGGTGGGCCCGAGGCCAACAGCCCGCCATCGAACAAGACCGCCGCCGCCCTCTCGATGCCGCCGGGTTCCATGGCGAATCCTATTCCCGAGACAACTCCTGCGAGCGTTCAGGTCCCGCCAGTTCCCAACTATCCGCCGGCGCCGGAGGCTCCGAGTAAACCTTATACGCCGCGGGCCAGTCTCATCGGCAGTCTCTTGGGGAGGGACGAGGTTCGTCAAGATTTCAACAAGACGTTCCCGCTGGCTGACAATGGCCGGCTCAGCCTGGACAACGTCAACGGCCGTGTCGAGATCAACGGATGGGACCGGGACGAGGTGGCCATCAAGGCCGTCAAGCACGGCAAGACACGGGAGAGCGTCGAAGCGGTCAATATCGAAGTGGAGGCCGGGCCTGATCTCATCGCCATTCACACCAAACAGCCGTCAATCCTGTTCGGTTGGAGAAGCGAGTCCGTAACCGTCGACTATACGATCCTGGTTCCCCGGCGCGCCCGATTGAAGAAGGTCGAAAGCGTCAATGGAAACATCGCGATTGATGGCGTCTCCGGCGATGTCGAGGCATCTGCGGTGAACGGCGAAGTGCGGACCAGAGGCGGGTCGGGCAACCAGAAGCTCTCCACTGTCAACGGAGAGATCGCGACGGATCTGGGTTCGCTCGGCAGCGGCCAATCGGTGTCCCTCGACACGGTCAACGGCCAAATCGTCGCAGCATTCCCTGAGGGGGCTGATGCGGAAGTCTCCGCCAGCGCTGTCAACGGCCGCATCAGCAGCGAGTATTCTTCGTTGACGGTGAAGAAAGAGTTTCCTGTGGGTAGCAATCTGAAGGGCACCCTTGGCAAAGGCGGCGCCCGCGTCAAAGCCAGCACGGTTAACGGCAGCATCGCCGTTCGACGAGGCACGGCCGCAAGATAGAGGCGCATGGTCTCCCGTCAGTTGCCCGGCCTCTGAACAGGTGAACACTTCCACCGGATCTGCCTCATGGGAAAGAGCCCCACAGTAAACGGACCACATCGTCTGGCAGTCTTCGCCACCACGCACTGGTCGGTGGTGCTGACGGCGGGGCGCAGCGACTCGACGCGCGCCCGGACGGCCCTGGAGCAACTCTGTCAGACCTATTGGTATCCGCTTTATGCCTATGTGCGGCGGCGCGGCTACAGTTCCGCGGATGCCGAGGATCTTACTCAAGGTTTCTTGGCCCGGCTCCTCGAACTGGAATCGTTGGCCGACGTGCGCCGGGAAAAAGGCAGGTTCCGATCGTTCCTGTTGGCGAGCATGAATCATTATCTTTCCGACCAACGGGACCGGGTGTTGGCCAAGAAACGTGGCGCGCAGCAGACGATTTCTCTGGACTCGCACGCCGCCGAGACCCGGTACGGCCGGGAACCGGCGGACACGACGACCCCCGAGCGGCTGTTCGAGCGGCAGTGGGCGTTGACGTTGCTGCAAACCGTCGTCCAACGGTTGCGCCGCGAATATGAGGCCGATGGCAAAGGCGAATTGTTCCTGCAACTCCGATTCGCGATCACCGGCGAGAAAAGCGCTGTCCCATATGCAGATTTGGCGGGACGACTCGGCTTGAGCGAGGAATCGGTGCGCGTGTCCGTGCATCGGCTGCGGAAGCGTTACCGTCAATTGCTCCGCGAGGAGATCGCCCACACCGTGGTCACCGAAGCCGAAATCGCCGACGAACTCCAATCGCTCCGCCGGATACTTTCCGGATAGAGGTTGGTGTACCGGGTCTGATCGCAAAGGAGCGCCGCGTGGGGACACGCGGCCTACAACAACCAGATTTTCCATCGGGGCCGTTGTAGGCCCGCTGCCCACAGCGGGCGCGGGAATAGCCGCCCCTAAAGGCGCGACACTAGCGCGGGTTTGCTGTAACATTCTGCCCAGGTTCCCTCTGGAAACAATTGGAGGGAGAATATGCCGACGGAAAACAAGTGTCCGCACTGCGGGAAACCGGTGTCGCCCGACGCCCTGATGGGGCTTTGCCCGGATTGCATGCTGAAAGCCGGTGCCGGGAGCGGCGCCAGCAGCGTGCCGGGTGGCACATCGGCCGCGCCGACTGTCCCGCCCACGCCGGCTGAACTGGCCCGTTATTTCCCGCAACTGGAGATCCTCGAACTGCTCGGGCGCGGCGGCATGGGCGCGGTCTACAAGGCGCGTCAGAAACAACTCGACCGGTTCGTCGCACTGAAAATCCTGCCGCCGAGTGTCAGCCACGACCCGGCGTTTGCCGACCGTTTTGCCCGGGAGGCGAAAGCGCTGGCCAAACTCAACCATCCCAGCATTGTCACGCTCTACGAATTCGGACGTGTGGAGAGTAGCGCAGGCGTCTCGCCTGCATCGGTAACAGAGACCGCTGACCGCTCAACGCTGAACGCTCAACCTGTCGTTTACTATTTCCTCATGGAGTTTGTGGATGGCGTGAACCTGCGTCAACTGTTCAACGCCGGGCGCATTGCGCCGCGTGAGGCGCTGGCGATTGTGCCGCAGATTTGTGATGCGCTCCAGTACGCCCATGATCATGGCATCGTTCACCGCGACATCAAGCCTGAGAACATTCTGCTCGACCGCCGTGGACATGTGAAGGTGGCCGATTTTGGGTTGGCCAAGCTGGTTCAAGGTAGGGACGAGCCGCTGGCTCGTCCGAGGTCGGATGTGGGCGACCCGGCGGGTCGCCCCTACCACACCCAAGCCGGCCAGGTGATGGGCACGCCGCAGTACATGGCGCCGGAGCAGATCAGACATCCGCAGGAAGTGGATCACCGGGCCGACATTTATTCCTTGGGCGTCGTGTTTTACCAGATGCTGACCGGTGAGCTGCCTGGCAAGCACATCGAACCACCGTCGTCCCGCATGCGCGGGATGCAGATTGACGTGCGGCTGGATGAAGTCGTGTTGCGCGCGTTGGAAACGAACCCCGAACTCCGCTACCAGCAGGTTAGTGAAGTGAAGACCTGCGTGGAGACGATTGTAAGTTCAGGGAGCGCGGGCGTCCCGCCTGCCGAACCGGAGGTCGCGACCGGTTTCTTCAGGCCAGAGGCAAAAGAATTTGGGCGCGACATGGCGGTCATGCTCACCAAGAAAGGCCTGGTCAACAGAAGCCTGCTTTGGTTCGCCGACCAGGGCCTGCTTTTGTTCGATTTCACCGGACAACCCTTCGGCAAGGGCGCGGGGTTCGGCAAGGGCTCATGGCGCGGTGTCAACTGGTGGCTGTTATTGGTGCTGGGGTGCACGACGATGGCATTCCTGATCAATGGCGAAATTCTCGCAATCGAACTGGTGCAGCGTCTCTGGCACGGGATGTCTCCGCACGGGAAAGCTTTCGCCCTCTCGAGCTCTGACAAGAATATGCTCCTGTGGATGGTGGTTGGCGGTATCGGACGACTGGCGGCATTGAATCTGGTCCGCAATGAGGACGCAAGGGCCAGAGGCGCCCAAGCCGACAAGGGCATCACGGCGCGGAGAGTGTTTGTCGTGTTCCGATGGTTGATGATGTTGGCCGCTTTATCTGTCGTGGGAGGGCTCTATGGCTCTTGGCTGGCCGGATTGTCCGAAACCGTGCAAATCAACGTCGCCCTGGGCGCGCGATGGATTGGCATATTCCTCGCAGTGGGTTTGTTCATTGCGATGGGTGTGTTCTTTGTCGGCGTCTATATCCGCACGTGGCGTAGAATCAAAGAAACGATTGACGCACGGGCACATTCCAATGGCCTGCCCGCCGTAGAAGCCTGGCTGGCGATCATTGACGGCGGGAATTACGCGCAAAGCTGGGAAACAGCAGCTCCGTATTTTCAACGCACCGTCAGCAAAGAGGAATGGGTGCGCCGGTTGGAAAACGTTCGGCGTCCGCTGGGTAAAGCGCTGTCCCGCAAATTGGGTCCCAAGAGATTCGCCCCCAGTTGGACGCGTTTTGGATCGAAGTTCGCCTTCACCACGTCTTTCGACGGACGGCTAGCGGCGGTGGAAACCGTGACCTTCGCCTTGCATCCGAACGGCGAGTGGAAGGCCATCAGCTATCTTATCCGCCCGGCGTGAAGCTTTGCTACAAACCGGTGCAAAGCGCCGCAAAGTGGCATCACCACGCCAGAGACATTTTTCACCCTTGGCTGTAACAAGAGTCCCGATTCGGGTAATCTTGCCGGAGACGATGCCTGAATCAGATCAACGGACGTCCCGCGCGCAGCCACAGGTATTTCCGCACACGCGCTGGTCGGTGGTGCTTGCCGCCACGCAGAAGCCGTCGCCGGAAGCCGACGCCGCACTGGAGACGATCTGCCGCGCCTATTGGTATCCGCTTTATGCCTACGTGCGGCGCTGCGGGCAATCGCCGCCTGACGCGCAGGACCTCACGCAGGAGTTCTTTCGACATCTCCTCGAAAAACGCTGGCTGGACTCGGCGGATCGCGACAAGGGGCGGTTGCGGACTTTTCTGGTCACAGCGCTGAAATATTTCATGGCAAAGGAATGGCGGCGCGCCACCGCACAAAAGCGCGGCGGCGGCCAGTCCCACGTGCCGATGGACACCGCGTTCGCCGAGAGCCGTTACGCCGCTGATGGCACAAGCCAGTTTACCGCCGAGGCGGTATTCGACCGCCAATGGGCGCTCACACTGCTCGACCTGACGGTGCGGCGACTGGAGGCTGAGTTCGCCGGGGCGGGCAAAGCCAGCGAATTCGCCGTGCTCAAGAGCTGTCTGGTGGCCGCGCATCGGGCGATTGATTACCGCTTGATGGCGTCCGGGCTTGGCCTCAGCGAAGGCGCCGCCCGCGTGGCCGTGCATCGGTTGCGGAAGCGGTTTCGCGAGTTGTATCGGGAGGAGATTTCCCAAACCTTGCCCAACGGCGCGGATCTCGATTCGGAATTGCGCCATCTGGCCGGGGTTTTGGCCGGGGCTTGAACGTGCCGTCGTGTAACAAACCATTGCTGACCGGTAAGTATCAGGTATGAGCACAGAAGCGACGCCTGTTTGTCCGCAATGCGGCGCACCGCTGCCGCCCAACTCGCCGGCGGGATTGTGTCCGCGTTGCCTGATGGCCGTGAACATGGCTACGCAAACCGACTTCAGCGGCGAAACCGGGCCGCGCGGCGCCAGGATTGTTCCGCCGCCAAGTGCGCCCGCGCCAGACACGATCGCCAAATTCTTCCCGCAGTTGGAAATCATCGAGTGCCTTGGGCGCGGCGGCATGGGGGTGGTTTACAAGGCCCGCCAGCCCCGGCTCAACCGGTTGGTGGCGCTGAAAATTCTCGCCCCCGAGCGGGAGAAAGACCCCGCGTTTGCCGGACGGTTTGAGAAGGAGGCCCAGGCGCTGGCCCGCCTCAATCATCCCAACATCGTCACCGTGCATGACTTTGGCGAGACGGGCGGGATGTATTACCTGCTGATGGAATTTGTGGACGGCGTGACGCTGCGGCACTTGCTCGGCAGCAGCCGCATCTCACCGCGTGAAGCGCTGGCGATCGTGCCGCAGATTTGCGACGCGCTCCAGTACGCGCACGATCACGGCATCGTTCACCGCGACATCAAGCCGGAGAACATCCTGCTCGACCGCGCCGGACGGGTAAAGGTAGCGGATTTCGGGTTGGCGAAGCTGGTGGGCGGTAGTGGCACGGGCGTCTCGCCCGTGGGGCATGAGCAAACAGCGACAATCGCGGGCGAGACGCCCGCGCCACTATCATCCGCGACGACCGAGGCCGGCCACATCCTCGGCACGCCGCAGTACATGGCGCCGGAACAGGTCACACATCCGCAGGATGTGGATCACCGGGCCGACATCTATTCGCTGGGCGTGGTGTTTTACCAGATGCTGACCGGCGAGTTGCCCGGCCGCCGGCTTGAACCGCCGTCGTCCCGCATGCGCGGGATGGTCATCGACGTGCGGCTGGACGAAGTGGTACTGCGGGCGCTGGAGAAAGAACCCGATCGCCGATACCAGCAGGCCAGCGTCTTGAAGACAGAGGTGGAGACGATTGCGACCACGCCGCCCACTGCGATGGCAGGTGCAGTTGCTTTGCCTGCGACTCCTGCGGCGCAACAGGAAGGAGAGCCTGCGACACTAACCAGAGGCCTTCCCACGCCGCCGCTTATTCGCGCGGCAAGGATTGCTGCCGTCACTTTCCTCTCGGTCTTTCTCCTCTCGGCGGTGATCACATTCCTTCTCCCCAAACGCTATCTGGGGATGACCCGAATCGATGTCAGCAATGAGAAATCCGCTGCGGCAAAAAGTGATGCTGAACTTGATTGGTCGCTTCGCGACGTGCGCCCGCTCATCGGGTCTTCGATGGTCCTGTCACAGGTCGCATCGAATCTCGATCTGAAGCATCCATGGGAGATGCAATACGGCAGGCAGATGGGAGAGGCTGAGATTCAGGATTTACTACGCAGCTCCCTGGAGATTCGACGGCTTCCGGGAACAAGCTTGTTTGAAATTCGCTTCTATGGCAATTCGCCTGACGAGGCGGCAGACATCGCTAATATGATTGCGAAGGCGTTCTGCTCAATCCGGACAGGCAAGAACTCCGCAATCGTAGAGCTGGCCATGCCGTGGCCGCGTCCGGTCAAACCCAACGTTCCTCTGAATCTGACGATTGGCGGGATTGTGGGTGCCGTGATCGGCCTTCTTGCTGGCGGGTTGTTTCTGTTGGCGAAATTCCTCAAACGGCTGGCGCAGGAACCATTTGACGATTCGCAGCGGTCCTCAGCCGTTACACCCGCGAACGCGAAGGGCCAGCGCTTGTTCCGTGACTGGAAAATCGCGACGGTGGTGGCTGGTTTCGTGCTAAGCGTGGCGCTGGTTGTCGTCGGCTTGATTCCGCGCCTTATCGTTGGACGCCAGACCGGAATCGCCGAGGTCCGCTACCGGGTGTTTGAAGCTGACTCAGCTTTGGTGGATCGGCTGATTCCTGTGGAGAAGCGGCAGAATGGCGTGAGCACATCGGTCAGGTCTGACATGGCCGAGAGCCAGGTCACCGCGGTTTCCACGAACGGGATCTTCGCCAAGACCGACTCGCAACTGGCCCAGGTCGACCCGGACACGTTGGCCCGCTTGCTGCGCGGCATGGACACGAAGCCAGGGTTGTTGGTGGATCGAACGCGCGAGGTTCCCCTTTCGCCAAGCAGCGTCGCGGTGGGTTGGTCCTATGCCAAGGCCGGCCGCGATTTCACGGCCGCCGGTGGTGGCGGTGGCTCTTTGAGAGTGCGTCGCGATGGCAGGAATTTGCAGGTGAGGATTGAGTGCCAGATCAATCATCGGGCAAACAACAACCCGGGCAGTTCTCCGGTGCTGTCAAAAATCCTCTATGAAGGAAATGCCCCGCCGACCGGCGCGCTGGCGTTCCTTGTTCCGTTCCAGCGAAAGGATGGTTCCGCGCGCTATTTGGTCATCGCGTTCGAGATCGCTGACGGGCAGATGGCGCAGGCGCAATGGGGAGATCGGGGGAAGGGGTTCCAAAGAACCTCGGAGTCCGAAACGCAGGCAAGCTCCGGCCCGGGCACATCCTCGCTACCAGGAGCCACCAACTTCCAAACTGCGCCGGTCACCAGAGGTGACTTGTCCCAGGTGATCACCGCCACGGGCACGCTGAACCCGTTGCCGAACGACTCCGCAAAATGGCAGATCAACACAAGCGTTTACGAGGCAGACATCGTCCCCGTGACGGTCGGACAGAAGGCCGGTTTTACTATCGATGCGTTTCCGAGCCGTAGGTTCACGGGCAGGGTGGTGCAGGTCGGCAACGCACCGGTCAAGGTCGAGAATATGGTCACGTACGATACCAGGATCGAAGTCAGCGACGCGGAGCCGAAATTCAAACCGGGCATGACCGCGTATGTCTCGATCATCGTTGCGCATCGCGAAGGCGTGCTCAAGATCCCCAATGCAGCATTTCGTTTCCGCTTGCCGGAAACCTCGTCTGTTGCGCACCGAGCGAACCCTGCGCGGCCAAACGAGCGAACGGTTTGCGTGAAACGCGGGGAGGAAGGCAGCGAGCCGGTGCCTGTGATCATCAAGACCGGCATCAACGACGGCAGTTCTACTGAAGTCACCGAGGGTTTGAGGGAAGGCGACCGTGTCGTCATCGGTATGACCAGTCCACAGCCTGCAGCCCAGCAGACCACGACTGCCACTCCTGGCTCCGCCCTGTGGCAACCTGGCAGAGAACAATCGGTGGGCCGAGCGCCCTTGTCCTTCAGCCCGGTGATCGAGCGGGTACTGAATGACCCGGACGATGACGCGCACGGCAATTTTATTATTTTTGAATCAGGCAAACCGATCGACATGCCGGTGCCCTGGAACAAGAATGCCGTGAGCGAGTCCTTGTTGAGCGCGCTGAATGCCCTGGGCCACGGCGTGGACGCGTTGAGCGATGCGAGCGGAGATTCCCTGAACGTTTTCAAATCAGTCACGGTTCCCGTCGACAACACGGAATTCGACACGATCACTCCTGCAGCCCTCGCAACCAACAGCGTTCTCAACGGTCAGGAGCCCGGCGATAAAACCATCACGACCACCCATCCGCCGTCGACCTTCCTGTTCAAGACGTATGCGGGCCACCGGGGCAGTCGAGGCATCCTGCAAATCACCGGCTTCACCGAAAACCCGCGCGGCGTAAAGATCCGCTACAAGCTGGTGCAGAATGGGAAAGAGCCCGTGGGATCCAAGTGAACGGGGTTTGTGGATTGCCGTTGCCATGTCTGGATCGGCTGGCTATATTGCCGATGCCGATAGCGGCGCGGACGTGGCGAAACTGGCAGACGCGCAGCCCTCAGAAGGCTGTGCCCGCAAGGGCATGGAGGTTCAACTCCTCTCGTCCGCACCAACTCAAAAACCCCTGTAAACACAGGGGTTTTATCCTTGTTAGTCAAAAAGAATAACACGAATGCATAACAAGTCCGTCCGTGTTTAGCCTTGTCTGTAGGCCTTCAAGAACGGTTGCGGGGGTGATGATCAGGCCGCGCCCGCGTAAACGCTCGCTCCCTCGCCGTAATAACTCTCGAAGACGTGTTCGAACAGGGCGGAACACTTGCCCTGGTAAAGCTCGGGCGTGTAGGCGCCGGGCAGGCCGGTATCCAATGTGTCTTCGATGGCTAGGCGGACTTGGGCGCGGGCTTGGGTTTGGCGACGCCAGTCGAGTGCGAGCAAGGTCTTCAGCCGGTCTAGGACTTGCCGGGCTACTTTCTTCACTTCTTCGCGCTCTTCGGGCGAAAGCTCAGGACCCGGGCGCGTCAAGATGTCGAACACCGTCAACTCCTCCTCGCTCAAGTGTTCGCGCATGTGCCGCTCCTGCTCCTCGGACAGGCTGCCCGTGAACTTCACCAGTTCTTCGAGAATCTGCTCAATGTTCCGGCTGCCGTTGTTGTAGCTCTCGATCAATTCCTCGAATTTTGCCAGGTAATCGGCGCGGCTCCGGTTCAATCGGATGAGCTTGTCGAGTTGGGCGCGAATCGCGGCCTTGAGTTGTTCCAAGTCGGTGTTCTTGTGCTTCGATTCCTTGAACCGGTCACGCAACGCCGCAAAATTGATTTTCGACAAATCAATCACCGGCGCGGGCTTCTCAGGCATGTCTACGCCCGTGATGGAATCGTCGAGCGTCTCGGCAACTTTACCCATCACGGCGGAGATGTCGGCCGGGTTCGGATTGAGCTTGGCGCGGATGGCGTCGCCGATGGCGGCAAGACTGTAGGCGCGGGGTGTGAATTCGACAACGCACGGGTCGGGCTTCACGGCGGTGTAAAGGGTGATCGCCAGCCGTTCGTGGGCGAGGAACTCCTTGCGGACGTTGTCGGGGGCTATGAGCGCGTTCACCGCGTCGTCAATGCGCTGAAGCCTCCGCATGTCGCCCGCCGGCAACTGTTCGATGGCTGCCAGCACCACGCCCTTGTTCGCGCAAAAGATTGTCGCCGCGTCTGCCGCCTTGCGCAGTTCCTCCACGAGCTTCTGCTTGTCGCGCACCGGTGACGCCCCGCCTTTGCCCTGGCCGTAGATGGCCAGCGCCTTTTCGAGGGACGCAAACACGTTCCCGTAATCCACGATCACGCCGCTGTGCTTGCCGGGGAACACCCGGTTGGCGCGGGCAATTGTCTGCATGAGGGTGTGGTTCCGCATCGGCTTGTCGAGGTACACCGTGGAACAACTCGGGGCATCAAAGCCTGTCAGCCACATGGCGCATAGGAACACCAGCCGCAGCGGGTCTGTAGGGTCTTTGAACTTCTCGTCCAGTTCCTCGTCATTCATCCGCTTCCGGTGCGGCACGATGTCGAGCCCGAGCTTCTTCATCTGCTCGATCTCGTTCTGACCGGGCGACACAATGAGCGCCATGTCGGTCGTCTTGAGCACATCCAACCGCTGCTCCAAGGCGGGCTTCTCCGCCGCCGGCAGGTCGTAGCGCGCCAATTCCTTCAGCACTCGCACCCGCTCCGCCTGCCAGTGTTTCCGCACCTTATCGTGCATCTTGAGCGCCGTGGCCTTGTCGATGGATACCACCATCGCCTTGCCGACGAAGCCGCGCCCGAGGAAATGGGCCACGATGTCCTTCGCCACCGTCTCCAGACGGTCGTCACGCGTGAGGATGTGGTATTGCCGGCCAAGTTCCTTCTGCAACTTCGCCTCCGCCTCCTCGCTCAACCCGGCATCCTCGATGAGTTGGTAAATGTCCTCATTCAGGTCCGGGTTCACAAGCTGCAACTCCGGCGTGCGATTCTCGTAGTAGAGCGGCACGGTCGCGCCATCCTCCACCGATTGCTGAAAATCGTAGATCGAGACGTAATCGCCGAACACTTCCTTCGTCCGTTCCTCGCCCGCGATCAGGGGTGTGCCGGTGAAGGCCAGGAACATTGCGTTCGGCAACGCGCTCCGCATGTTCACCGCCAGAGTGTCGTATTGGCTGCGGTGTGCCTCGTCCGTCATCACTATGACATCCCGCCGATCACAGAGGACCGGCATGATGTCACCCTCACCCCGGCCCTCTCCCACTGGGAGAGGGTGGTGCGAAGCGTCGGGTGAGGGTGTTTCAGTCCGAGCTCGGGCGGGCTGAAACTTGTGGATCAGCGTGAAGACGTAGCGATGATTGCCGCCCAGCAACTCCTTCAAGTGCGCGCAACTGGAAGCATGGCACACGTTTGCATCACTCACCGCGCCGCACGCGGCGAACGTCCGCGCGATCTGGTCGTCCAGTTCCACGCGGTCGGTCACGACCACGAACGACCAGTTGCCTTGCACCTTGCGCAACACCTTTTGCGCGAAGAACACCATCGCCAGACTCTTGCCGCTGCCCTGCGTCTGCCAGAACACACCAATTCCGTTCGGGTTGTTGCCTGTTCGTTGGTAGGGCGCGACCGCCGGGCGCGCCGTTTCTTTTGACGACTGCGGACGGCCCGGCGGTCCGTCCCTACCTTGTAACGGCGTTGCGTCAGAAGCGGAGCGGATTTTGAGCAAGGCGCGGATCGACGCATTAACGCCGAGAAACTGATGATTCTGCGCGATGATCTTCGCCAACCCGGCCTTGTGTTCGGAGAACAGGGTGAAGTTCTCCACGAGATCCAGCAGGCGGGACGGCTCGCAGGTACCCCGGAGCATGGTCTCCAGGGAAACACGGCGCGGCTCGTCCTCACGCTCGATGCGTTTCCACTCGAAACACCGCTCCCAATCCGCCGTGAGCGACCCCACCCGGCTCTCCGTGCCGTTCGACGCGATGAGCAGTGCGTTGTACCAGAACAACGCCGGGATGCCGTTCTGCGGGTGTTTATAGCTGGTGAGATTCTCGTCGAACGCCTGCCGGGCGGGCACGCCGGGCTTCTTCAACTCGATCACCACCAGTGGCAGGCCGTTGACGAACCCGATCAAGTCCGGCCGGCAAGTGTAGAGCGGCCCGGTCACCGTCATCTGACTGACCAACAAGAAGTCATTGTTCGAGGGGTTTTCCCAGTCGATGACCTTGACTCGAACAATGCCTTCTCCCTCACCCTCAGTCCCTCTCCCAGTGGTAGAGGGAAGAGCGGCTTGAATCGCTCCCAATGCAGCATCGGCATCGTTCAGAACCGTCTCGTTCTGGATGTGAACAACCGTCAGGCCAAGCCCTCGAAGAAACTGATCGCGTTTCGCGTCATGTTGACGTTGCGCCGGTTTCTCGTGGATCGAGCCATCCAACTCGACGACGAGCTTGGCTTCGTCACAGTAGAAGTCGGCGATGTAATCGCCGATTTGATGCTGCCGACGGAACTTTAACCCCATGAACCGCCGATCACGCAGCATCGCCCACATCACGTCTTCTGCTGGTGTCTGCCGTTGCCGAAGCTCCCGTGCCCGCTTGACCAGTCCAGCCCGGTCAAATCCGCCTCGATAATGCGAGTCCCTCTCCCTATGGGAGAGGGTTCGGGTGAGGGGGACATTTGCCAACTCGACCTTAACACCGTCTTTCAAGAGTCGGTAAATGTCCCTGTTCGCCGCCGCCGGACTCATGGCCGACCGGTCGCGGGTCAACTCCACCACTGCCGCGTCGAATGCCTCGGCGGGTAAATTCGGATTCAGCTTCGCCAGCGCCGCGCGTAACCGGGATTGGAGCACCACCTCGGCAGGAGTCTCACGACCTAATGCTACGCATCCCTCACCCCAGCCCTCTCCCAGTGGGAGAGGGTGGACCGAAGGGACGGGTGAGGGTGTGGCGAACACTTCTTCAGCCGCACTCGCCACTTGCCAGCCAAGCTCCGCGAACAACCCGATTGCGGGCTGCTCGACAAGCTTGTCTTCGGTGTAGGCGTGGGGCATGGTTAGATTTGTCGCCAATCTTCAGGGATTAGCTTCGTACCTCCACGCCACTTCTCGACTACAGCATCCTGATACCACGACTCTTTGAGATCGGCATGTTCCGTGATGATTACCTGAAACCGAGGAGCGAGCTTTGCGACAGCCGTGAACACGAGTTCAAACATGCGACGCAATGCAATGCGGTCGTCGTTTTGGATAGAATCGAGCGAGCCATCAACGTCGTTTTCAGGCGGAAAATACACCTGTGAAGGTTGGTCCAAAAAGAGAATGCGCGGCACTGGTCTGCTCTGTTCTGTGAACCAACCATGCAATGCCAAGTGCCCAATCAAGTGGTAACCAACCCAGTTCTCTCCGCTGCCCATCCGGTCCATTGGAATCGGGCCATCGGGAGTGTCTGCAACGATGGTCAATTTCTTGAGGTTGAATCGCAATGGATGAGTTGAATGCTCCAACTGAAGCTTCCTCGCCCATTCGGTCATCGTTCCACCAAGCAAAGCGACAATGGACTCCAGCCTGTCCCGAATGACTTCGTCGCTCAGTTCTTCCTCCAATGCTTCGCATTGATTGCGGAGGTCGATGGCTTCGTGTTCAAGTGCGGTAGAGTCGGGTAGTTCGGGTAAGCTCTCCAAATAAAGACTGATTCTCCCAAGAACATGGGCGCGCTTTGTTGCCTCGTCTTGAGCCCGTCCGATTTGGTCGTTGACAGTCCGAACCGCTTCCATTTCGGCTCGGTTCTGCGTGAGCTGCTGCTGAACGGCTGCCGCCTTCTGCTCAAGCTCCGCAACGGCTCTTTCCATCTGCGGTGCAGAACGCGTCACAGCTTCAAGCCGGGTTGAAACCGTCGTTAGCGCCCCTTTCAACTCCGCTGCGGTTGGCGTCGCGTTGGCATCGGCCAATGGGTGAGCGCAGAGTGGGCAAGCTTCGCCTGGCACTGATCCCTCGAAGATACCAACCGGCTTAAGCCGGGCTTGTTGCTCCGTTGCTTCGCGGGAAAAAGACCGCTCGTCGGTCTTAAATGCACGCGCAGCTGCAATCAAGTCGCGCAATCGACGCTGCTCATCCAGCAGGTCTGAACGAAATTCAGAGAGCCGGTTGTATTCGGAAATACTAGGCGTCCGCTCTTCCACTTGCACCAACGGAGTGGCGGCAACTGCACGAAGAGCTGCGACAACAGTCTCCCAGTTGTTGCTTTCCGTAACAGTGGTGAGACCGCAGTCCCGTGCTTGCGCCAGAAGGGTTGCGGCCTTGCTTACGCCATCGCCGCGAAGTGCTGCGAGTTCGGCAAGCCTGCGTTCGCAGTTCTTGAGCTTTTCCCGAAGCCGCCGAAGCTCCTCCCGCTTCTTGACGAAGTCGTCAGTTACAGCTCCAAGCAAGTAAGGCAAAACATCCTTCAATGCCTGTGCAACGAAGTTATCCGAACACCGGTGGAAGAGTTGATTACGGCGGATGATCTCATCCTGTGGTTGGAAGCAGAGAAGGAGTGCATGGCGGAAGTTTGCCGACGCTGGAGCACGCCGCTGTCCCGGCGGAGTCTCATGAATGTTGTCCGCAATACCGCACCACCCTGTTAGCAAGTTCTCCAATCCTTCTGTGTTTGTGGTTTGGTGAAGTGCTGATGCTTGAGGAAGGGCGACGGTATTCGCGACCTCTACAAAGCACTCTTCGCTTGATGCTGAACCGGGCGGCGGGCAACGGCGAGCTATTACCACCTGTCCGCTGTTCAGTTGAAGCCTGACGGCGAACCAATCGACAGCTTTGCGAATGATACCCTCGGGGACTCTGCATTCATTGCTCCCGAAACAATAGTCAACGATGTCGATCAACGCAGATTTGCCGGTCTTTGACGCACCGGTGATTACGTTCACGCTGCCTGGCTTTAGGGCTAGGGCTCTTTGTTGTCCGTCGTGACCGTAAAGGACGATGTTCAGGATTTGAATGCTCATGGTTGAACCCCCAGTAGTGACATAACCGTTTCCACATTGCCCGTCTTGGCGAACCACTTTCCAACGAACGCGGCATGCATTGCGCAGGTGCGAACTTCGTCAGAAGAATTGTCGAGAGCTGACGCCATGCGCCTGCGCCAATCAGGATTTGCGTGAATGAGCGTTTGACTGAACTGTATCAGCCCGTAACTGCCGGCAAAACGCAATGCCTCCTTCGTAAACGGGACGAGTGAGCGTGCCCGGTCGGCGATGGTGGATGGGGCGAGCGGATTGTTTGCAAGCCAAACCGGCAGAGAAGTTGTTGTCCGCGATGGGAGTGATTCACGAATCTCCCGGTGAAGAACCATCGGCAACACCAAGAAACACTCCTCAAATGCGATTCCAACCCGCCGCCGTGTTGCTTCCGCGTGACCGCCCGCCGAATGCCACAGAAGCAGCGAGCAAAAGCTCGGATTGAGCAGTCGCTGCTCTTCACTGGGCCGTTCGCTCCACCGATTCATGTGGACGCCCCCGGGGCCAGTAGATGAGCCAAGCGGTCGCGAAAATCTGCGTGCCATCCAATCCGTAGGTCATCAGAGAGAATATGCAGTGAACCGCGACTTACGAACGGCTCAGTAACGGCGGGCCGAATGGGAATGCAGGTTCGCTCCGCCCACTCCAGCACCTTCCGCGCAGCAGCCTCTTTCGCATGGTCGGCTGCATTGACGCCGAGTTCGTCCCGCATCGCCTCAAAAACGAGCTCCCATTCCTCCTCAAGTCTGCGTTCATAGGCTGCCAAGTCTCCTACCATCAGGAGGTCGTGCCGAAGCCAGCGCGAGCGTTGCTCAAAAGCGCGGTAGTAATCGCGGACAGCGGCCGCTATGCGGTGCTTCCCTGCCTTTACCAACTCTAACTGCCGAACAAACGGAGAGTCCTCGTGCGCGGCGATGGCGGCATCGTCGGGTGTGAAACTCAACAAGTCATCAGCGATGGGAAGGGCGTCTTGTTTGAACTGCTCGCGCAGGTCGGACATCTGCGATTCAAGTTCTGCCCCGAGTATCCTGTCGCCGGCATTGATTCGAGCCAGTTGGGTAATCACACGCCGAAACCACCAACCTTCGAGGTATTGCAGGAACGCGTCTTGGAAACGGCGCTCGGTCGCCCAAAACATCTCGACCTTCAGATCCTCGTTCAAAGCCCCAATTGTCGGAGTCCTGTCGAGAATAACTACCCGGTCTAGAATCGCGAGGCGCTCAGCAACGGATGTCGCAAGGAACGCGGCGTATGCAGACGAGTTCTCCTGACTGCCCGACGTTTGTGCGGTTGTTTCCAGCGTCGTGAGAGCTGATGCGACGTCTCGGTCGCTCTGGCGAAGCTTGGCTGCAGCCGAACCAATCCCGGCAGATGAGGTTGTTACTAAATAAAGGTGCGTTTGCGGCGGAATCGTGTTTCCCGATGCACCTTCAAACCACACACGGAGTGACTTCCAAAGGTCGGGAGACGCGTCGGTCAAAGCCGCTGCCCGAGTGAGGTGGTGCTTGGTCTGCAAGAGTTCATCCGGCCTACCCTTGGTCTCAAAGGTGACGTCATCGATCGTCTCCAGCGACACAACGAAGTCTGAACTTTCTTTGAGTCGCTTGAGCGCCCAGAGCAAGGCCAGCCTCGCTTGGTAGAGATACCCCATCGCAGGATCAGCAGCGGAGAACTGGTTCGCAGTAGAACTCATGTTTCCTTTCCGTTAAGACCAACCTTCCCCGACAGCAGACGCGGCAGCAGCAGGTCGCGCGTGCGGCGGAGGTTAACCGTTTGACGAGAGAGGATGAGCATCTCGGAAAACAAAGGCGCGGCAAATTGGTGGTAGCGGTTCAGAAGCGCGTCGGGAGGAGTAGTCACTTCCAGCGCCTCGAACTTGCCCTTGTTCACATTGCCCATCGTCGCGCCGGCTGACCCAAGGTTTTCCAAAGCCTGTTTCCCGTCCTGAAGGCGGAAGAAGAGGAACTCACGGTAGTGCTCATTCGCTAGAACCACCGAGTTGATTTGCTGATTCGTTTGGCAGTCCTCGGTTGTGATTGAAACGACGCCGATCGTGCCGATGCAGCTCACGCAAATCGAGCCAGTCGGAAGCGTCTTATTGGCTTGCGACTCAGCACCGGCTGCGGACAGGCGTTCTCCAACCGCAAGGATGAACGTGTTGCCGTGCATGTCTGGCGTTTTAACGAACGGCAGATCTTCGCCGTAAAAATCGGATTTCGCTTTGCTTGGCGTCTTACCGGTGATCACACTCCCGAACTCCAGTATCCGTTTCATCTCCCAGCCTTTAGGGAGCTTACCGGCTTGGCAGGGGCGGACGAACCACTCGCGGTAGGGGGCGCGGGCCATCGCCTCCAACAGCCGAATCCGCCGCCGGTTGTTCTCCATCAACTCGTCGTAGGCCGACAAGATCCCCGCAATCCGCCGCTGCACCGGGAGCGGAGGAACCGGTATCTGTTCTTCCTTCAGATACTTGAAGTGCCGTTCATAGCCGTAGTTGGTCAGATCAACATTCCGAAGTGCGTAATAGAAATACCGGATATCGTTATCTGCGACCGGGCGAAGAAGTTGCGTCCCATCTGCGCCGACGCAAAAGGGAAAGTCCACAAACTTTAGGACGCGAGTGTGGTCGCCAAAAATGACGACCGGCAATTCTCCCTTGTAGAGCCACGACTCATCGTCTGTGAAGCCAGCAATGTCGGCCTGCGATTGGTCAACAATGGGGAAGCGTCCGTTTTCTTGATACTCAGAGCGTTTGATTTTTGGCTGGCGAGGAACTTCTTGCAGGAGTTCTCCAATTGGCGTGCGAGTGGCCGGCATCCTCACACCTCCAGAATCTCCGCGACGTTGCGGGCCAAGCCTCCGGCACCTAAGCCTGCGGCACCCTCACCTCGATCCTCTCCCATGCTCCGCACCCTCACCCTTACCTCTCCCAGCGGGAGAGGAGGAGGCAGAAGGCGGGCCTGAGCGGCGAGGGGTTGATGGTTCATGGTGTCAGCGGGCAACGAGGTAGCGAGCACGGCGTTCCTTCACTTGAAATCCGATTTCTTTGCGGGGTGGCTCCGATGGCGGGAGCAGGAGCGGACGGAGCTTCTGGTAGAGGTCGCGCAAGGCGGCATCGTGGCCAAGGAGGGTCCGCTCGATCTCGGCTAGCCTCTTTTCCAGGGCTTGGGTCTCGGCCAGGACGCTGCGCATCCGGACAAAGGCGCGGACCACGTAAACGCTCATGGCCACCGCGCGCGGACTATTGAGGACGTTGGCCGCCATGATGGCGCCGTGTTCGGTGAAGGCCGACGCGAGATGGCGGGGATCGCGGTGCTTCTGGGAACCGGTCACAATTTGTGACCGGTTGTTCAAGGTCACAATTTGTGATCTTGAACGCTGGACGAGATTTGCCTCCCTTTCAGTCAGACGGAACAGGAAATCGGGCGGAAACTTGGCGGCATTACGCTTGACCGCCTGGTTCAGGGCCTTGGTGGGAACGCTATAGATGCGAGCCAAATCGGCGTCGAGTATGACCTTTTGGCCCCGGATGGTCAGGATCAATGTTTCCAGTTGTTCAATCGCCGTGATCGGTTGTTGGTCGTTCATCAGCTCTCCAGGATTGTCGTTACGTTCTTCGCAATCGTCTTTTCAAGCTCCCGAGCCTGAGCGTTCAAGGTTTCCAGTTCCTCGTTCTGGGCTTCGAGTTGTTCCTTGAAATCCTCGTCGCTGACTTCTTCGCCGGGCGCGACGCCGACATACCGGCCCGGGTTGAGCGACCAGCCTTGGCCTTCGATTTCGGCCAGCGTGGCGGCGCGGCAGAGGCCGGGGATGTCGCGGTAGGCCGGGATTTGTAGGGCAGGCGCTCCGCCTGCCGTCGTTTTCCCGGATTTGGCAACCGGAGCGGTTGCCCTACAAAAGACTTCCTGCAATTTCGCTTTGGCCTCATCGCCGCCGAGGGTGAAGTCGAGTTCTTCACCCCGGTACAGCCGCACAATGTTGCCGAGGAATCCGATCTGCGCCGGCGTCCAGTCGCGGTGGGCGCGGTCTATTTGGCGGTAGATGTGGCGCGCGTCGATGAACAGGACGGTATCCGAAGGCGGCGCGCCCGGCGGTCGCGCCCTACCGGATTTGCCTTTATCGAAGAACCATAACGTGCAGGGGAGCGTGACGGTGTAGAACATGTTCGGGCCGACGGCGACCATGACGTCCACTGCTGAAACTTGGATGAGTTGTTTGCGGATTTCCTGTTCACTCGACCGGGCGTCGGCGGCGGAGTTGGCCATGACGAAGCCGGCCCGGCCCTTCGCGCTGAGCGCGGAGTAGAAAAGCTGAATCCAGAGGTAGTTCGCGTTGTCGGTGCGAGGCAGGCCGAAGGGGTACCGGCGGCCCGGGCCGACTTCGGCGGCGAGGCGTTCCTTGTCCACGGCATCGACGTTGAAGGGCGGATTGGCTAACACGAAGTCAAACCGCCCATGGTGGCGGTTTGCTTCGTGACCCTCATCCCCGGCCCTTCTCCCACTGGGAGAAGGGCGTCCGACAGGACGGGTTGAGGGTGCGGAGCATGGTGCGCAAGCTTGGTGGAGGTCCTCGTAGTAGGTGATGGCCTGTCGGATGTCGCCTTCGAGGCCATGCACGGCGAGGTTCATGCGACAGAGGTTGACGGTGGCGGCGACCTTTTCCTGGCCGGCTATGGACAACTCGCGGCCGGGATCACCGGAGTATTTGGCCGCGAGACCCTCACCCCGTCCCTCTCCCACTGGGAGAGGGTGACGCGAAGCGGCGGGTGAGGGTGTTTGTGCAGTCTTGTGTTCAGCAACAAATCGTGCCGACTGCACAAACATACCGCCCGAACCGCACGCGGGATCGAGGATGCGCCCGTGGTACGGTTCGAGAATCTCGACGAGGAGGCGGACGATGCTCGACGGAGTGTAGAATTCGCCGCCTTGCTGGCCTTCGGTCATGGCGAATTCGCCGAGGAAGTATTCATAGACGCGGCCAAAGGCGTCGTAGGCGAGCGAGGCGGGAATCTCGGAGACCTTTTTGAGCAGTTCCTTGAGGAGCGTGCTGGTGAAGACCTGGTAGGTGCGCGGGAGCACGCCGGCAAGCTGCGGGTTCTGCTTCTCGATGTCGGCCATCGCATCGTTGACCGATTTCCCGACATCCGCGCCTTCGGGGAGATTCAGCAGGGCGGCGAAGCGGGCTTTCGCGGAGAGGTAAATAACGCCTTCCGCGTGGTAAGCAGTCGGGTCGTCGATGCGGGAGGCTCGTCGGCCAGATGTTCCCGCCTTTTCCAAGACCGCCCGGCGAGCCGTGAACCTGACTTCAGCGAACCGGAGGAAGATGAGGCCAAGGACGGGCTGGGAGTATTGCTGCGAGGTGAGACCGCTATTGGCTCGAAGCTGGTCGGCGGCGGCCCAGAGGCGTTTCTCCAGGGTGTCGTTGGCGGCGTCCTTTTCGGATGGTGCGATCCATTGCATGAGAATTCAGTTCCTCACTCGGCTTCCGCTCGATCTTTGAGTCAGGGGCAGAGCTTAACAAGCAGGGACCGGAGTAGCAAGCGGCGCGCGTACGATGGCGTCTTGGGTGGGTGGGCGAATTTCTTCGGCTTGCTTGCGGTTGGCGGTTTTGGTACTCTTGAAATGGCGCTGGAGGGTGCCTTTTGTCGTGAATGATTTGGCGATGCGACGCTCCCAGAGCGCCGCTACAGAAATGCGGTGGCTTATGAAACGTTTGATTCTGAGCGGGCTGGTGGTCGTGGCGTTCTCCTTGGGGGCCGCCCCTGCCCAGGTTCTCAGGCCCATCAACCCCAACCAGCGCGCGTCCGATATCGAGAACAAGAACGTTCAGTTCGGCAACGTCCATCTGGAGACTCTTACTCATGGGACGCGAGCGACCAAGATTGCGCCGGGGTTGGGCAAGAATGCGAGTTTCAAAAACGTCAACCTGTCCCATGTCGATCTGAAGATGCTCAGTTTCTCCGATCTTCCGATGAAGACATTGCCCCGGCAGAATTTCATGGCCAAACGGGCCGTGCTGCCCGACAAGGTGCCGCCGCAGGAACAACTGGGTCTCATCCGCACAAAAGCGCCGATCACCAAGCGGGAGATTCGAGCGTTCACACCGGCGGGCGAACAAGAACTCCGGAAGCAATTGCAGGGCCTCCCGCCACCTTACGGAGCCAGCACGGTCCAGTCACTTCCTCCCTCGGGTAGGTAGAGGCAGTTCACCACTGCTCCATCAGAGTTGATTGGGTGAGTTTATCCAGTAGCCGCAGGCTTTAGCCTGCGTTTGGGGACGCACCCATGAAGGGTGCGGCTACCCACTAAATGAAGCATGCCATGGCACCGGGGCGTTCTTGAAACGTTTCGGGGATGTTCGCCATCCAAAGAAGGGTGAAGCTTTTCGAACCTACTGAACCGTCGAACCAACCTTTTGGAATCGGGTCCTGCCTCCTTGCGGTCGTCGCTCTCGGTTGGGGCGCGTGGGTTGGGTTCACGGGGGAAACGTTAAAAACAAACCAAACTCATGAGGTGGGGGCTATGAAAAGACCTGTTCCTGAAGGCGCCGAGGTGATCGTATTGGGAGCCGGCTGTTTCTGGTGCACCGAAGCCGTGTTCCAGCAGATTCCCGGTGTGCTCTCCGTCACTTCGGGGTACATGGGCGGCCAGGTGAGTCATCCGACCTATGAGATGGTGTGCGGTGGGGATACGGGTCACGCGGAAGTCGATCGCATCGTGTACGACCCGAAGAAGACATCGCTGAAAAAGGTTCTCGACGTTTTTTGGGAGGCCCACGACCCGACCTCGCTCAACCGGCAGGGCAACGACGCCGGCACCCAGTATCGTTCCGCGATTTTCTATACCACCGACGCCCAGAAGGCGGTGGCGGAAAAATCAAAAACCGGGGCGGCCAAGGAATTCAGCAAGCCGATCGTCACCGAGATCACGAAGGCAGGCGAGTTCTATCCGGCCGAGGATTACCATCAGGATTATTACCGGCTGAACAAAAACCGCAACCCCTACTGTCAAATCACCATCGCCCCGAAGTTACGAAAACTTCATCTTCAGGAGTGATGTCGTGACGACAAAAGGAAAACTTCTGTGTCTTATGATGATCACTTGCTCAGTCGTTCTCGCAGGCATTGGTGCGAAGGTGTTGTTCTCGGCTTCTGCTGGTGAGCCGGGAGGCTCCTCGGCCGGGAAAACGATGACCGGTCAAACTTCGACCCTGGCGGTGCGGTGGTTGAATGACAAAGGCGAGCTCCTCCCCGCCGCGAGCGTGCCCAGGGCGGTCAAGACCGACGCCGAATGGCGCAAGCAATTGACCGCAGAACAGTACCAGATTGCGCGGGGGAAGGGGACCGAACCGGCTTTCTGTGGCGCGTTCTACGACAACCACAAAACCGGTGTTTACGCCTGCGTCTGCTGCGGACTGCCGTTGTTTACCTCAACCGCAAAATTCGATTCAGGGACAGGCTGGCCGAGTTTTTTCAAGCCGGTGACCTCGGAGAACGTGGTGACACAACTCGACGCGAGCCATGGAATGCGGCGCACGGAGATTCTGTGCTCGCTGTGCGGCGCCCATCTTGGTCACGAGTTTGACGACGGTCCGCCTCCGACCCATCTCCGCTACTGCCTCAATTCCGCTTCGCTGGTGTTCAAGGAACTAAAGAACCCGCCGAAGTGATGGGGCAGGCGGCGGGTGGAGCGCATCTCATCAGTGGTGGGACAGGCCTCTGTGCCTGTCCGAATTCGCCCGCACAGGTCCGAGCAGGACTAGCGACTCCAGTCGGAGCAGGGACACCTATGTCACCGGAGGCTTAGAGCCGCTAACAAAACTGTAGCCGCAGGCTTCAGCCTGCGCAGGAAAGACGCACCCGTAAAGGGTGCGGCTACAGGGGAGTCGGTTTTGTTAGGCGCTCTTCTGAGTCCAAACTTCCGGTGTGGTCGAGGCCGTCCGACCTAAGCCGAACCCGGGCTGGGGGTGGCCGCCCACCGCTTCACCAGCTCCGGGAACTGGCATTGGTGGCAGGCGGATTTGTCGTTGAGGCAGAAGTCGTGAAAGATTTGCATCAGCCCCTGCTGACGGCGCGACGCAACGAACAAGGGACGTGACAACCGCGGGGTGCCGAACAATTGCTGGCTAGCAAGCCGCAGAATGCTGTTGCTCGGCACGACGCGCAGGGCGGCGTATCGGGCGCGCGCCTTCTCCAGAAGGCTGCGGTCGCCTCCGGTGTCTGCCATCGCCGCGACGAAAGGCAGGACGACGTTCATGACGATTTCCTGGGCGCGAGCCTCGCCGATGAGTTCGGCTTCGCGCCCCTGCATTTTCCCGCCGAGTGTGAAATGACGGTTCCAATACGGATCGCGAATCTGCAGGAACAGTTTGGCCGGGTCGCCATCGCTCTCGATGGCACCCGTCACCCTCTCCAACAGGCCGTTGTGTTTTACCAGCAGCGCCACCGCCGCGCCGAGCCGGCGATGCGGATGATTGGCGGGACGAATCCCGTGCATTCGCCAGGCAGTGCCTGGCAGGATATACTCCTCAAACTCGGGGCGCATTTTCCACCATCGGCTCCAGAGCCGTTTGACGTATTGGCGGCTCGAAGCACTTCGCAGGCTCGGCGCCGTTGTCGGCAGGAAATTGGCGACGCCGAAAAGAATCGAGGCGAGCTGTTGTCTGTCGATCTTTGGAGGGCGAGCCTCCCGGCGAGCCGCTGCCTTCGGCTCAAGCGGAGCTTCGCCCTCCAGGAAAGAGAGGAGAACGCCGAGCGGCGCGCGTTGCGCGAGGAGAAGGAACGCGGCCTTGTTCGCCTTGTAGCCGAGCGCTTCCATCCACCCTTCATAGAAGGCTTGTTCCGCCCCAACCCGATGAATCCAACGGGAGAATTTTCGGGTCTTGATGGCGAACCGTTCGTCGCCGGCATCATCCAGCAGCGCCCCGATGGCCGCCTCGGACAGCCCGGCCACCACGTTGGCGCAACTGCTACCATGGTGGCCAACCCCGTAGGGATACGCATCCAGGTCGATCTCGTCGTAGAGCGATTCGAGCGGGGCGGCGAGTTGATGCTGGAGAACGATTTGCGGTACGATGTCGCCTCCCCTTGTCCTGGGGCTGGTACCGCTGCGGTTTTCCCAGAGGACGACGTGGAGGATCACATTGTTGTAAAACGGATCATGATGGTGGCCGTGGTGCGACCAGTCATCCGCTCGCAAATGGATCTCGATATCCCCCGTCCGTTCGGGTTCGTCACCGACCTGCACGGTGGCATGACGGAAATCGGGACCGGCTTCCAGGTTCCACCAACCCGGGAAGACGACCCGGACCGGGCGCCCGTCGGTGGTGCAGAGTTGGTTGGTTTGAATCCGTTGGTCGTACCAGATGCATTGGACCAGCCGCTCGCTGACCGGGATCGGGACGTAATTGCTGTCGGCATCGCGCAACACCGCCGGCGCAAAAAGGTTGGGACACGACTCGCTGACGAGTTGGGTGCGCAACTGACCGTAACGGGTGGTTACCATCGCTTGCCTCCTGCCTCTGTCGTGCAATATACTGCCTCGTCATGAAAGTGCGAATCAGAAATCTTTGTTTTCACTTCGTCGATGCGATCTTTCGACCGCGATACGCTTTTGGGGCTTCGCTTCGCTCCAGTCGCGGCCGGGAGGCCGTTCCTACCGATCGGATTCCTTCGCTCGACACGTAACAGCTCTCCGCTCGCGAGAGGGGGACCCGAGTGTCGGCCCTCGCCCACGCTGCGTCGTCGGATCAGGAGCGGGTTACTTCGAGTGCCTGTGAGCGCGGCGGGACACGGTGCCGTCCGAATAGACCAGATAACCGTGAACCCGGCAGCGCAGGAACGCGGTATTCGTAACATTCTTGCTGATACCCGGTGCAACGATCTCGTAACTACAGTTGCTTGGAGTAAATGTTGCCCAGGTGTCGGATACGTGCCCGGTATGATCCCCCGGGCAGGCAAAGATCTGCGGCGTATTCAAAATATTCGACATCGAGTAAAGATCACTTGGCATTTGGCCGTGGTGTTCATCGGCCCAAAGTCTGGCCACGGTACCGATCGATGACATTTGGTTGGCGCAGGATTGGGACTCCGTGTGATGCCTTACGCGGGGCGCGACAATGGCGAGCGCTGGAATCGCAACGATAGCCAGGGCCGAACTGATCAATACGATGCGGCGATTGCCCATGCGATTCGATTGGCGTCGCCGACATGGGCTCGTTGGGGGTAGAAAGTTAGGAAGTTGCGATCCTTGCGCAGGTTGCAGGCGGTGCGGGAAATCGAAGCTGAAGCTTCTCCGTTCACGCACCATCTCTTAGCAGAGCAGGGCGGTGAAGACAAGCAATAAATGGCGGCTCGTCGTAACTCCCCAATGTTTACGATCCCGCTCAAAACTATCACCCTTCGGTGGGTTTTTGTAGGGCTCCGAACGCTTTCGGAGCCGTTGTTGTCAGACGGGCAACCGGAGCGGTCGCCCTACAATTCATCCTAAAGTTTCGGGCGTATTCTAGACGCACTCAGCCGACGCTCAGTTTGACGACAATCAGTTTGCCGACTTTCAGAATCATGCCGTCACGAACGACTACACGAGCCTTGTCGTCCGTGATCTTCTGGCCGTCGACCGAGACACCACCGCCTTGAATCAACCGACGAACTTCGCTCCGGCTGCCAAACTTGTGAGCTTTATCAATGAGATCGATGATCCAGACATCACCTGAAGCCACCGGCAAGACACGCGCAATCTCCTTCAGTTCCTTTTTCGAGAACTGTTTTTCGAAATCGGCACGTGCTCGATCGGCCGTCTCACTCCCATGGTATTGGGCAACGACGGCGTGCGCGAGAGCCTTCTTCGCTTCCATCGGGTGGCCCTTCTTCAGTTCGGCAATTTCGGAAGGAGTTTTGCCGAACAGCAGGACGTACCATTTCCACATCAGGTCGTCGCTGATGGACATCGCCTTTCCAAACATGTCCCTGAGTGAATCGTTGAGGCCGATGTAGTTGCCCTTGCTCTTGGACATCTTTTCAACCCCGTCGAGACCTTCGAGAATCGGAAGAATCATCACCACCTGTTCTTCCTGGGCGGTGTCCTTTTGCAATTCGCGTCCGACGAGGTTGTTGAAGGTCTGATCGGTCCCGCCCAACTCGACATCGGCCCGCACGACGACGGAGTCGTAGCCCTGCATCAGCGGGTAGAGAAACTCGTGCACGCTGATGGGTTCGCCGGCTTTGTACCTTTTCTCGAACGTATCGCGTTCGAGCATCCGCGCGACCGTCATCTTGCTGGCGAGGCGGATCACGTCGGCAAAACTCATCTTCGCCAACCACTCGCTGTTGCGCCGGATCTCCAGTTTGTCGGGCGAAGTATCGAGGATCTTGCCCGCCTGCTCGAAATAGGTCGTGGCATTGCGGTCGATGTCGGCGTCGCTGAGCATCGGGCGCGTCTTGTTCTGGCCGGTCGGATCGCCGACAAGCGCGGTGTAATCACCGATGATCAGCACCGCTTTGTGGCCGAGATCCTGGAACTGGCGCAGCTTGCGCAGCACCACGCTGTGACCGAGGTGCAAATCGGGCGCGGTCGGATCGGCGCCGAGTTTGACCCGTAGCGGGCGGCCTTGTCCCAGCTTCTTCTTCAATTCCTCGCGGGTGTAGACTTTCTCCGTACCACGTTCGAGGAGTTCCAGTTGTTCTTCAACCGATTTCATTAAAGCAAAGCCCCGCGCCTTGTTTTCAAAGCGCGGGGCCGTTGTACAGGATTTGGGCTGAAAAGCCTACTGCTTTTTGTCTTCCTCGGCCTGCTCGAACGCGTGTTCCAGGTCGACAATCGCTTCACCGGGCTTGAGCGCGTCCTCGAACATCTGTTTTTCCGCTTCGAGTTGATCGGCGCTATAATTCGCGGCCTTGATGCTGAGACCGAGCCGGCGTTCCTGCGGATCGATCTTGATGACACGGGCAACGACGTCGTCGCCGACCTTGAGCGTGTCCTTGATTTTTTCGATGCGCTGCTCGCTGATTTGGGAGATGTGGACCAGACCTTCTAGCTTGTCTTCCAATTCGACAAAGGCGCCGAAGGCCGTGAGTTTGACGATCTTGCCCTTGACGAGGTCGCCCATTTTGTAGCGCTGGTCCATCGTCTTCCAGGGATCGGCCTCGATTTGTTTGATGCCGAGCGACATCCGCTGGTTGGAAGCGTCCACTTCCAACACCACCGCGTCCACTTTCTGCCCTTTCTTGAGGATCTCGGCGGGATTGCTGACTTTGCGCGTCCAGGACATGTCGGACACGTGGATCATGCCGTCGATGCCTTCCTCGACTTCGACAAACGCTCCGAAGTTGGTCAGGTTGCGCACCTTGCCGGAGATCCTCGTGCCGGGCGGATACTTCTTGGGCACGAATGACCACGGATTGGCTTCGAGTTGACGGGTACCCAGCGAAATCTTTTGTTCGTCGCGCTTGATTTCCAGCACCATGGCGTCGATTTCGTCGCCGGCTTTGAGGACATCCGAGGCTCGCGCCACGCGCTTGGTCCAGGACAACTCCGACACGTGGACCATTCCTTCGACTCCGTCTTCGAGTTGCACGAAGGCGCCGTAGGGGACCACGCTGACGACTTTGCCGTGCACTTTGCTGCCGACCGGGTATTTCAACGCGATGTCGTCCCACGGATTGCGGTTCCTCTGCTTCAGACCGAGCGAAACGCGTTCCTTTTCGCGGTCAACTTCCAGGATCATCACTTCAATGGTTTCGCCGACTTTGACGAGTTCGCTGGGATGCGCGATGCGTCCCCAGCTCATGTCGGTGATGTGCAACAGGCCGTCCAGACCGTCGAGATCGATGAACGCGCCGAAATCGGTGAGGTTCTTCACCATGCCGGAGCGGACCTGGCCGACCTGCATATCGGAGAGCAGTTTCTTGCGTTTGTCATCCCGTTCCTGCTCGATCAATTCGCGACGCGAAAGAACGATATTCTTCCGGTCCTGGTTGATCTTGACCACCTTGAACATGAAGGTCTTGCCAAGGTAATCGTCGAGATTGCGGGGAGGGATGACGTCGATCTGGGAGGCGGGCAGGAAAGCCTCGACGCCGATGTTGACGGTGAGTCCGCCCTTCACTTTTGCGCGGACCTTGCCCTCGATGGTGCCGCCTTCGCTGCAGATGCTGACGATGCGGTCCCAGTTCTTTTTCTGCTCGGCCTTGTCGTGAGAAAGCACGACCATGCCGTCTTCGTCCTCGATCTTTTCGAGCAACACTTCCACTTCGTCGCCGACCTTGAGCGAATCGGGATCATCGAATTCGTATCGGGGGATGACGCCCTCCGACTTGTAGCCGATATCCACCAACACTTCGCTGGGGCGCACTTCGAGTATTTTCCCGGTGACGATCATTCCCTCGGTGAATTCCTTCACGGAGGAAAAGAGTTTTTCCATTGGGTTAGACATTACTTGTGATTTTATCTCCTGCCTTTGGGCTGGCCTGCTGATGGCACGACGCTCTAAAAAGGCGGGTCAATATAGGGCGTTTGACCAGGGCTTGGCAATACTTTTTTGGCCCTTTCGACGGGACGTCAAGAACCAACCGGGAGATGCATGACCAACCTCAATCTCCACGATGAATTGTTGGCCAACCGCTCCGGTTGCCGCTGTTTCCACGAAGGCAGATGGCGCGCCATGCAAGAGATCACCGTGGGATGACGGTGATCAGCACGACCGTAAAGATTCGGGCGGGTCTGGTGCACATCGTCGCCGCATTGAGACTCGGACGAGTTCTGCTATACTCGGCGGCGTCGTTGCGTCCCGGTGAACGTCAACTCAATTGAGAAAACAAAAATGGATACAAACACCCAAATTCATCTGTTTCAACCGCTGACGATCCGATCCGTCACGCTGCGCAACCGGATCGGCGTGTCGCCCATGTGCCAGTATTCTTCCGAGGACGGCGTCGCCAACGACTGGCATCTGGTGCATCTCGGATCGCACGCCGTCGGGGGCGCGGGGCTGGTCATTGTCGAAGCCACGGCGGTCTCGCCCGAGGGCCGTATCACGCCCGGCTGCGCCGGGATCTGGACCGACAAACACATCGAACCGCTCGCCCGCATCAACCGCTTCATGAAACAACACGGGGCCGTGCCGGGGATTCAGATTGCCCACGCGGGCCGCAAGGCGTCCTCGCCAAGGCCGTGGGACGGCGGCCCGCAACTGGCCGACAACGCCGGTGGTTGGCCGACCCTCGCGCCGAGCGCGTTGGCGTTCGGCGGAGAACTGCCCAAAGTGCCGAAGGCGATGACGGAAACCGACATCGCGCGGGTGCAAAACGATTTCGTCGCCGCCGCCAAACGGTCGATGGCCGCCGGTTATGAATGCCTGGAAATCCACTCGGCGCACGGTTACCTCAGCCACGAGTTTCTCTCGCCGCTCACGAACCATCGCACCGACCGCTACGGGGGGAGTTTTGACAACCGGATTCGGTTTCTCCTCGAAACCGCGCGCGCCGTTCGCGCCGTTTGGCCGGACCGGTTGCCGTTAGCGGTGCGGATTTCCTGCACCGATTGGGTACCGGGTGGTTGGGACATTGAACAAAGCATCGAGTTGGCGCGTCGTCTCAAGACCGAGGGCGTGGATCTGATCGACTGCAGTTCGGGCGGGAACGTGCCGGATGCGAAGATTCCGATCGGCCCCGGATATCAGGTGCCGTTTGCGGAGCGGATCCGGCGCGAGGCGGGCATCGCAACAGCGGCGGTGGGGTTTATCACCGAGCCGGCGCTGGCCGACGAGATCGTCCGCAACGGACGGGCTGACGTTGTGCTGCTCGCGAGAGAGATGTTGCGCGATCCCTACTGGCCGTTGCGCGCGGCGCGCACCCTCGGTCACGCCGCAGCGATGCCGCCGCCCGTGCAGTACTCTCGGGCATGGTAAGCGTCCGGCGAAAAAGGGTCGCGCCAGGATTGATAGGGCGCGAAGCCTGCAAGGTTTCACGCCAACAGATTCCGGCAGCGTCCGCTGGGCACGCAGCCGCCCCTCGTCAAATATCGGCGCTCTACCTGGCTGGCGCGTCTCCGGCGAGGTCGTTCAGGTATTTCTCCAGATTCGTGTAGCCGTCGTGGTTGTAGTCGCCCCTGGCGATGTTCGGATCTTTCGGGTCGAGGCCGTGCGCGATTTTCCAGGCGTCCGGGATGCCGTCGCCAACGCTGCTTGCGGGAAGCGGCCCGCCTTTGATCTCGCCCATGCCGCCGGCCAGAGCCTCTCCCTTCTCATCGGTGTGCGGCAGCGTCTTCCCTTTCTTGCCCAATGACGTGAGCTCGCTGATCAAACGCAGGTCCACCGCGTCGCGGCGCAGCGAGCAGCCGGCGCCAGCCACGATCTTGCGATAGGCGGTCTCGGCCGAATCCATAGCGACGGGAATGAGAGGGTGCATCGCCGGCGCCTGCACGAATGTAGGCAGGGTGTAGGTTTCATCATCCAGGCGATGAAAGTCAGCCTCGGTGACCGGCTGGCCGTTGAGTTTTCCGTCTGTATCCAGGTCGGCCAGGTTGCCCGCCTGATACACATGATCGCTGGCGTAGAACTGGCCCGCAAAGCGGTTGTTCGAAGAGGGGCCTTTAATGAAATAGTTGCCGATGACATCGAGGTCGTGGTTGTCGGCCGAGTGTCCGCCGCACAGCCCGGTCCCGCCCCAGTTGTAAACGACATTGTTGATGTATTGAATGGTCCCCTTTGCCTTGGGGTTGCGGCTTTCGTTGCTCATCCAGAGATTGTGGCTCAGCGTCACGTTGGCCACGCTGTCAATCAGCGCGCCGAAGCTCTGCGGGTGAATGCCCTCGGCAATGATGCAGTATTGCACCGTGATGTCGTGGCTGTTGACGGTGATGCCGATGTCGTCCCAGCGCCCCCACTCGACCGAACAGTGGTCGATGATCATGTTGCTGCTGCGGTCCATGCCGAGCGATTTCTTGCCCCTGTCACCGCCGATGCCCTCGCGGAAGCGCAGATAACGGATGATGATGTTGGTGGAGCCACTCAGGGACACCGAACGGCCGTAGATGGCGATGCCGTCGCCCGGCGCTGTCTGACCGGCGAGTGTGATATCGCTGCTGACAGGCACATTGGATTTCAATTTGATGACCCCACCCATATCGAAAATGACCATACGCCGGCCCTTGCTGACGGCGTCCCGAAAAGAACCTGGCCCGGCATCGCCCAGATTCGTCACATGATAGACCTCGCCGCCGCGACCACCCGTCGCGCGGGCGCCGAAACCTTCGGCGGTAGGAAAAGCGAGCCATTGTCGGGAGGCGGACTGCGGTTGTTCGGCTGACGCAGCAGAAGCGATCAAACCCAGAAGCCAAAAGCCGGCTCCCAACGCCATGATCCGTTTGTTGAAAGAGCGCAACATATTCTGGGCGAATGGTGCACCAGGCTGTCTGAAAACTCCAGCCAGTTCACGCAAATCCTTGGAAGTACTCAACCGCGAATGAACGCAGATGGACGCCTATCCATTGACCAGCACCTCGACCCGCGTCAGCAAGCGCAACAACTGAATCAGACACATCAGTCCGAAGATGGTGCCGTCGACCCGCAATCCCAGGATTTGTGAGTGCCTGTTTGTGTCCTTTCGGTCATTTCACCAGGTGTTCCACCACATCATCGGGCCAGGTCTTGCTCAGAATCGTTTCCTGGTCGCCGCGGCGCAGTACGATTTCCACTTTCCGCGGAGCCGCGTTGCTCTCCGAAGGCTCGATCCGCTTCATATAGGTGAATTCGCCGGCTTTCCGCCAGACGGGCAGGCCTTGCATGTCGTTATTGCTGCCGGCCGGCTGCACAACGTTAACTTGGCCATTCGACACGGTCAACAAACACACCTGCATCTTGTCGCCGCCGAACAACACCTGCTGTTCATCCGGGCTGACCTCGAAGTACACGAGTGCTTCCGGCAGGTCGCTCTCGTGTTGACGCGGGATCAAGCGCACCAAGGTGGTCTGTCGCGCCGGGTCCAACGCAAAAAGCTGTTCGCGCTGGCCGCCGTAGTCCGCGGCCGAGATTGGCAATGCGATTTCGGCGGCATTGAAAAGTATCCGCCCGTCCCGCAGACAGCGGACGCGGGTCAATCCGTTGAACATTCCCCCGGCCAGATACTGCGGTTTTTCCTCCAGCTTGATTCGGCCTTCGGCATCGAGCACCATACGTCGGCTCAATACACCCAGACTGCCCACGTCCTTCTTGTCGCCGGTCGGGTCGGAGGCCTCGACATACACCAGCGATCGTCCATCGGTCGACCAATCCGGATACGCCGCCGTGTGACTCGCCACCACCACGGCCCCGGTCGAGCCGTCACTGGGCACCACCACCAGCCGTAGATCGTCGGCCTCGGGCTTCATCTCGACCGTGAAGGCGATGACCGTGCCCTGCGGTGACGGACGCAGATCCCAGATCTTGCCCAGATCCTCGTGCAGGGTGGCGCCGATCCGAACGCTGTCGCCCTCCAAGCGGGCCAAAACCACGTCGCTTAAATCGACTTTCTTCGATTCGAGGTCTTTCGATTCGTCTTCGGAGAGTTTCGAGTGCAACTCGGCACCGTGCCGTTCGCGCAGACAAATCTTCACCACATCGCTCTTGTCGCCCAGATTCATCGACACCACGCTCCACGGAGAACCGTCCTGGAACTGTCGCCAGATCGCCTCCGCCTGTGCGGTCACAGCCCCGGCACGCGCTTCGCCGAGGGCGTTGGAAATCGTGGCCCAATCCTTGACCTCGCGCGATTGCCACAACACGAGCCGCTCCGAATCGCTGAACCAGGCGACCGCTCCCACGTTGCTCACCAGCGCCGACGTCAGTTTGCCCGCCGCATCGCTGAGGTATAGATTGTCCCCGCTGAGCACCGCGGCATGATTGCCATCGGGTGACCAGACGACGTGTTCGTAAAGGCAGCCGGAGAGAAGAAGCAATGCGGTGATCGTGACGCTTCTGGTGCAGCACCGCAGTCGACCTAGCATGGGAGACCTGTAGCCGCAGGCTTCAGCCTGCGCACCCGCGAGCCGAGTCCACGAGACGCGCTCCTCGGACGCACCCGTAAAGGGTGCGGCTACATAGCAAATAAAGCGGGACACCACAGTGAAAGGCGCACGAAAGCACGTTCTTACGGTTTCAGTCTTCATCAATTTTCCTCCAGTCGCGGCATTTTGAACAACGAATCCCACTGCAAACGGTCACGTTGGGCCGGTGACAGGGCCCCGGATCGGGTCTGACGGTCCGCAGCCACCGCCGTCAACGACCAGAATTGGGCCGACGAGCGATCGGCGTGGTCAACTTCGGCCTTGGCAGTCACGGTCGGCTTCGGCGAAGGCACGGACACAGTTGCTGGTATTCTCCAAGGCAATGGCACCGCCAAACCGAGAGCCAGCCCCACTGTAAGACACGCGGCAAGATGCACCAGTTCGACACGCGGAATTCTAAACCAATGGAGCCAGGACTCACGCCTCAAGTCTGCACGAAAGTTCGTAGCAAGGGCGCGTTGCGGCGCTTCCTCCGTCTCTGCCACCGCCTGTTGCGCCAGTTCCACGACGTCCTCAAGCTGTGCTGCTCCTGCCGCAGCGGCCGGATTCTGCGCGAGATACGCGTCGAGTAACTCGGCGGCTTCGGGGGAAAGTTCGTTCATGGCGCGATCGATCAAAAGCGATTCGAGAGTCTCAGCTTTCATGGTGAACACGAGTGGTAGCGATTGATTTGTTCATCGGGGGATTTAAGGCTTGTTTCAGGGTGGCGACAGCATAATGCAGCCGCGAGCGAACCGTGCCGACCGGAACCCCGAGAATCTCCGCGATCTCTTCATACGACAATTCTTGTTGCAGCTTGAGCAGGAGAGTTTCGCGATGCAGCAGCGGCAATTCCGCGATGGCTTCCCGGATCTGTTCCAACCGCGCATCGTTCGAGGGACCGGCCTCGGCAGCCGGCATGTCAGAAAGCTCTTCCAACGCCCGGTACCTGCGCAAAGCATCGAGGTAGACGTTGCGAGCAATCCCAAACAGATAAGCGCGCGGCGAGACGGATTCACGCACGCGGTCGAAGTTCCGCATGGCGCGCACAAACGTGTCTTGCACCAGGTCTTCGGCAGCACCGGCGACAGCCCGGTGCCGGCGGAAGTAAGCCAGTAACTTCGGCCCCATCTGAGTGTAAAGCTCCTCCAATTGTTGGTTCGGCCTCTCCATTGTCCGGTCCCGCACATTGCAGGACGCTTCGTTTCTATCTCTTATGTCGCAGAAACGGGAGCAAAAGTTCACGGGGATTCAATCTTTGTGGAAGAGCGCTTCTGGGCGCGACCACAATAAAACACTCACCGCTCCAGAATCAAGGCGGCGCCCTGACCGCCGCCGACGCAGGTGGAAGCCAGGCCCGTCTTGAGGTTGCGACGCTTCATCTCCTTGAGCAACGTCAGCACCAAGCGTGCGCCGGTCGCGCCGACGGGATGCCCGAGCGCGATCGCGCCTCCGTTGACATTGAGCAGATCGCGATTGATCGTCAGGCCAAACTGTTTGCGCATCGCCAATTCGACAGCCAGTACCTGCACCGCAAACGCCTCATTGATCTCGAGGAGCTGGATTTCATCCCAGCGTGTGCCCGATTCTTCCAGCGCTTTCGGGATGGCGTAGGCCGGGCCGAGTCCCATCCGTCGCGGTTCCACACCGACGTACGAGTAGCCGCGCAGGTAACCGAGTGGCTCCAAACCGAGTTCGTCCGCTCTCTCCCCGCTCATCACCAGCAGCGCGACAGCACCATCGCTGATCTGCGAGGAATTGCCTGCCGTCACGGTTCCGTTGTGTTTGGCGAATACCGGTTTCAACTTCGCCAGCGCCTCCAGGCTCTGGCCGTCGCGGATGCCGTTGTCGTCCCGCACGAATCCACCGCTCGGCGGATAGACCGTCAGCATTTCCTCACGCAGTTTTTCGCGCGCGTACGCCGCCTTCTGATGCGATTGGAGGGCGAACGCGTCCTGTTCTTCGCGCGAGATGCCAAAGTCGCGGTACAATAGCTCGGCAGTCTGACCCATGTTCAGGCCGCACGTAAAATCCGTGAGCCCGAGCAAGAGGCCAACGCGCGGGCGGAAATCGGAAGGACGGAAACGGGCAGCCGCCAACAACTTTTGCGGCAGATTCTTTGCGCGGTTCAATGCGGTGAACTTATCGGCCGCCTCGCTGGAGAATAGCAACGGGATGTTCGACATGCTCTCGGTGCCGCCGACCATGAACACGTCGCCTTCGCCCGACGCCATTTTCTCGTAGGCACTCGTGATCGCTTCAAAGCCGCTGGCGCAATTGCGATGCACCGTGTAGGCGGGCATTTCCTGCGGAATCCCCGCGTTGAGCGCGATCACGCGGGCAATGTTGGCGGCCTCCGGCGGCTGCGCGACGTTGCCGAAGATCGTCTGCGAAATCTTGTGGCGATCGAACTCCGTCCGCTCCAGCAATTCCGTGACGGCAATCCGACCCAATTCCTGCGCGGGCAGGCGCTTCAATTCCGTCCCCGCCTTGCAGAACGGCGTCCGAATCCCGTCAATGATCGCCAGCCGCTTCATGCTCATGTAAAGCTATCACGCACGCCAATCGGAGACAATGCGGGACGTTGCACGTCAGCGTGGGACGAGGGTCCCGGGTGCCGGGGAAAACCATTCGCGAATTCCTAGGTCTTGCCACCCTGAGCGGAGCGAAGGGTCTCAGTCGTTCAAGCAACAGCGAAAGACAGCGATTTGCCGTCGCACAACAGACGGCCCACAGCGGTTTCGCTTTGCTCAGAATGACAGGCTCTGCAAGAGTGGCTTTCCGACAAGAGACTGGTCCTGTTCATTACCGGAAGATCTCCGCGAAGAACGTCTTCATCGCCTCCCACGACCGTTTGTCGGCGCGCTCGTTGTAAGCGGCGCCCTTGGAGTTGTCGTTGCCCGAATCCGGTCGCGTGAAACTGTGCACCGCGCCGCTGTAATAGATCATCTGCCAATCCACCCCCGCCGTGCGCAATTCATCCTGCAACGCCGTTACGTCGGCAGCCGTCACATACGGATCGTCTGCGCCGTGGCAGATCAGCACCTTGCACTTGATGTTCTTCGCGTCGCGAGTCGGCGTATCGAGTCCGCCGTGGAAGGTGACAATGCCGGCCATATTGGCGCCGCTACGGGCCAGTTCGAGCACGGTGGTGCCGCCGAAACAATAGCCGATGGCCCCGACGCGTTTCGAATCGCACTGCGGCCGCTTTTCGAGCACGTCCAACGCAGCGTTGACACGCGCCCGCAGCAACGCCCGGTCGCCCTTGTACTTTGCCGCCTGCGCGCCGGCTTCCTGTGGGTTTTTCGGACGAACTCCCTTGCCGTAAATGTCGGCCGCGAAGGCGACGTAACCGAGTTTGGCGAGTTGATCGGCCCGCATCCTCGCGTAGCTGTCGCAACCCATCCAGTCATGCACCACCAGCACGCCCGGCCGCTCGCCTTTAATGGCTTCGTCGTAGGCGAGATAACCTTCGAGAGTCGTGTCGCCCTGTTTGTATTCGATCATCTCCATGTGCATCTGCGCTTGCGCGGTCGTCGCCGCCACCACCGCTACCACTGCCCATACCAACTGTTTCATGCCAGCCTCCTGCGTTTCGAGCACGCTAGCACGCGCGCCCCGCCAACGCAACGCGTAGGAGTGACCGGGCTCGACGGTCCTGCGTAAGGTGGATGTCGCCAGATTTGACTGTAGGGCGAGCGCTCCGCTTGCCATTGCCAGATCAACGACGGCAGGCGGAGCGCCTGCCCTACAATTCTAGCCAGACGCCAAAAGCATCTTGAGGGATTTACTTTCGCGGCAATCCTTGAACGCCGTCCGCGAATCTGCTTTCATGAGAAGAGGAGCGTCCGAAAGGAACTCTATAGGAATCACAAACTGGAGCCGAGGGACCAGCGTAATGCCAAAATGCTCCAGCTAGACAAGGAGGGTTTCCAGAGTTTTTACTATTTTTCTCATGCACCGTTTCTCTTTGCGGCTCCAAACGCCGAGACGCTGAAGGAACTCCAAGAGATTCTGATAGAAAGGGAACGCTCTCAAGTGCTTGAAGTTTGTCTTCCATCTTCTGATCCCGTTCTTTTCCTGCTTATTTGGATCCGCACTCCACAACTTAAGTGTCACCGCGGAAGCAAGTTAGAGCAGGCCTCGAGCCGAATCAACGCCCGGAAGGAGCCGCTTCCAGAATGGAAACCAGGCGCAACGTTGTCTGGCCTACAACCGTGAGGCTGTGCGAACTGATCTTGTCAAGCGTGTCTTTGTCCGTATGCCAGTAATCGTTCAACCCCGGCGCGCTCCCGTACTCGAAATCGATCAGATCGACGGCGGGGATTCCTGCGTTCAGGAACGGGACATGATCATCGAGAATCGAAGTATTGCGATATTCGAAAGAATCGCGATTACCGGTTTCTCTGGCTGCCCGGAACACCTGTTGGACGAGAGCGCTGGTGCTGTCCGCCGGAAGCGTTATGTCAAGGTGTGCGTCGCCGATCATGTCGAGCAGAACCATGGCTTTGATCCGGTTGGTTTGTCCATTGCGCTGCAGCTCCTCCACGAAATGTTTGCTGCCCCACAGCCCGTCGTTCGTCCCGTATTCGACCATCGCCTCTTCGCCATCGAAAAACACGAACCAGAGATTGGGCTGAGCCGCCGCCACGCGCGCCATTTCCAGAAGCACCCCCGTGCTCGATCCGCCGTCATTGGCTCCGACGAATACCGAGTTGGTCATCCACTTCGTGTCATAGTGCGAACCGAGCACGATGATGTTGTCCGCCCCGCCCGGCCCGCGTCGCGTCTTGCCGATGATGTTGCGAAATTGAACGGGGCCGCGCGGCGTCGTCGCGGTGAACGTTTGTTCTTCCACATCGAGCCCGGCTTTGCGCAATTGCCCGGAGATGTATGACGCAGCACAGGCCAACTCGGGGCTCCCGCTGGGATGCGGGCCGCAGCCGACAAACTGCTTCACGCGCTCGTACGCCCGCTGTCCGTCGAACGATTTCCACTGGATCTCGGACGGCGGTTGCGAACCGCAACCTGCCAACAACCAGAACAGGCTGAGACAACAGGCCACAACTTGCAGGAGCGGCCTCCCGGCCGCGATTCCCCGCCCGGTCGCGGCCGGCAGGCCGCTCCTGCGTGAAGCGATCATTGCCTTCCCCACTGCTCCGCCAGGGCGATTCGACGCGCCAGCGCAGGATGATCGTGAAGGAGAAACTCAATCCACGGGTGCGGCGATAGATCGGCGAGGTTTTGGTCGGCCAATTTGCGCATCGCGCGGATGAAGCCCTCGGGATTCCTCGTCAGTTCGAGCGCCGTGCGATCCGCCAGGCGTTCCCGCCAGCGCGAGAAAGCATTGTTCAGCGGCATCACCACCAGACTGAATCCGAACATGCACAGGGCCAGCAACGGGAACGCTCCCAGATCGCTCGGGTGAGAGAAACCAAACTTCGGCAGCGCCCAGCGCATCACCGCGTCGGCGATTCTCAGGCCGAGAAGGGTCGTCGCGGCGCTCCAGACGATGAGCTTGGAGATGTCGCCGTGCTTGTAGTGGGCCATTTCGTGGGCCATGACCACCTCGATCTCGTCCTCGGCGAATTGATCCAGCAACGTGTCGCCAAGGATGATCCGTTTCGTTGCGCCGAGCCCGGCAAAAGCGGCATTGGCCTTCTTGGTTTTCTCGCTCATAGCCATGCGGTACACGCCGAGCACGTGAGCGCCCACCCGCTGCGCCAGCGCCGTAAGCCGCTGCCGCAGCGATTCGTTCTCCAGCGGTTTGAGTTTGTAGAACAGCGGCAGGATCAGCACCGGATACAGAAGAGACAAAACAACGCCAAACAACAGGAAGAACAGCCCCACCGCCACCCACCACCAGTCTCCGGCCCGTCGCAGGAGAAAATACACGACGTCGAGCGCGCCAACGCCGAGCAGCAGATTGATCCCGAGCGACTTGGCTTCGTCAAACAGCCAGGGGGCGAACTTTTCGTTCGACAGACCAAAGCGGTGTTCCAGATAAAAACCGCTGAACCAGTTGAGCGGGAGAAAAAGCAGTTTCGCTGCGCAAAGAACGACCGCGACGTAAATCGCCGTCGAAATCCACGGGTTGGGCGAAATTGCCTGGACGGAATCGGCGAGGAACTCCGAGGCCTCGGAGATGAGAAAAATAATCAGCAGGGCGAGCGCATACACGGTCTCGACCAGAAACAGAACGTTGTGGATCGCCTCATAACGCCTGGCGCGGTCTTGCTGGTTGTTGTTGCTCATGGATGTAGATGTGCTTCTGCGAAGCGCCGGCCGTTCGATCCGCGACCAGTATTGTGTCAACCTACATTTGATAGGTAGCCGCACCCTTTATGGGTGCGCTCCGAAGCGCAGGCTAAAGCCTGCGGCTACGAACACAACCGTTCACTGGACTTTGACGCACGACAAGACGCTTCACAGAAGCGCCACTACGCCTACACGCGCGCTACAGATTCTCAACCCCTAAAATGCCGAGGAGCCGCGCCAGATCGTCGTTGCCGTAATACTCGATCTCGATGCGCCCTTTTTTCCTGCCGTGGCGCACATGGACGTGCGTGCCGAGCTTCTGTTGGAGCTTTTCCTCAAGCGCCAGCAGGTGGGCCGATTGGGGAGTCTTGCCCAAAACCCGTACCCCGACTTTCGCATTGCCTTTGAGTTGCTCGACGAGTTGCTCGGTCTCGCGCACCGTCAGGTTCCGCCGCAACACGCGCTCGGCCACGAGCCGTTGTTCTTCCACGATCGTCAGGCCCAGAATTGCCTTTGCATGCCCGACGCTGAGCCGTCCATCGGCGATCCACGACAGCACTTCGCTCGGCAACCCGAGCAGGCGCATCGCATTGGCCACCGCCGCGCGGCTGCGTCCGACCTTCTCCGCAATCTGCTCCTGGGTGAGACTAAAATGGGCCGCCAACTGCTCGTACGCCCGCGCTTCTTCAATCGGATTGAGATCTTCGCGCTGCAGGTTTTCAATCAGCGCGATCTCCAGCACTTCCTGATCGCTCGCCTCCCGCACGATGGCGGGAATCGCCGTCAGCCCGGCCTCGCGAGCCGCCCGCCAACGCCGTTCCCCCGCGATCAATTCGTATCGGACGTTGGCACTTCCGGTTTGTAGGGCAAGCGCCTCGCTTGCCGTCGTCCGAATCGGTCGCACCAACAGCGGTTGCACCACGCCGCGCTGCTTGATCGACTCCGCCAGTTCATGCAACTGTTCGGGATCAAATTCATTGCGGGGCTGGAAACGGCTGCGGTCGATGGAGTTGATATCGAGCTGTTTGATTCCGTCGTCGCCGGTCGACAGGGAGGCAACCTTGGGCTCTGATGTTGCGATGAATCCCGATCCCAGTGGACGGACCGCCACTTCAACGCGCGGCACTTCCAACGCCACGCTTCGTGCAATCCCGCCGCTGATTAATGCATCGAGTCCTCTGCCCAACGCCTTTTTTGTCATGGTAGGAATCCTACCTCCTTGGAAAGGGTATGTACCGGGAAACCCGCGATTTGTCGAGCAAAAACGGGGCAATTGACTTCAGGACTTTTTCGAGTATTTCGCCCCAGTGCCCTTGGAGGGCGAGCCTCCCGGCGAGCCGTAGTTGGGAGTACGGCGATGCGGCTCGGCAGGAGCTCCGACAGGAGTCGCGAGTCCTAATCGGACCTCGCCCTCCAGCATCCTCAAAACCAATTGCCCTGCCGTTCTATCGCCGCCGCTCTCGTCGTCGTTCCGTGAACCAAGACAGCCAGATCGTGATTTCGAACAGTATCGTCAAGGGCAACGCCATCAGCACCATGGAGAGCGGATCCGGTGGCGCCAGGAAGGCCGCGATGCCGAACGCAACCAGGATGAAAATCTTTCGTCCACTGCGGACCGTTTCGTACCCGATGAGGCCAATCCGGACCAGGATCAGAATCACCAACGGAATCTCGAACGTCAGCCCCGTCATCAACGTAAACTGCGTGACAAACCCGATGTAGCTGTCGATCGTCCACCGCGGCACGATGCCCATCCAGTGACTGGCGTGTATAAACGCGCGCAACGTCTGCGGTACGATGAAGAAAAAGCAACTCAACGCGCCGATGATGAAGAGGACGGTACCAGCCGCGAACCCCGGCCAGAGCATCTGTTTTTCCTTCGGCTTGAGCGCCGGCAACACGAACTGGCCGATGAAATACAAAATTACCGGTGCCGCCAGAATCAAACCGACATAGAGGGCCAGCTTCACGGAGATCACGAACGAATCGGTCACGTTCAGGCTCAGCAGAAAGTCTTCCGGGTGATCGGTCGCCTGCCGCAAGGGCCAGGTCAGGAATTGGAGGATCCGATTGGCGAATGCCAGTGCAAGATGAAACGTGACTGCAAGGGCGAGGATGCTCTTCCAAAGCGTTCGGCGCAGATCGTCGAGGTGTTCCCAGAAGGATTTGACTTCGGCGCCTTCGTCGGACGAAACGTCCTCAATCACCTGCAATTCGCCCGCTGGATTCTTCCTGGAAAACCACGGACGCACTGGAGAAGGCCTTAGCCTTGCTTCGGCTCGGAATTGTGTTGCGGTGCGGCGGTTGTCTGCTGGACGGGGGCTGGAGGCGCGGGACGGCTGGCCGTATCGGGCGGATCCTCATGCAGATCGCGCGAGGCCTTCTTAAACTCACGCATCGCTTCACCGAGCCCTCGAGCCACTTCGGGCAATTTCTTGCCGCCAAACAAGAGAACGACAATAAGGGCCAGCACGATAATGTGCCAGTCGCTAAACGTTGCCAGTTGAGGTGCCATATGTGTTGGTTGCTCCTGCGCCCAACCCTATACCCCTGCCCGAGCTTTGTCAACGTGTCCGGCGAAACGGTAGTGGTGCAGTTTGAATGTAGCGGCGGTTTGCCGCCCCAAACCCTCGGCCTCTCCTCTCGCCGAGTAGGACCGCCGACGGCCATATTTCAGCGCTCACAGAGCGCCGCTACAGCAGATTGCCCATTACCCGGCGACGCGGCTATTTGACAATGGCAAACTCACAACGGCGGTTCTTGGCCCAGGCAGCTTCGTCGTGTCCGGGGTCCGCGGGCCGGTCGCTGCCATAGCTGCTTGTCGAGATGCGGCTGGGATCGACGCCCATGTGCACCAACTCCTCGCGGGCCGCCTGGGCGCGACGTTCGCCGAGCGCCCGGTTGTATTCCGCCGTCCCGCGCTCATCGCAATAGCCTTCCACCACCAGTTTCTTGCCGGGATTGGACTTCATCCAGTCCGCCACCATTCGAATCTTGGACACGTTGCCGGGCTTGACCTTGGCGCTGTCGAGATCAAAATAAACGATGTCGGCGACAAACTGGCTATGGTCCAGATTGGCATCCGTGATGATGGGACGCTGTTCGCCCGGAATACCGGTGTTCAGCCCAATGGGTCCCGGGTTCTCCGTTGTCGCTAGCGGTTTCTTCTGCCAAGGCCAACGGAAATTCTTGCAGCCGGTCAGGCCCAAGGTTGCGATCAAAGCCAGGCAAAGCGCCTGTGATAGAAATCTATTGCGCATCATTAGATGTCCTCCTTGTGAAATTTGCCGATTACCAACTATTTTATATTGCCGGACCATGGTCCCCACGCAGGTTCCGAAGCGTCCCCTTCAACGGCGGGTAATTCTACTTGCTCGCCAGTCAAAACGTCAAGCAGATACAACCGCGAACGCCAGCGGCGGGTCTTCGTGAACACCAGGAACCGACCGTTGGGCGCCCAAGAAGGATCTGCGTTATCTGCGTCGTCCGCCACTTTCGGCACCACCGCACGCGTCGCGCTGTCGTAAATGCCAATCTCAAACCTCCCGGCCACTCGCGAGGTCACAGCCAGCATCGAGGCCATGTTCGAACCGGATGGCGGACGCGACCAGTCCGGTTCGGTGTTGTACGCGGGCGACACGGTCAGGCGCGTCGGTTCACCGCCTTCCCGTCTGATCTGATAAATCTGCGGGCTCCCGCGGTCGTCGCTCACGTAGGTGATGCTCTGGCCATCGGGAGACCATGTGGGCGACGATTCCGCCCCCGCCGTATGCGTCAGCCGCTGGAGGCTTCCGCCATTGGCGTTCATTGTGTACAACTCGGGATTGCCGTCCTTGCTCAGCGTCAACGCGATGCTCTGGCCGTCAGGAGAAAATACCGCGCCCGAGTTCAGACCGGGAAAACTGGCGATCCGCCGCCGCTTGGTCGTGTAGAGATCGGCCTCCAACACGTCGGGAAATGTCTGGAGAAAACTCGTGTAAATGATCCGGCGGCCATCTGGCGACCACCGCGGGTGCACGCTGATGCTCTTGTCGTAGGTCAGTTGCCGCGCGTTGTAGCCGTCGTAGTCCATGACGGCCAGTTCCTTCGCTTTGCCGTGCGTCCAAACAAACGCAATCTTGGTCTGGGCAATCCCGCGCTGGCCGGTCGCGGCTTTGACGATGTCGTCGCTGATGACATGGGCAGCCCGCCGCAAATCCTGCGCGCTGGCCGGATACGATTGCGACAGTACCGTTCTCTTCGTGGCCTTCTCGGTGACCGAGCAATCGATCGTCAGCCCTCCCCGATCCGCGCGCACGCTGCCCTGTTGCACGAATTCCGCGTCCGACGACTGGGCGAGCGCCAGGTATCCGGACAAGCGCACGTCGTTCTTCAGCACCTCGGTCACCTGACCCGCAACCGCGGCATCACCGGTAAAACCGGTGACCGCAAACGACTTCTTGACGAAATTCTTGCTAACAACGACTTGCGCTTCCGCCATTGCCATGCCGCGAACGATCAATCCGAGTAAGACCACCCAATATGCCATCCGTCTCATCCCTGTCCCTCCATTTGAAAATCAACAGTAATTTCTGCCGAGGATCCCTTCACCAATCCCTCGGGAGGCGGCTCAAGGAGATGCACCTTGTTCGCTGCCGCCCGCGCCGATTCATCCAAAAGCTTGTTGCCCGACGACCGCGCGAGTTCAACGTCGCTGATGGAGCCGTCCTTCGCAATACGAATCCGAAGTGTGGTCGTCAGGCCTTTCTGCAGCAGTTCGGCCGGTTGCTCCCAGGCTGCATACATTTTGTCGTGCACGTGTTCGTAATACTGCCAGTACGGCGAACCCTGTCCGACGCCGCCAACGACGCCGTCCGCTGAACCGGTGGGAGAGCCGATCCGATTGCTCTTGCCGGTACCGCCGCCGGCAGTCTGGCCGTCGCCGTACGGCGTGCCGCCTTCTGTAGCCGCAAGCGCCTTGGCGAACCGGTTCTTGATATCCTCGGCACTGCCCATTCCCGAACCTTTGGCAGCCGAAGATCCCGTCTTCGCCGCCGTCTTGCTGGTTGCCGACTTCTTTGGCACCGTGGGCGCCGCGTTCGCAGCCGTTGCCGCCGTCTTCCCGCTTTCCGCTTTCTTCTTTTCCTCTGTCGTTTCCTTCTTGCGCGTCGTCTTCTTCGGAATTGCGATGTCGTTTGGATCCGACCTGGGCGCCGGCACGGCCTTGGGCGCCGGCACGGCTTTCGGCGCCGGTGCCGTGGTCTCGTCGCCCGGCGACATGGCCTCATTTGGCCCCGCAACCTCGTTGGCACCGGCCGGCTCTTTCGGTGGCGCGTAAGCGCCCCGACCGTGACCAGTGCCCTTTGGAAGATCGCCGAGGATGTCGGCGGGTGTGTACAGATCGACGGAGGCCATCACGGGTCTCCCGGCTTCGGAGAAAACGCTTTCCCAGAAAATGATTCCGCCAATCAGCGCGACATGAAGCAATGACGCGATGATAAAATTCTTCCGGAACCTGGAGTCAGCAGCATTCATCTCCGTGACAACCCCGACCCGGTCGGGACGGGTCGCGAGGGCGTTTCCTCCTGCGTCATCAGGGCGAGGCGGGTGAGCTTGACCGCATGGAGCTCGGTAAGCACTTTCATGACGCTACCGTAATTATTCGCTTCGTCGGCTTTGATCAGAATCGTGACGGGCGGATTCATCTTCGCCAGGGCCGCCAGATCGGCGCGCAACTGCTGCGGCGTCTTTGCCACATCGTTCAGGTAGACGCGCCCGTTCTTGTCGACGGACAGGGTCCGGGTCTGCTCATGGTTGATCTTATCGGTCGTGCCCTTGGGAATATTGACGTTCATCCCGTACTCGACCACCGGGAAGAAAATGATGACGGCGATGAACAACTGCAGCAGCAGGTCCACCAGCGGCATGACGTTGATCTCCTTGATCTCGTCCAGATTGCCGTAACGGCGCGATCGGCCTGAGGTGCGGCGCATGGCTTATTGGGTCACGTAATTGTGTTCGATCGCCGAGACAAACTCGTCGGCGAAGTTTTCGAGTTCGATCGTCTGGTTGCGGATACGAGCGGCCAGCCAGTTGTAGGCGAAAAGCGACGGAACGGCGACGAGCAACCCCACCACCGTGGCCAGCAGCGCCGCCGAAATACCCGGCGCCACCTTGTTCAGGCGCACGCTCCCTTCGATGCCCATGGAACTGAACACGCTCATCACACCCCAGGCGCTTCCGAGCAATCCGAGGAACGGCCCGCCCTGAACAGCCGTAGAAAGAATCCCCACATGCGACTCCAGTTTCATGATCTCGGCGTCGATCGCCCGTCCCAAGGTTCCGCGCAGCGTGTCGAGCTTGACCACCGACGGCTCGGCGACGGCCAGGTGGGTGTCAACGGCCAACTCGGTCGCGGTGCCGCCTCCCCCAAACGTCTTGTAGCCGCCGTTGGGTCTGCGCGTCTCTTTCGTGTTTCCAAACTGGGTCGAGACCTCTTCAGCGCCCATCCGATAAATGTTGTACATCGGAGAATCCGCCATCTCGAAATTGTTGATGAAAAGATGCAGCGGGTCTCGATCACGGCGGAACTGGTCCAGAAACGTCTTGCTGCTGTTGCGCGCGCGGCGGAGTTGCTGCCACTTGGTGAGCATGACGGTCCACGTCAGCGCCGAACCGAGGCATAAAAGCACAACAATGACCTGGCCCTGGGTGTCGGCCTGTTGAAAAGAATACAACAGTCCACCGACTGCGAGTACGGCATTCATCGAACTTCCTCCTTGTTTGCCCCGAAGGTCTTCAGGGCACGCTGTACTTATACAACTTCAGTCAGGAAGGTCAAAACCTTTTTCTGGTTTTTGCGCAAAAATTGCTTGCCCGGTCTTCCTCGGTGGTTCATCGTTTTTTCCATGACTCAACCGACCACAGGAAAACCGGCAGCAACCGACACCGCCAGCGTCACGCCTCGGGCGCAGGATTACGGGCAGTGGTACCTCGACGTGATCAAACGCGGCGATCTGGCCGAGCATTCGCCCGTGCGCGGTTGCATGGTCATCAAACCCCACGGGTACGCCATCTGGGAAAAAATGCAGCGCGAACTGGACGACCGTTTCAAAGCCACGGGACACGTGAACGCCTATTTCCCGTTGTTCATTCCCCTGTCGTTCCTCACCCGCGAGGAACAACACGCCGCCGGGTTCGCCAAGGAATGCGCCGTCGTCACCCATCACCGGCTCAAATCCATCAACGGCGAGGTGGTCGTCGATCCCGAATCCAAACTGGAGGAACCGCTCGTTATCCGGCCCACCAGCGAAACCATCATCTGGGCCCAGTACAAAAACTGGATCCAAAGCTACCGCGACCTGCCCATCCTCATCAACCAATGGGCCAACGTCGTCCGCTGGGAATTGCGCACCCGGCTGTTTCTGCGCACGACCGAGTTTCTCTGGCAGGAAGGTCACACCGCTCACGCCACCGAGAAGGAGGCGTTGGAGGAAACCTTCCGCATGCTCGACGTGTACGCCGATTTCGCCGAGAACGTCGCCGCGGTGCCGGTGATCAAAGGCAGGAAAACACCGGGCGAACGGTTCGCCGGCGCGCTGGAAACGCTCTGCATCGAAGGATTGATGCAGGACGGCAAAGCCCTGCAGATGGGCACCAGCCACTATCTCGGCCAGAATTTCGCCAAGAGCAGCGACGTCACCTTCCTCAACAAGGAAGGCAAACGCGAGTACGTGTTCGCCACCAGTTGGGGCGTGTCCACGCGCCTGGTCGGCGCGCTGATCATGACCCACTCCGACGATAACGGCCTCGTGTTGCCGCCAAAACTCGCCCCCATCCACGTCGTCATTATTCCCATCTTCAAGAACGATGCCGAGAAAACGCGCGTCCTGGATGAGGCTGCCAAGGTTGCCGCCGAACTCAAGGCGCAGGGACTCGCCGTCAAACTAGACGACCGCGAAGGGATCATGCCGGGCGCCAAATACTACGAATGGGAGGCCAAAGGGGTGCCGCTGCGGATCGAGATCGGCCCGAGGGACCTGGAGAAAGGCAGCCTGTGCCTCGTCCGCCGGTTTTTGTTGGAGAAAGAAGGCGAGACCGAACAGGACCTTCGCAAACGACGCAAGACGTTTCTCCCCCGCGCCGAAGCACTGGCGTCGATCAAACCGACGCTCGACGCGATGCAGATCGAACTGCTCGAACGCGCCCGTGTCCTCCGCGCCAAACGCTCCCGCGTCATCAACACGCTGGAGGAATTTGAAAAGTTCTTCGACAAAGAGGGCGGCGGGTTCGCCTGGGTCCACTGGGCCGGTACGCACGACCAGGAAGACGAGATGGCCAAGCGATTCGAGACCACGGTCCGCTGCATCCCGTTGCCCGATCAAATGCCCGAGGAAACCAAGGGCGAAGGCAAATGCATCCTGACCGGCCAGCCGTCGACTCAGCGCGTCGTCATGGCGCGAGCATATTAACCAGCGCCTGGCAAGGCCATGTTCTCGGAGGGCCACGCTTCCGCGTGGCCACGGGGACCGGGGAAACGACCTGGTCGCGCGGAAGCGCGACCCTCCGAACAGCATGCTGACGGGCTAGGGCAACCCCAATTCTTCGCGCACCAGATCGCGATAGGCATCGCGCAAACGCATGATGACATGGTGTCCATCGAACCGCGCGCCATCCACCTCTGCGACAGGCTCAATTTCAACCAGACTATTCGTAGCAAACACCTCATCAGCCTCCGCAAACATATCTGTTCCGAAACTCGACTCGTAGGCCGGTATGCCCAGCTTTGAAGCAAGAGTGAGGACCAAATCGCGCGTGATGCCCGGGAGAGGACCATCAACCAGCGGCGGTGTAAACAATTCTCCGCCCTTGACCACAAAGAGATTGCTGGTGGTCAACTCAACCACATGTCCTGCCCCATTCAACAACACAGCGTCATCAAACCCTCCATGATCGGCCTCTTGTTTGGCCATCACGTAGAGCAAACGATTCGCACTCTTGATTCCCGTCAGCTTGGAAGCGGCATCCAATCGGATTGAAGAAATGACGACGGCCCGCAGCATCATCGCCAGTGTTGTCCGCTGCTTTGCAATTGCTATGACGGTCGGCTGATCAGCTCCTTGCGTCTTCAGTCCAAGCACGCTGGATCCGCGTGTGACATAAATACGCGTCATCCCATCCTTCACATCGTTGCGCTCTAGCAACTGCAGAAGCGTTGCCCGCAACTCCTCTTGGACCAGTCTCGATCCCATTTGCAACAGCTTCAGTCCGTTAGATAATCGCTGCAAATGTTCGTACAACCGAAAGATTTTTCCCTGGTATACCCGCATCGTTTCGAACACGCCGTCGCCGTAGAGGAAACCGCAGTCGAAAATCGAGACGGTGGCCTGTTCTTCAGGCACGAACCGGCCGTTCACGTAGGCGTAGTTGGTCGATGGCATTGAAGATTCCCTGCGCTTTGGCTAGCGTCTCGTCGTACTCGGCGTCCGGCTCGCTGTCAGCCACGATGCCGCCGCCGGCGTGGAAAGTCAACCGTCCGGATAGACCGGATCGGCGGCCTGGGCCAGCCCGCTCTACCGGTTCGTCGTTTCCCACCGTTGGTAGGGCGCGGTGGCCCCCCGCGCCGTCTGCAGCGTCGGTCGTTACCGCCTGATACACCGCCGTGCGGATGGCAATGTTCAGATGCGACACGCCGTTGAATCCTAGAAACCCTACGGCGCCCGTGTAAACGCCGCGCGCATGCGGCTCCAATTCGTCAATGATTTGCATCGCACGGATCTTGGGCGCGCCGGTGATCGAACCACCGGGGAAACAGGCGCGCACGCAATCCACTGGACTCACGTCGCGCCGCAATTGTCCTTCGACCGTCGCCACGAGATGATGCACGGTCGCGTAACTCTCGACCCGCACCAATTCGCTCACGTGGATGCTCCCGAATTCGCACACCCGGCCAAGATCGTTTCGTTCCAGGTCGGTAATCATCACCAACTCCGCATTGTCTTTCGGCGAGGCGAGCAACTCGGCGGCGATCCGTGCATCTTCCTCGGGGGTCGTTCCGCGCGGACGCGTTCCCTTAATGGGGCGCGTCACGACGTGCCGGCCGTGGACCTTCAAGAAACACTCGGGCGACGAAGAAAGGATCTGCGCCTCGCCGATGTCGAGATACGCGCAGTACGGAGCGGGATTCGATTCTCGCAGCGCGAGGTAAGCTTCCGCCGGCGAGACTTCGATACCGCACTGGAACCGCTGGGAAAGGTTGACCTGATAAATATCGCCCGCCGCAATGTATTCCTTGGCGCGGAGCACCGTGCGGCAATAGGAATCACGGGTGAAGTTGGAGGTGAGGGAAGGGACGGAGTGATGGAGTAAGGGAGTGGTGGAGTGATGGGAAACAGCTCGGCAGGAGCCTCGCCCTCCAATTACTTCCCACATCCTGCATTGCGCATGATCGAACACGATCAGATGGTCATAGAATCCAAACCAGCAGTCGGGCAGACCGAGATTGTCCACGGCGTTCGCGGGGAGTTTTTCGACAAAGTTTTTGAGGTCATAACCGAAGTAGCCGATGGCTGCGCCAAGGGGAAACGGCTCGACGGGACCCGCCTTCGTAAAAACTTCGGCGGGCAGGGCCGAGCCCTCCAAACGGCTCGAATGGGCAGCGAGGTGTTCCTTCAGCACGTCGAACGGATTGGCATCCAGTCGGGTCACGCCGTTGGCGGTGATCAGTTCGCAGCGGCGGCCTTGGGTTCGGAAAACCTGAAACGGTTCGGCTGCCAGGATCGAGATTCCCTGGCCCCTTGCGGAATCGAGCCATACGCAGTGAGGCCGTTTCGCGTACTCGGCGAACAGATCGCGCGGTTCGCGCCAGGGCCGGCATTCAATGAAAGGATGGTTGCTCACGCCTGCGGCGCATCTTACCATAGCGGAAGAAATTCATGGCAACCTCAAACCGTCCCGAAAACACCGCGCCCGGCGGCATGAGCGGCGCGACGCGGATGTACGATCCTTCCGAGGCGGTCCAGGACCGGATCCGTCGACGGTTGATGAACGTGGCGTTTCTGGTCATCGTGCTGTTGAACGTCGCTCAATTGCGATGGACCGGAGTGCACGGGTCCGGATGGTTGAGGGTGCTTTTGTTGGTCGTGGCGGCTGCTCCGTTGGGGATCAGCCTCAAGGTTTTCGAGCTGCGTTTCAAGATGGCGCGCGAAGAACGAGAACAGGTATTGCGCGAATTGCCCGCGCGCAAGCGCGCCGAATTCCTGATCTACTTGTGTCTGCTGCTCGGGGTGGGCGCCCTGAATGCGCCACGCCTGTCGTGGGCGCTGGTTGGCGTGTGGCTCTACGATTTTCTCACCTATTATCACGACCGACCCGAACGCATCCGCCATCTTTACGCCGTGGCCAAAACGCTGGAGGAACTGCGCGGCTTCCGTGCGCCGTGGGCCTGGACCCTGCCGGCGCTGGCGTGGGAAGTGGTGAGAAGGCTGTTCTTGTAGCCGCTGCGCTCTGTCGCCGCGTCCGTCGTCTATGCCAGCTTTCTTTACCCACGCCAGCAGAGCGGCGTGGCTACACAGATTGGCTTTGTTGAGCGTCCCCCCGAATCCTTGCCCCCATTTCACAACCCGAATTGGCTTAAATCGACAACGGCCGTTGTCGATTTAAGCCATAATTGCGGCGGGCCTCACTGGCGGAGAGATTCTTCTCCGGCCCGGGCGGGATCAGAAGGATAAGAGCGAGGCGATTGTCCGCTCGTCTTTGCTCGGGGTGATCACGGCGGCGTTGAGCCGGTGGTTGCGGAACAGATCGGCGGCAACGGATTGAATGTCGTCACTCGTGACGGCTTCGATCTTGCGTTCGATTTCCTCGGGCGAATGGATAAATCCGTACGCGAGCAGGTGTTCGCCGATCCACATCATCTGGTTGCTGGTGCTCTCGAGTCCGAGACGCATCTGGCCGACGCTGTAATCTTTGGCGCGACGCAATTCGACCGGGGACGGCGGCTTTTTTGAGATCTTCCCCAGTTCCCGCAGAATCAGCTCCAATGCCTTTGGCAGCCGTTTCGTGTCCAATCCCGCGGAAACGATCAGCGCGCCGGTATCGGCAAAAAAGCTCGTGGAAGACTGGATGGAGTAGGCCAGACCGTAACGTTCGCGGATCACCTGAAACAGACGCGAACTCATGTTTTCGCCGGCCATCACGCTCAGCAGCTTCATCGCGAACCGCCGCGGATCGCCCCGGGAATAACCGCGAATCGCCAGGGCCAGGTGCGATTGTTCGACGTTCCGGCTGAGGAACCGCAGTTGCGGGACGCGCTGCCCGTCACGGGCCCGCACAAAACCCGGGGCGGCAGCTGTGCGCGGCAGCGACAGCACGCGTTGGACGCGGCTTACGACGTCCTCGTGCCGGCATTTTCCAGCGACGGCCACGATGGTGTTCGCGGCGATATACTTCTTGCGTTTGAAATCGAGCAGCGTGGCGCGGTTCATGCCGTCAAGCGACCGGACGGTGCCGGTGAGCGCGCGACCCAGCGGATGTTCCGGCCAGACGGCTTCTGTCAGCAACTCGTGGACGTAATGATCGGGCTGGTCCCGATACATCAGCAGTTCTTCCTTGATGACCTTTCGTTCCTTGTCGATATCCGTCGTGGCGAACCGCGGATGCAAATACATGTCGGCAAGGACGTCCAGTACGGTATCGAGATATTTGTGGCCGGCTTTGGCGTAATAGCAAGTGCTCTCTTCGCCCGTGAACGCGTTCAAGTAACCGCCGATCCCCTCGACCGCCTCGCTGATCTGGCGGGCGCTGCGCCGCCGCGTTCCTTTGAACAGCAGATGTTCGATGAAATGAGAGACGCCACTGATCCGCTTCGGTTCGTAGCGGCCGCCGATGCCCACCCATACTCCAATGGAGACGCTCTCCATCTGCGGCATTTCCGCAGTGGCGACGCGTACGTTGCTGGGAAGTGGGGTGACGCTGTACATCACATCTGTCTCAGGGCCTCTTGTCTTGCCCGATCCCGGGCCATGATGAAATCCACCGCTTCCTGGGGTTCTTCGGCAATGTGGAACAATTCCAGGTCGCCCGGGCCGATCAACTTCGCCGCGCGCACCCGTTCGTCCAACCATTCGACCAATCCATTCCAATAATCGCGTCCCATCAGCACCACGGGAAAATGCACGATCCGTTCGGTCTGGATCAGCGTGATCGATTCGAAAAACTCGTCGAGTGTCCCGAAGCCGCCGGGGAACATCACGAAGCCGGAGGCGTACTTCACGAAGCAGACTTTACGGATGAAAAAGTACCGAAAATTCAGCAGGCGATTCATGTACGGATTCGGTTTCTGTTCCTGCGGCAGTTCGATGTTGAGTCCGACGGAAACGCCGCCGGCCTCGAAGGCGCCCTTGTTCACCGCTTCCATGATGCCCGGACCGCCGCCCGAGATTGCCGCGTACCCATTCTTGACCAGCAGTCCGCCCAATTGTTCCGCCTTTTTGTACCACAGATCCGTGTACGGCGTACGGGCGCTGCCGAAGACCGTGACGGCGGGGCCGATCTTGCTCATCTCCTCAAAACTGTCTACGAACTCCGCCATGATGCGGAAAATCCGCCAAGGATCCTCCTTGGTGAAATCAAGCACGTCTCGGTTCGGTCCGTTCTTCATCCCGCCATTATTAGCCCCACCCGCCGCACAGGTCAAACATTGCCGAGCGACAGGTCTGAGACGGACGCATCTGGGCACTACCACCGTTTCGAAAAGTCGTTGGTAGAGACGGACCGCGGGGCCGTCCGCACTGCTGCCAAGACACGGCGCGCCCGGTGTGCCTGCCCCGATTCCGTATCGGGGTCGCCCCCTACCGGTCGGCTGAGTCTGGTGGCCTCGAGATACGCCCTGGCTGAGAGGACAGGACTACATCAACCCCAGTTCCTTCAAACTGACAAAATCCTGGTCACGGCCCTGAGTGCGCTGGCCGAGGATGATGTGGTCGAGGACGGCGATGTTGAGAAGCTCGCCGGCTTTCACGAGGCGCTTGGTAATGGCGATGTCCTCGCTGCTCGGGGTCGGATCGCCGCTGGGATGATTGTGCGCGAGGATCATGGAGGCGGCCGAGGAAGCGATGGCGTCCTTGAACACCTCGCGCGGCTCCACAATACTGGCGTTGAGCGAGCCTTTCGATACCTCACTGACTTTGAGGAGTGTGTTCTTGGTGTTGAGCAACAAGGCGCAGAAGAATTCACGATCCTGGTCCCGCAAACGCGGGCGCAACACAGCGGCGGCATCTGCGGGCGCGCTGACGGTAGGTTGTTTCTCGCGGGGCTCGCTGAGACGGCGCGCCAGCTCGAACGCCGCTTTCAATTGGATCGCCTTGGCCGCCCCCACGCCCTTGGTCTGCTCCAGCGCCTCGAGCGGCACGTACACGAGCGCTTCCAGGGAATTCCCATGGTGCAGCAGCAACTCCTGCGCGACGGTGACCGCCGACTTGCCTTTGACTCCCGTCCGCAACAAAATGGCGATCAGTTCCGCCAGGGAAAGCGCTGCCGCACCGCGCTCTTTGAGCCGCTCGCGCGGGCGATCTCCCTCGGGCATCTCCCGGATCAGATACGCGGTCATTTCATGGATGACACAGGCTTCGCGCCGCCGCCGAAGTTTTGGCGCGCAGGTGGCTGTGCCTGTGCGTCACTCCCCACGGGCAGGGGCACCGTGCCACCGGCCTGTTTCAATTTCTGTTTGAATTCTTTCCAGGGAAATTCGCGGCCGGGGCATTCGCTGAACTCTCCGATCACCTCACCGTGACCGAGAATGTGGTCATCGGGAATCTTGAACTGCTCCTGCAAACCACGGACAAGCAGAACCAGCGAGTTCAGTTGCCTTTGCGTCGGCTCATCGTGGGAGAAATTTCCCACGAGACAAATGCCGATGCCGTGTTCATTGACGTATGCCTGGCGACAGTGGCCGCCGTACATCTGTTTGACCCAGCGCGGTCCGGTTTCAATCAGGCCGTCGGCCTTTCCGTCCGTCCCGTTATCGATGACGAAGTGGTACGCCAGGCCGTTGATCATCCCGCGGGCCCGATGGGCGGCATCGAATATCTCCGCGTCCCCGTTGGGTGTGGCACTGTGATGGATCACGATGAACTGCCAGTCGCGCAACGGAGCCACGGACGCGTGGTCGTCGGCAAAGGCGAGTGTGGTGAACCCCAGGAAAAGAACAAGGATCCTTAGGAGCGCCCTTCCGGGCGCGACCGGACGTTCGTTTCTGGAGGGCGAAGCTCCTGCTGAGCCGCGGCTCGCCGGGAGGCTCGCCCTCCAAACATCTTCCTGAAATCTTGCTCCCGCCGACTTACTTCTCATCCTCTTCCACCACGTAGGGCGTCAATTCCCCCGCCAACACCTTGGGAATCTGGGCCTGGAGGACGACGTTCCCGTCCTCCTGGGTCCGCGCGGTGACATAGCCGCTGCGATACACCAGCGCGATCGTCTTCGCCTTGTCGGCGGGAATGGAAAGCGTGACGTTCACGCGGCGGCCATGAAGCTGGTTCGAAATCTCGTGCAACAACGCGTCCAGGTTCTTCCCCTTCTTCGCGGAAATCGGCACCGCATGCTCGAATTCGCGCAGGAATTTGTCGAGCACATTCACGTCGTTGTAGGCCACGTCCCCCGACGTGGCGTCTTCTGCCCCGCCGCGTGAGGGCACGCGGCCTACAACATCACCGACGGCAAGCCGGTCAATCTTGTTCAACGCTACGACCGTCGGTTTCCCCCAGGCCTCGATTTCGTGCAGGACAACTTCGACCGCCTTGATCTGCTCGAGCGCGTGCGGATTGCTCACGTCAACGACGTGCAACAACAAATCGGCCGCGGCCACCTCTTCCAGCGTTGCCTTGAACGACTCGATGAGGTGATGCGGCAGTTTGCGCAGGAAACCGACCGTATCGGACAGCATAATGTTTTGGTTGTTCGGCAACCGCAATTTGCGCGATGTCGGATCGAGCGTCGCGAAGAGTTTGTCTTCCGCCAGCACGTTTGCGCCGGTCAAGGCGTTCATCAGCGTGCTTTTGCCCGAGTTGGTGTACCCGATGATCGACACCAGCGGCCAGTGCAACCGCTCTCGGCCGCCGCGTTCGATCTTGCGGTTCTTGCGCACCAGGTCGAGGTCGTGACGCAGCCGGCCAATCTTTTCCATGACGCGGCGGCGGTCAACCTCCAGTTGCTGTTCGCCGGGACCGCGGGAGCCGATGCCACCACGCTGGCGCGAAAGGTGTGTCCACAAACCCGCCAGGCGCGGCAGCATGTATTGAAGTTGCGCCAATTCGACCTGAATCTTGCCTTCCCGGGTCCGGGCGCGTTGGGCGAAGATGTCGAGAATCAATTCCGTGCGGTCGAGCACCTTGATGTTGGTGCCGAGGATCTCCGAAAGATTGCGCGCCTGGGCGGGCGATAGATCATCATCGAAGATCACGGTGTCGGCTTGCATCTCGCGGCATTGAACGGCCAGCTCCGCGGCCTTGCCGCTGCCGATGAACGTGGGCGCCGAAGGCGCATCGCGCTTTTGGGAGGTGAGATCGACGACTTCAGCGCCGGCGGATTGCGCCAGCTCGCGCAGTTCCTCAAGTGAATCCCGGACGGCCCACTTGTCGTGTCCCTTTCGTTCCAGTCCCACCAGCAGGGCTCGCTCCTGGGGCGGGTCCTGCGTGTCATGCATCTTCAACGTTTCGCGTGTGCTCCTCGATTGTAGCGGCGGTTTGCCGCCATGACCCCTCGGCCTCTGGCGAGTATGACCGTCGCTAATGTCGTTTGGGGAATCGGCGGTCGCAGACCGCCGCTACAACTTCTTGAGAATTCGTTGGGCAGTTGTTTCAGGCAACTCATCTTGTTTGATTTCGATCCACTCTAGGTCAGGCTCGCGCCGAAACCAAGTCAATTGTCGGCGTGCCAACTGTCGCGTCCGCGTCTTGATGAGCGCCACTGCTTCGGTCAACGTCAGTTCCCCGCGCAGATGAGCGACCAACTCCCGGTAGCCTGCCGCCTGCATGGCAGTCGCATTTTTCTCCAATCCGTCCGCGAGGAGCCGCTTCACCTCCTCCACCCATCCCGCTGCAATCTGCTCGTCGATCCGACGCTCGATCCGCAAATAAAGATCCTCTCGATCCCTATTCAGACAAATGCCGGTCGCGACAGAGCCTGTCCTTAGCTTGCCGAAGGAAATGTCGCTCCCACGGGCTGTCGGCGCTGTCGAACCAGATTTTGTGGGAGCGGCATTCTTGCCGCGATGGTTCGTCGTCCATTGTATTTGCAACTCAGAAATCGGTTTGCCGGTCAGATAAAACACCTCCAGCGCCCGGACCAGCCGCCGCGGATTATGTCGATCGATCGTCCCGGCGGTTTGTGGATCGATCCGCTGCAGTTCTGCGAACAAGGTTTCCGCCGACATCATCTCCAGTTTCGCCCGCAGTTTCTCATCGCGCGGCGGCCCTTCAAACAATCCGTGCCGTAGCGCGCGCAGATACAAGCCCGTGCCGCCGACGATCAGCGGGGTATTCCCGCGCGCCTGGATATCCGCAAGGGTCTTGGTCGCCAGATCGACGAACCGTTTCACATCGAACGGCTGGTTGACTTCGCAGACATCGATTAAATGATGCCGAATCCGGCGCCGCTCGCTGGCGGTCGCCTTGGCCGTGCCGATGTCCATTCCTCGATACACCTGCATCGAGTCCGCCGAAGCGATTTCCGCCTTCGCCGATGCTTTGGCCGACGAGTCCATTCCGATGAGCCGCGCCAACTCCATCGCGACGGCGCTCTTGCCAACGGCGGTGGGGCCAACGAGGAAAACGGGTTGCATGACGCTCACGATAGGCGCGCGCACTGTGGACGGCAAGCCTGATGCACAACCGGGCGTTACCAGATCATGGGTCGTTGGAGCGGCAGGTCAGGGGAATCATCTCGGTGGCGCAAATGGATTGGTCCACGAGAGAATTATGCTAACCTGACCAACACGTATGGCGGAAACAATCGTTCAGGTCGAGCATTTGCGCAAGGAGTTCGACGGCACCGTGGCGGTGGCTGACGTGTCGTTCACGGTGCCACGCGGTGAAATCGTCGGCGTGCTCGGGCCCAACGGCGCGGGGAAGACAACGACCATTCAGGTCCTGTTGGGGCTGACGACCCCGACATCAGGGACGGTGCGCGTGTTCGGCCAGGACCTGGAGAAACATCGCGTGGAAATCCTGCAACGATGCAATTTCTCATCGGCCTACACCGGGCTGCCCTCCAACCTGAAGGTCTGGGAGAATCTGCTCATCTTTTCGAAGATTTATGGCGTCAAGGACCACCGGGAGAAAACGAGACAGTTGCTGGAGCTGTTTGAGATCGCCCATCTTCGGACCAAAATCACCGGGCATCTCTCGTCGGGAGAATCGACCCGTGTCAATCTCTGCAAGGCGTTGCTGAACGATCCCGAATTGCTGATGCTCGACGAGCCCACGGCAAGCCTGGATCCGGACATTGCCGACAAGGTGCGCAAATTATTGCGTCGGATTCAGCGCGAGAAGGGGATCACCATGGTTTACACCTCTCACAACATGCGGGACGTCGAGGAGGTCTGCGACCGGGTGTTGTTCCTGAACAAAGGACGGATCATCGCCGAGGGCACGCCGCAACAGGTCAAGGACCAGTTCAACCAGAAATCGCTGGAAGACGTATTCATCAGCGTCGCGCGCAGCGGCGACGTGGAAACGCGGGATGGGGAAGAAGGTGGGAAAAAGCCATCTCCGCTGGAACCATGAATCTGCGACGAATCAGCGCCCTGGTGTTACGCTACACATTCCTGTACACGCGGAGCGTGCCGCGAGTGCTGGAGATGTTTTTCTGGCCGGTGATGGATTTGCTGGTCTGGGGTTACCTGTCGCGTTACCTGCAGCAGGCGTATACCCAGAACAGCCCCACGGCAGCCATTCCTGCTGCCGCCAAGGCCGGTGTCTTCCTTCTCGGCTCCATGATCTTCTGGGACATCCTGTATCGGGCGCAACAGGCGGTGACGATCTCGTTCCTTGAAGACATCTGGGCCCGTAATCTTCTCAACATTTTTGTGGCGCCAATTCGCGTCGGCGAATTCATCGCGGCGACCTACGTCGTCGGTTTTGTGAAAATCCTCATCACGGTTGGCGTGCTCGCGAGCCTGGCCCTGGCGCTCTACTCGTGGAACCTTTTCCAAATGGGATTCAGCCTGATCCCCCTGTTCATCAATTTGCTGATCATGGGTTGGGCCGTGGGCATGGTGACCACCGCACTCATCATGCGCTGGGGGCAATCGGCCGAGGCATTGGCGTGGGGTATCCCCTTTCTGATCCAGCCCGTGGCGGCGGTGTTCTATCCGCTCGATGTATTGCCCGCCTGGATCAGGCCGGTCTCGCTGTCGATCCCCGCGACCTACGTGTTCGAGGGAATGCGGCAGGTGCTCAATCACGGACCGTTCCCGTTGCGGGATATGCTCTGGGCGTTCGGGCTCAACATCGTCTATCTCATCGCCGGTGCCCTGTACTTCCGGTACATGTTCGACGTCGCCCGTCGGAAAGGTCTGCTGGCAAAACTCGGAACGCAGTAGACCAAAGAATCAACGCCCACCGTCCACCGTCATCGCCGCTTTCGGTTTACTCTTGCCGTCAAATCGGCTAGAAAGTGCTGTCAGCATTCAGAAAGGGAGAATTCATCATGCTTGGATGCGATTTGGGAACGTTGTTCAAGGTCACGGTCGCCGGCGGGTCGTACCAGGAAGGACTGACGGTCCACCTCCAGGGCGTGCCGCCGGGCTACTTGATCACCGAGGAGGAGATCTACCGCGATCTTCTCCTGCGCAAACCGGGCCAGGGCGAACTCAGTTCGCCGCGCCGTGAACCCGATGTGCCCGTCATCTACAGCGGGGTCAATTGCGCGGACACGATGACCGGGTTTCACAACGCCGAACACACCAACGGCACGCCGCTGGTGATCCTGATTCCCAACCTCGACCGCCACCTCGAACACGTCGAGCAGTACCGGTCGACGAACCGGACCCCGCGGCCGGGGCATGCCTCGTACGCCTCCTATGTGAAATACGGCCAGTGGGACGATTCCATCGGCGCCGGTTTTTTCAGCGGCCGGTACACCGCCACGATTGTCGCGGCAGGCGCCGTCGCCAAACGAATCCTCAAAGACCACGGCATCGAAGTCACCGGTTACGTGAAGGAAGCCGCCGGTGTGCGCATGCCCGATCTGCCCATCGAACAAGTCCGACCCAGGGTCGCCGCGTACAAGGAAATGCGGCGACGCCATGATCCGGTCTATGCGGAGTTGTTCGGATCGGGTCGGCTCAAGCACGATATGCGGTTCCTTCAGAAGATGGCCGTCCTGGCCGAGTTCGAGAAAGAGATCCCCGAGGTTGCCAAGAGGATGATCCACTGGGACGAAGAGGCCATCCGCAAGGAATTTGGTATCCATCCGAAACTGAATTGCCCGCACCTCGAAACCGCCGACGCCATGTACGATCGCATCATGGAGATTACCCGGGCCGGTGATTCGAGCGGCGGCGTGGTCGAAGTCGTGGCGACGGGACTGCCGGTGGGAATGGGCGAACCGGTTTTCCGCAAGCTCGACGGCGAATTGGGTCGGATGCTCAGCATCGGCGCCGTCAAGGCCGTCGAGGTCGGCGCCGGGCTTGCCGTCAAAGATATGACCGGCTCCGAGGGGAACGATCAGATGGACGTCAAGGATGGCAAGGTCAGCTTCCGTTCCAATCAGGCCGGAGGCCTCACCGGCGGTTTGACGACCGGCCAGGACATTGTGGTTCGTCTCGCCGTCAAACCCACGCCAACGATTGCCAAACCGCAACACACCATCGACAAGGTTTCGTTGGAAAACAAGGACCTGGCTGCCGTCACCCGCCGCGATCCCACGATCGTTCCGCGGATCTGGCCGGTCGCCGAAGCGTTCACGGCGATGATCCTGCTCGACCACTACCTGCAACACCTCGCCTTCCAGTCGATGTCGAAGAAGTAGGATCAGATGCGAATTCGTGGAATCATCTGGTTGGAGCAGATCGCGCAGAAGGTGACGAGCAAGCACCATCTCGCCCGGCGGGAAGTGGAAGAGGTGTTCGCTGGCAAACTCCAGTACCGGCATCTTGAACGTGGCAGAATAGGGGGAGAAGATGTCTATGCTGCGTATGGCCGGACGGAAGCGGGCCGATACGTGACGGCGATCTTTATCTTGAAGTTGAACCAGATGGCGCTGATTATTACTGCCAGAGACATGGACCAGAAAGAACGGAGACAGTATGAAAGGTAAAACCCCAACGATTCCGGCGAACATGCGCATCGCCGAGGCGTCGGCGTTCTGGGACAAGCACAGCGTGGCGGATGTCCCGTCGCGCATTGTGCAGATGAAATACCGGCCCGAAGAGCGAGTCAGCTTTGTCGCCCTCGCCGACGACTTGATGTCCGCCCTCCAGAAGCGTGCCCGTAAGCAGGGCGTCTCTCCTGAGACACTGCTGAATCTTTGGTTGCAGGAAAAACTGTCTGCGTAAGAACTGAAGCATTCCTCTTTTCTGGGCAGCGAGGCGCGTCTGGCCCGTGGCCGAAGCGTTCACAGCGATGATCCTACTCGACCGCTACCTGCAACACCTCGCCTACCAAGCAATGTTCAAGAAGTAGGCGCCGGTTGTTGTAGCCGCGTTGCCTTTTGTGCGCCGTACGGTCGCGGTGCGCTCAGGCTTTGGCAAGCTCGGTCGGATAGCGAGCGTGTGCTGACGATTCTTGAGAAGTGACTACCACACCGCCACGCCCCATTTCTCACGCTGACCAAGCGGCATGGCCGCAGAATCGTGCGCCGGTATATCGGCAGGCGATTTATCATGGGTTGCGCGGTCGCGGCAAGGTTTGTCTGCGGTTCGTTCAAGAACCTGTCCTCGCGAGGTCCGGTCTTGCCGAGAGATGCCAGCACGATTGCCCACGCACTTGGTCATGATGCGGCCCGCTCCACCAAGTCGCAAAGACGCCAACCGAGTGGTGCATCGGCGCCAGCGGTCTTGACGGCGGGCGGCCTTGAGGCCACTTTAGCTCTTCGTGAACGTCATCCTCATCGGCATGAAACATTGCGGCAAGACGACGCTGGGTTCGGCGTTGGCGGCGCGGTGGACGTGCGCCTTCTACGACGTGGATCGGATGATCGAGGAATACAACGAGCGTGAGACAGGGAAGCGGTTGGCCGTGCGCGAGATCTTTTCCACCGGAGGCGAGGATCGGTTCCGCGAATTGGAGGCCAGGGCGGTTTGCGATCTTTTCATTGTCTTGGGCGATGACAAGGGGTCTCGCGTGGTCGCGGTGGGTGGTCGGACGGCGTTGAACAAGAGAGTGGACGCCCTTCTCCGCGCGATGGGGCGGGTCGTCTATCTGGAGGTGTCGCCTGAGGAAATGTTCGCTCGCGTCAAGCGCTCGGGTCTGCCGGCGTTCGTTGACGAGAATGATCCTGAGAACCATTTCATGGAATTGTACAAGGAGCGGGCTCCGCACTACCAGCGGCTGGCCCATTTGACCGTGAATCTTGACGGACTGGATATCGACGCGGCGTTGGAGAAGCTGAGCCGCTGCGTGGAGGAGTACAACCGTGGGCAACACCGGGCCCTGTAGGGCAGGCGCTCCGCCTGCCGAGGGCGGCTTGATCGGGACAGCACCCTCCACGACCACGGCGGCAAGCGGAGCGCTTGCCCTACAAATCAAGCAACAGGCCCGAGAACTGGGCTTCGACCTCGTCGGCATCACAGGCGCCACCCCGCCGCCGCACGCCGATCAGTTTCAGCAATGGCTTCGCGACGATTTCCATGGCGAGATGGCGTACCTGGAGCGCAATGCCGCGAAGCGCGTCGAGCCGCAGAAGGCGTTACGCGACGCACGGTCAGTGATTGTCGTGGGGGTGAATTATGGTGTAGAGGCCGCTGTCCCCAGCGGCGATCCGGTTAAACCCGCCGCCGGGACGGCGGCCACTACACCGGCTGGCCGCATCGCCCGGTATGCGTCGGGGGCGCGCGATTATCACGACCTTCTCGGTGAGAAGCTCGGTCAACTCGCCGCCTTCGTCCGCTCTCTCCCCGGCTCGGACACTCAGGCACTTAGAGCCGCTAACAAAACTGTAGCCGCAGGCTTCAGCCTGCGCGGGAAAGACGCACCCATAAGCCGAGTCGGACGAGACGCCGCAGTCGTATGCGGCAACGGTGCGGCTACTGGGGAGTCGGTTTTGTTAGGCGCACTTAGCCACTCAGACACTCAGGCACTCTGGTACATCGACACGGGTCCGGTGTTGGAACGCGATCTGGCCCAGCGCGCCGGTATCGGATTCATCGGCAAACACACCAACCTGATCAGTCGCACCCTTGGCAACTGGATTTTTATCGGAGAAGTGCTGACGAATCTGGAACTGCCTGCCGATGCGCCCGAACGCGAATACTGCGGAACATGCTATCGCTGTATCGACGCTTGTCCGACCCGCGCCATTGTCGCGCCCTATCGGCTCGATGCGCGGTTGTGCATCAGCTATCTGACCATCGAACTGAAAGGCTCGATTCCGGTCGAGCTGCGGCCGTTGATCGGCGACCGGATCTTCGGATGTGACGATTGCCTGGAAGTCTGTCCCTGGAACCGGTTCGCGAAGCTTTCACCCATAGGAGAATTTCAGCGCCGCGAACTGCCGCCGATGGTGGAGTTCCTGTCGTGGGACGAACCAAAATTCAGAGAATTTTTTCGTGGCACGCCGATCTTCCGGATCAAGCGCCGCGGTTTTCTCCGCAACGTCTGTGTCGCACTTGGCAACGTCGGCGACGCGTCGGCGCTGCCAGCTTTGGAGGGAGCGTTGGACGACCAGGAGCCGCTCGTACGCGAGCACGCTGCGTGGGCAATTGACCAGATTCGGCGTGGCTTTTCGACATAGGTCCTGCTAAACATCGGTCTTTTCTTTGGAGGCACGAACATGTTGGTCCTATATGGATTGACCATTTTTATCGGGGCGGCCCTGCTGTTCGTGGTGCAACCCATGATGGGACGGTTGGTGTTGCCGTTGCTGGGCGGTTCTCCCGCCGTGTGGAACACAGCCATGGTGTTTTACCAGGCCATGTTGCTCGGGGGCTACGCCTACGCGCATTTCGCCACGCGCTGGCTCGGGGTGCGCCGTCAGGCCGCTCTCCACACCGTCGTGCTCTTGCTACCGTTGCTGGCGTTGCCCATTGCCATCCCTCTCGGCTGGACACCGCCGGTCACGCAGAATCCAATCCCGTGGCTGCTGGCCTTGTTGGGCGTGATGGTCGGCCTGCCCTTCTTCGCTGTGTCTGCGACCAGTCCGCTCTTGCAACGCTGGTTTTCCGCCAGCGGACATCCGGACGCGGCGGATCCGTACTTCCTGTATGCCGCCAGCAATTGCGGCAGCTTGCTGGCGCTGGTGAGCTATCCCGTGTTCATCGAACCGCACCTGCGCCTGAGCCAACAAACGAGGTGGTGGACGATCGGCTACGGAGTGTTGGTGGTGCTGATGGCGATTTGCAGTCTGTGCGTGTGGCGAAGCAGCCGAGAGGTTGCTCCGGAGGGAAGAGCGGGCGTCGAAACATTGGACGCGCAGAAGCGCGTCCCTCCGAACGACTCAATGACAGCAGGGCGCCGGTGGCGCTGGGTGTTGTTGGCGTTCGTGCCGTGCAGCCTGATGCTGTGCGTGACCACCTACATCACATCGGAAGTCGCGCCGATTCCGCTGTTGTGGGTGATTCCGCTGGCGATCTATCTGCTGGTGTTCATCCTGGTTTTCGCCCGCCAGCAATGGGTGCCGCATCGGTGGATGGTTCACGTGCTGCCGTTCGTCGTGGCCGTGCTGGTCTATACGCTGACCGCGCATATTCTGAGTCCGATCCGTTGGGTGATCGGCCTGCATCTGGTCTGTCAATTCGTGATCTCGATGGTGTGCCTCGGCGAATTGGCCAACGACCGGCCGTCGCCCGGGCATTTGACGGAGTTTTATTTGTGGTTATCGGTGGGGGGTGTGCTCGGCGGGATGTTCAACGCATTGCTGGCGCCGGTGATCTTCTCGAGCGTGACCGAGTATCCGGTGACGCTCGTGCTGGCATGTTGGCTAACGCCCAGCCTCTGGACCTGCTCCAATTCCAGGCGCCAGCGGATATTCGATTTCGCGATCCCGGTGGTGATCGGCCTGCTGACGGCAAATGTGACTTCCGTGTTGCGGGATTGGCCGGGCCTGTCCTACCTGACGAAGATGGCGTTGATGTACGGGACGCCGCTGGTCGTGTGTCTTCTGTTCCTGCGCCGACGGCTCCGGTTCGCTCTCAGCATAGGGTGCGTGTGTCTGGCCGGCTCCCTGATGCCGGGATTTCAGGATCTGACATTGCGTGTGGAGCGGAGTTTCTTTGGGGTCAACCGAATCAGCCTCGATCCGACCGGCCGGTTTCTCTGGCTGACGCATGGGAATACCATCCACGGCATTCAACACCTCGATCCCAGCCTCCGGGGCGAGCCGCTGGCTTATTATATCAGATCGGGGCCGTTCGGGCAGGCGTATGCAGCGCTCGACGGCGCGCTGAAGCAGAGCGTGGGGGTGGTCGGATTGGGCGCGGGAGCGTTGGCCTCTTATGGCAGGCGCGGAGAGCGATGGACATTCTTCGAGATTGATCCCGTGGTCGAGCGGATGGCGCGCGATCGGAGATACTTTTCTTTCCTCAATGATTGTCCCGCGAACGTCGAGGTGGTGCTTGGCGATGCGCGCCTGTCGCTGCAAAAGGCCAGGGACGGCGAATTCGGCATCCTCGTGCTGGACGCGTACAGTTCCGACACGATTCCGTTGCACCTGATGACACGGGAGGCGATGGCGTTGTACCTGCGGAAGCTTGCGCCGGACGGAGTGCTGATATTCCATATCTCCAACCGCCGCCTGATCCTGGAGAGCGTCCTCGGTGTCCTTGCGCAGAATGCGGGACTGGCCTGTGCGGCCCAGGTCGAAGGAGCGAGCGATTTCCTGGGGACAGGCAAAATCGGTTCAAAATGGGTGGTCATGGCGCCCCGCGCGGAGTCTCTCGGCAGCCTGACCAGCGACGCCCGTTGGCAATCGCCACCGAAGCGCTTGAAAACACAATTGTGGACCGACGACTACGCCAGCATCTTCAGCGTGTTTATCTGGTGAGGAGGATGGGGGCGAATCTTGACGATGGATTGTAGGGCAAGCGGCCCGCTTGCCGCTGCTTCCAGCGATGGCAGTTTCGCCCTGCCGCCACTCCCCAGCGTCGTCACGGGTGATTGACCGCAGGCACCGCCGAGCCGCGGGGGTGCGCGGACGGCAAAGAGATCGTGCTGAGTCCGTGATTGGTCTTCGGCTGTTGTAGAGGCCGCCGTCCCGGCGGCTCCGCTTGCTCGCGCCCAACGCAGGCAGCCTACACCCGATCAATCAGCACCACCTCACCCTGGTACGGCCAGTCTTCCGCTCGTGAGGCCAGCCCGGCCCGCACGGGATTCTCGCGGACGTAACGCCATTTCTGTTCGTAACTCTCCTCACTTCGCAGCAGGTGATCGAAGAACCCTGGCTGCCAGAGCTTCGGCGAGGCCGGTCGTGGTTTGGGGGTGGTGGGTGGTTGCGGAACTCGGGGAATGCCGCCGTGGACGGCGGCCGCTACACCAACAGTGTCTAAACCAGCGGCGACATTTAAACCAGGGGCGGTGCTCGCACCTACAGCGGCGTTTGAACCAAGGGCAATTTCCACGCCCCGAGACATAAACCTCTTTAGACCGCGAATCCAGAGGCCGAGATCGAACCCATCATCACCTTGAACGAAAAGGTGGACGTGGTCCGTCATGATGACATAGCGCCCGACGGCAACGTTTGCGCTGGCGGCCCCTGCCTCGGCGTAAGCGCGGAACGCGCGATGTACTGGATCGTTCGCCAGCACCTTACGACGATGAATCGTACAGAAAGTGACGAAATACACGGGCGGCGAATCGCGTTGGAACACAAGCGGCAATCGAGGCGGTTTTGCTTTGAACGGTTGCGTCATGAGGAATGCCGCCGTGGACGGCGGCCTCTACACCGACGGTGGCCGATGCAACGGAGGTCGTTCGTCAGTTCCCGGTTTCTTCCTGCGCAATTTTTCCGCAATCTCGCCGGTCATGAAATGATCGTGGAAGAGTTTCCGGCGGGTTCGCTTGAAGGCGCGCCGGACGAGAATCATGTCCCACAGCGCACAGAAGATGGAGCCCGCTGCGAGCAGGAAGCACCACGTCCAGTATTGGAGGAGGCGCAGTCCGTGGAGTCGATTCGACAACACCGTCAGTCCCAGCACCAACATCACCGCGCAGGCGGACAGGATCACGGCGCCGATGTAGCGGAGAACGCGCTGGCCGCGTGAAACCGGGAGTTTGTCGGGAGGAACGTTCAAACGATCACCAGTTCGGTTTGCGCGTCGAAGAAGTGGCACTTCCGCATGTCGAAGACCATTTCCACACGGCGGCCGACCCGGATATCGTCGTGCGGGTCCAGACGGGCGACAAAGCTGTGCCGGCCCGTGGTAAAATGAACATACATCTCCGCTCCCATCGGTTCGATGATCTCCACGGTGGCAGTCACGGTCTGGTCGGGCTCCGCACCGGACGAGCGCAGACGGTCGTTGATGTCCTCCGGACGCGAGCCGAAGACGACCTCTTTGCCGATCTGTCCTGTCAACCGGGCCGCCATTTCGTCCGGAATGCGGAGGGCGAAACCTCTTCCATCGTTGGCGGTTGTTTCCACGAACTGCAAGCCACCGGATTGTTGCTCGATCGCGCCCGTGAAAAAATTCATCGGCGGCGTGCCGATGAAGCCGGCGGCGAACATGTTCTTCGGATGATCATAAAGGGCGATGGGTTCGTCCACCTGATGGATGACGCCGTCCTTCATCAGTACGATGCGGTCGCCCATCGTCATGGCTTCCATCTGATCGTGCGTAACGTAAATCATCGTGGCATGGAGACGGTCGTGGAGTTTGTTGATCTCCATGCGCATCTGCACGCGCATCCGGGCGTCGAGGTTCGACAGCGGCTCGTCGAACAGAAACACCTTCGGCTTGCGCACGATGGCGCGTCCGACCGCCACGCGCTGGCGTTGGCCGCCCGAAAGCGCCCTGGGTTTGCGTTGGAGTTGATCGTCCGTGATACCCAGGATCTGGGCCGCTTCGCGGACCCGGGCGTCGATTTCGGTTTTCGGGTATTTCCGCAGCATCAGCCCGAACGCCATGTTTTTGTAGGCGGTCATGTGCGGGTAAAGCGCATAGTTTTGGAACACCATGGCGATATCGCGATCCTTGGGAGCCACGTCGTTGACACGTTGGCCGTCTATGAAAATGTCTCCGCTGGAGATTTCCTCGAGGCCCGCGATCATCCGCAAGGTGGTCGATTTGCCGCAGCCCGACGGGCCGACCAGGACAAGGAATTCCTTGTCGTGGATTTCGAGGTTGACGTTGTCGACCGCCTTGAATCCGCCGGGATAGATTTTGCAGATGTTTTGGAGAAGAACCTTCGCCACGGTGGCGCGCTCCCGCGCAAATGATTTGGACGTTCGTAAGTAACAGAGCAGGGAAGCGGTGTCAATTTGAACATTGGCGTTTCGCCCTGCAGCGGCGGGTGTTATACTCCCGGCCACCATGAACAGGGGGCACAGCATCTGGCCGATTTACAGGCGATTGCTCGGCTACGTCAAACCGTACCGTGGACGGCTGGCGGGCGGCATCCTGTTGGGAGTCGGTTACAGCGCCAGCAATGGCGCCACCTTGTTGGTTGTGAAACAGGTTTGGCAACGGGTCTTCGAGGAGGCTACCGGGCCGGATCTGGGCTGGATGCAGGCCCTGGCCCTGGCAGGGCTGGTGCCGTTGGTGATGGCCGTGCGCGGCCTGTGCGATTTCGGCGCCACCTACCTGATGAACTGGGTCGGCGGCAGAGTGATCAACGACCTGCGGGTCTGGCTGTTCGAGCACCTGCAGACTCTATCCCTCGATTATTTCACCGACACGCGGACCGGCGAACTGATTTCACGGTCGACGAACGACGTGGTCGCGGTGCAAAACTCCATCAGCACCGTGGTGGGCGACATCGTCAAGCAGCCGTGCACGCTGATCGCCGTACTGGCGGCGCTTTTCAAACTGGAGTGGCGGTTGACGCTCGCCACGTTGGTGTTGTTCCCGCTGTGTCTGGTGCCGATCATGGTTTTCGGACGACGGATCCGCAAAGCGGCGAGAGCGTCCCAGGAACACCAGGCTTCTCTCGTGTCGGTATTGCACGAAGCGTTGGTCGGCATGCGCGTCGTGAAGGCGTTTGGCATGGAAGAACGCGAGGCGGCGGACTTCCGGCAATTGTGCCGCAACCTGTTCAACCAGCGAATGCGCGTGGTGCGCGCGAGAGCCATCTCGACGCCCATGATCGAAATGATTTCGGGAGTGGGTGCGGCGCTGGTGTTTCTGTACGCCTACTCGACCGGCATGCCCGCCAGTACGCTGGTGAGCATGGCGCTGGGGTTGTTCTTCCTTTACGAGCCGGTCAAGAAACTCAGCGCCGTCCAGATGCAGCTCCAGGAAAGCCTCAGCGCCGCGGAACGCATCTTCCAGGTTTTGGACCAGAAGCCATCGGTCGTTGAATCGCCCGCTGCCCGTGCTCTGCCGCCGCTGCAGCGGTCGATCCGGTTCGAGCACGTTGGTTTTTCCTACAATCAGGACGATGTCGTACTGGAGGATGTTGACCTGGAGATTCCGGCAGGGTCGGTGGTGGCGGTCGTCGGTTCCAGTGGGGCGGGCAAGACCACGTTGTTCAACCTGATCCCGCGTTTCTATGATCCGACACGCGGTGCGGTCCGGATCGACGGTGCGGACATTCGCGAGACGACCTTCCGCTCTTTGCGCGACCAGATTGGTCTGGTCGCCCAGGAGACCTTCCTGTTCAACGACACCGTCGGCAACAACATTGCCTACGGCAAACCCGGCGCCACACGCGAACAGGTGATCGAGGCCGCCCGGAGAGCGCACGCCCACGACTTCATCCTGCACCTGCCGCAACAGTACGACACGGTCGTCGGCGAGGCCGGAATGAAGCTTTCGGGCGGACAACGCCAGCGCTTGGCCATCGCGCGCGCCGTTCTCAAGGATCCGCCGATCCTGTTGCTCGACGAGGCCACCAGCGCGCTCGACACCGAGAGCGAACGCATCGTGCAGGCGGCACTCGACGACCTGATGTGGGGCGGCGGCAAGAAACGGCACACCCTGCTGGTCATTGCGCATCGGCTTTCGACCGTGCAACATGCCGACCAGATCATCGTCCTCGACAAAGGCCGCATTGTCGAGCGGGGCGCGCACGGGGAGCTCCTGAAACTCGGCGGCGTCTACAAACGCCTCCACGATTTGCAGTTCCAAGCGTAGGGGAAATGGAGCAATGGAGTGATGGAGTAATGGACGGCGATCAGAAGTTGGATTCCCCAGCACTCCAACACTCCAGCACTCCAGTACTCCACTCGGTCCTGGGCTGGTTCCTGCGCATTCTGGTTTCGGTGATCGGCAGCACGTTGCGCTGGAGCCGGGTCGATCCCGCGGGGTTGTTGGTCAACACGCCGCAGAGATCGGTGATCTTCGCGTTCTGGCACAACCGGATTTTTCTAATGCCGTACCTGTTCCGCAAACACTGGCGGGTACGCCAACGCGACCGGGTGGCCGTGCTGGTCAGCGCCAGCAAGGACGGCGAGAAACTGGTCAATGTATTGAAACACTTCCATCTGATTTGCGTGCGCGGTTCGACCAGCCGGCGCGGGAAGGAAGCGTTGCGGGAACTCGCCACTCTCGTCGAGGAAGGCTACGATGCCGGTATCACTCCCGACGGTCCTCGCGGCCCCAAATACCGCGTCCAGGAGGGCGTCATCAGCCTGGCGCAACTGACGCAGGCGCCGATCATCCCGGTCTCCTATTTGCTTTCGCGCAAAATCACGTTTAAGAGTTGGGACAATTTCATGGTGCCGTTGCCCTTTTCACGGGCGGTGCTGCAAATCGGCGCACCCATCCTGGTCGCGCGTGAAGCGGATCAGCAACAGCGGGAGAACAAAAGGCTTGAACTGGAGAAGATTTTGAAGACTCTATCTGCAGAAGATCCGTCCGCCTGAGGCGGATCAACGGGGAGATCAAACGAAATGACAGCCGGCAAAAAGCCCCTGGTGGGCATCCTGATGGGCAGCGATTCCGATTGGCCAACGATGAAGCTGGCGGCCGAAGCCTGCAGGGAATTTGGGGTCGAATCGGAAGCGCAGGTGATGTCGGCGCACCGGACACCGGACGATGTGGCGAATTACGCCCGCGCGGCTCACAAACGTGGTCTGCGGGTGCTCATCGCCGGCGCCGGAGGGGCGGCCCATTTGCCCGGCGTGGTCGCCGCATTCACGCCACTTCCCGTGATCGGTGTGCCGATCGAATCGAAGTCTCTGAAAGGACTCGACTCCTTGTTGTCCGTCGTCCAGATGCCGTCCGGAGTGCCGGTGGCCACGGTGGCCATCGGCGGCGCGCGCAATGCCGGGTTACTGGCAGTCCAGATTCTTGCCACGGGCGATCCTCAATTGCGGTCGCGCTACGTGGAGTTCAAGGCGCGTCTTGCCAAGGAATCTCGCGCAAAAAACGCAGACTTAAAGTGACAACGGTTTTCGGTGTCACCTTGAAATCAAGAGGAATACTGGCTTTGGTGGTGATGATGAAATGTGATGAATAGTATTTGAAATTCTTCGAACGACTGCTAGGTTTTCGTGTCGAAGTTGGTGACGGTTTGGCTTTTCGGATTCGGTTGCTTGCGAGCGCCTCCGGCGGCGGCTGCGCTTCTCCTAGCCTGACCTGACCTCACCCAGGTAGTCGTCGCCACCTCGCAAGCAACCGATTGTTTTTGCTGATCAGGCCGAGAGAACCTGTCGCGGCGCTCCAGGAGCGCCGTTTTCCGTTTGCCCCCGGCGCGTCGAGCCAATCCCCCTTGTCCGAGGGTCTCCCGCATGCGCGGTTCAGGGACGTCACCCCACGGAAGTTTGTTTTCGAGGGTGCAACAACAGGGCGAGCACCAGCCCCGCAACGAAGCCGCCAGCGTGTGCCAGGGTGTCCACCTGCGGTTCGAGTCCGCTGATCGTGAAATCCGCCGTCACCATCAGAGCCAGCAACATCAGCAACCGGTGACGCAACGAAGCGTACAGCGGGGAATCCAGGTGATACGTTGCGACAGCGAACGCGGCGATGACGCCGAAGATGCCGCCGCTGGCGCCCACCGAGACATCGTACATCGAGGTCATCGCGCTCAACAGATTGCCCAGAGAACCGGCCACGAAGAAGATCGCCAGATACCGCCAACGTCCCATGGATTTCTCCACCGCCGACCCGAACAGCCAGAGCGCCAGTCCATTCATGCCCAGATGCAGGAGATTGGCGTGGAGAAAGATGGCGGTGGTCGGTCGCCACCATTCGCCGCGGCGCACGGCTTCCGGAATGTTGCCTGCCCAAATCAACAACGGGCGATGCAGAAAACCATCGAACAGGATCACGTCCGTGAAATACACGCACGCCAAAACCGCGAGCAAGGTCAGCGTCACACCTCCCGGTGATCCGACGTACATCAGCGCGCGCCATTCCGTCGATTGTTGGTCGGCCAGACGCACCGCCTGTTGGCCGGCTGCGTAGCCGGGACCAAGAGCGGCGCAAGCCGGTGGAGAGGCCGCCGTCCCCGGCGGAACTCCCGCTCTCCCCGCGTCCGAGACGGACGCCACTACAACGGTATCCGGAAGCGCCTCCGCCTGCTGCAGATTCCGCGCGATCACGTCGCGCCACAATTTGTTCCGCGGATGGGTCAGTTCCCGGGCACGTGCCAGTTGTCGGATTGCCCCGGCACGATCGCCGAGCACTAGGGCGCACCGGCCCCGCCAGTTGGCCGCAACCCTCTCAAAAAGCCGTCGACGCCTGAACTGCTTCCCGCGCGAACGCAACAGCGATTCCAGTCCCTCTTGATCTCCCGCCAGAGCCGCCACGCAAACACGTGTCGCCCAGAAGCGCGTTTCAAGAGGGCCCACTGTCCGCGGCGACAACGCCACAAGCTGCAGACACCACAAAGCTCTTTCGAATTCTCCCGTCTCGGCATAAGCCCGCGCCGCCAGCAACCTCGTCGGCGCGCCTGAACCCGACATCCCGGAATCATGTCCGTGTTCGTAAAATGCCACCGCCGCAGGAAAATCACGGCTGGCCACCAGCAGTGAAAGTTGCCATGCCCTGATCTCTTCGCGCACCGATTCCGGCATCGGACGCGCCGCCAATTCACGGATCAGATTCTCCGCGTCGATCCGATGGCCGCCGCTCCAGAGATTGGAAGCGGCAGCGTAGGCGTGGTACACGCGACGAAGATTTCCTCCCGTACACCATCCCGCCAGCCACCACCAATGCGCCACCTCGTTGGCCGGACGAACCATCTGCTGCCCCATCGCGGTTCGCACCAGGAACTGCGGCACGATCACAAACACCGCAAACAAACCCCAGGCAACGAGCACCCACCCGAAGTCGTCGCTGAAGTACATCCCTGCCGCTGAAACCAGCAAGACGATCACGAACCGCGCGATTTGGGCGCCATACCAGAACCCGCCCAAGCGCCAGGCCATGATCAGTTGTGCGAGGACGGCAAACAGCAACGGATAAAGGTAGAGACGCTGGGACATGGAAAACGTTAGAACCGTTGGTTCCCGTCATCCCTATGGCTCGATCACCACTTCGTCGCCGATCTCCAGCAGGTCGTACAGACGCTCGATTTGTTCCCGGGTCACCGCGATGCATCCGTGCGTCCACGTGACATTCGGACAGGGACCGTGCAGGCCGACCTCGCCCCCCAGCGCGGTCTTCCACGGCGGAGACTTCTTCTGAGCGATCGCCTCGCGGATTTGGTCGAACTCGGCGGGCGTGATGAGTTTGTCCCGCAGACCCCGCTCGGCGTCCTCCGCGTTCGGATAACTCAAACCGAGGAACCGATGGTACTTGCTCTCGGGGTTTTTGTAGCAGATGTAAAACCCGCCTTCGGGCGTGGCCAGATCGCCCTCGCGCTGTTTGTCGGAAGAATTCCTGCCCAGGACAACGGGCATCCGCCACACCTCCTCGTCGCCGTCGTATACCGTCAAAAGGAGCGAGTGTTTGGTGACAACGACTCTGGGTCGGGTTCCGATGCTGTGCGAATCCTGTCTCTCCTGGTCTTCGTTTGTGGGGGCCACCATCATTGCGTTGGCCTCACTCTAGCAAACCCCATGGTTCCAGGCAAAGGGTTCGGCTGGCGGTTTTTTCTGTGTCGGTTTTTTCTGTTGCGATATCCAGCCGATTGTGAAATAAGTCCCGATCGGTTAGGCCATGGCTCCGCAGTGCCACAGACGCGTAGGCGGAGCGAACGATTGTGGGAGAGGGAAATGACATTGCCAAATGGTCCTGCACGGAGAATCGCTTCGACGATTCGTAGCGTCTGGTTTCTGAGCTTCGTCCTTGGGGTTGGTCCTGCGGCATCGTTCGGGGACTCCGCTGTTGCCGATCTGATCGTGTTGAACGAGTCCGGCGGGCTCGTCGGTGGACGCCGGCAGCAAGTCAAGGTTCTTCAGCTTACGGAGAACAATGCTGCTAAGTTCTGGGTGGAAGATTCCGACGACAATCTCTTCGAAGTTCGAACCGGGACCGTGGACACTCATCGTTTGTTTACCGACGCTGAACAAGCGACGCGGATCCCGATTGAAACGGCCGGTGATCCGTCGCCCCGGCCGCCGGATCTGTTGCCGGAGTATTATCCTCCGCAAACCGCGCTCCGCATCCGGATCGCCCGCCGCGATTGGACCTGGTCTGGTCGCGCCGAAGATCTGCCGGCGCAGTGCCGCCAACTGTTGTTCAAACTGCGCGCGCTTCCCCAAACTCTCCATCTTCACCAGCCCGTTTCCCCCGAACGTTTCCTGCGCTGTGAACTGCTGACGACCAACACCATCCCGTATTTGCGCGAAGCCGATTTGATCCGAGATTTGTCGACCGAGGAACTCGCGAGTCGTCCACTTCTCCGGGAAGCGGTTCACCTGGAAACGGCCCTGTTGCCCATCGACAGGAACGCCGATCCGCTGGCCGACCTGCGGCGTCCCAGAAGCGGACCGACACGCGCCTACATCGTCGTCGTCGGGCAGTGCTATCTGTTGCGCCTCTTAACCTACAACCCAATCACCGGCCAGGTGCCGGGCAAGGAGACAACCAAATGAATGCGAATCATGGAAAGCGATGGTGGTTTAACCTGACGTTGTTCGCCGTATTTGCCGCGATCAGTATCACCGTGCGGGCCGGCGATCACTGGTTTTCGCGGAATACGGAAACCAAACCCGCACCTCGTGCGCTGTACCCGCAACGGCAGGCATTGAACGCAGCAGCGGATTCATCGGTCACGTTCGATATCGTGATCTCGTTGTACACCAACCGCACCACCCTGGCGGATCGCGCGCCTTACGAGGCGATCGTCAATTACTTCGCTCAGGCGCTCTACGAAGAAAGCAACGGCGCGCACAAGCTCGGTACCGTGCGCATTTACTCCAAAGGCAAACACGCCAGTTCCTGCGATATCCTTTGGCAAGCCCTCGGCCATCCGTGCGCGGACGTGTGTGGTTACGGCACCAGCGGCAAGCATATTTACATGTTTGACGTGTTCAAAGACGGCGCTGGCACCGGCGTAAATTACGACCTCCTTGCCCACACCGAGGGTGGCGGGTACACCGTTGGCCATGAGTGGGGCCATTACACCTACGGACTCTACGATGAATACCGGGGCGACGCCGCCAGCCGCACGGCGAACGTAACCACTTTCCCATGGGATACCGATACCCCGGTGACCAATGCCGTCATGGACAGCCAGTGGAACGCCGTAGGCGGCCATTATGCCTGGCTCAACTATTCCACTGTTCTCAACGACACGCATAACACTGCCCAGAACCGCGCCTATGGCGCCAGTTGCTGGGAAGTGCTTGCCCGTGGCACTTCGTCTGACCCGCGCAGCGGATCGCGCCGGAATTTGCCGACGCGCACTTACTGGCCCTACCTTGCCACGTTCGCGCCCGCCTCCAACCAATGGCCGAGCATTGAACTGCCCGCCGGCATCGCCACCGCCACCAACGCCCTGAAGATCATCTGGATGACTGACGATATGGCCATGCAAATCATCATTGACCATTCTGGAAGTATGGCTCCGGACTGGAATTATGTTGGGGAGGACAAAATTGGATGGGCCAATTCTGCTGCGAAGGCGCTGGTGGACAGCGTTTCGCTGCCGGCCTCAAATACTTCCACCACCTCAGTCGGTATTATCGAGTTCAATGGCAGTCCTTGGGTTGCACAATCTCTGACGCCAATCGTTACTCAGGCAGATAAGGATACAATTAAAGCGGCAATCGACGACACCGCCTCAGATGGCACTGATATTGGCCTTGCTGCCCAGTTGGGGCTAGACGGATTGCTCGCTTATACGGGTGGCACTTCTAACTCCGGTATGATTGCGTTCCTCTTGACAGATGGTCAGGACGGCGGGAGTTCTATTCCGTCTGCCGTCGCCAACTACCAAGCAGAGAAGGTTCCTCTTTTCACGTTTGGATTTGGGACGGATGCCGATGGTTCCACCCTCGGGGGGATGGCCAGTGATACCGGCGGGAACTACTACTACTCGCCGGCTAGCCAAGCCGCAATCCAACGCGCGTTCCTCGACGCCAACCAAGTTGCCACCGACATCCAAGGTTTGGCCAGTGGCTCGCCCAGCGTTGCGCCGGGCGCGACGGTAAACAACACCTTCTCGGTGGACAGCACCGCCGACAGCCTCACCATTGTCGTCACTCACGACGGCGGTACGAATGACTTCGACCTCGTGCTCATCGAGCCGGACGGCTCCACAACGCACGCCCCGTCAAATTGCGACAACAGCGCCGGCGCGACCACGCTCTGCACGTTTACCGTTCAAGCCCCGACTACCGGCACCTGGACACTGCGCTCCAAATCCAACTTGGGCAGCACGACCAGCCTGTCGTACAACGTCCAGACCGCGTCGAAACCGGTGGTTACCTACAGTCTGAACGTTGCCTCGCTCGGTGGCGCTGCCGTCCAATACCCGGAACCGATCGCGTTGATCGCCACGCTTAGCCGCGATCTGCCGATTGCCGGGGCCAACGTCTCAGCACTGGTGTTGTTGCCGGATGGGTCCACGCAAACGGTCGCGCTCGCCGACAGCGGCGTCGCCCCCGATGCCGTCGCCAGTGACGGCGTGTACAGTGCGCTCTACAATCCCACCCAGAATGGCAGCTATCAGTTCACCGTCATCGCCAACAACAATGCCGGCACCGCCCGCATGACCTATGCCGGCGTGCAGCCGTCCGCGAATGTGCAGGGGACCATGGCTGCCCCGCCGGCTGACCAAACCGTCACAGAACAGTTCCAACGCCAAGCCAACCTCCAAGTCCAAGTCAGCGGCGTCGTCAGTGACGACTACGGCAATAACGCCGACTCGGCCACGTGGTTGTCCACAACGAACACCAACATGCCAGGCAGGATTGACTATGCTGGCGATGTGGACTTCTTCCAGTTGGACGTCCCGTATGGCATGGACTCCGTGGTCGTACGCGTCAGCAATCTGGCTTCGGGCATCCAACCGGTGTTGAAGATCTATGACGACACCGGAACCAACTTGCTAGGGCAGGGGGACCTGTCAACCTCGGCTTCTCCGGCTGGCTACGTCGTGCTCGAAGTCAAGCACGTCTCCGGTGTGACACTCTACGCGGCGGTTTCCAGCACCACGACGAACGGCACGTACGACATCAGCGCCGGCCCGGCGCTGGTCAGCGATGCGGGGGGGCAAACGTTCGACATCTGTTTGCAGGACGACAAAACTCACAGCACCCTGCAGATTGATTCCGCAACCGGCAAGTACCAGTTCACCAGTTGCGCCGACGCCTTCACCCTGTCTGGCACCGGGATCATCAGCATCAAGAAAAACATCTTGAAGCTGACGGACAAGCAGACAGACCGGAAGTTGACGGCCACGCTGGACCAGAACAAGCACAAAGGCAGCGCCAGCCTGACTGCGGTGGTCCAGACAACCCCAAAGAAGAAATCCAAGACCTACAAGATCACCGACAAATCGACGACCGACAACACCTGCTCCTGTAGCTGAGGCGCGAGAAAAGCAGCGGGAGGGGCATCGCAGCATTTGTGCCCCTCCCGCGTTGTGTCGATGGATTGGGGGCCAGATCTTGCTAGGTGGCTCCGAAGTCTTGAAAACGGCTGCGAATATTCTCGGCCGTGATGCCTTCGACTCGGACAACCTTGTTCCGATTGGTGGCGCCGGACACGATCTCGATCTGGCGGCGTTTGACTCCCAGCCAATCAGCCAGCACTTCCACGACCGCATCGTTGGCGCGACCGTCTTCGGGCGGAGCCGTCACGCACACCTTCAACGCATCGCCATGCATTCCCACAACGCCATTCCGCTTCGCGCGTGGCGTGACGCGCACGGCGAACGTGGCGGCTCCGTTGGAAAACGCGATGTTCAGATCACCTTATTCCGTCAGGCCGTTCAGGGCGGTGCGGATTTCGGCAACGTTGGTGGTGGGATCGACCTTGGGATTCACGTAGGCGATCTTGCCCTGCTTGTCGATAATGAACGTGACGCGGCTGGCCGCCCGGCTGTTCGGGTTGGCCGCGCCGTACGCGATGGCGATCTTCTTGTCGGTGTCGGCGATCAACACGAACGGCAGCTTGTATTTCGTGATGAACGCCTTGTGGGAATCGACCGGGTCGAAGCTTACCCCAAACACGATCGCGTTGAGTCCCTTGAGTTCCTCAAACGAATCGCGGATGCCGCACGCTTCCTTGGTGCAGCCCGGTGTATCGTCCTTCGGATAGAAGTAGAGCACGATGTTGCCTTTGCCGACGTAATCCTTCAGGTTCACCGTCGTCCCGTCGCTGGCCGGCGCGGAAAACCCCGGTGCTTTGTCCCCGACCTTCGGCATGTCGGCGCTGAACGCGGAGAGCTGCATAAGCAGGATCCCTCCCAGGAAACCAATGACTTTTTTCATGGCGATCACTCGTTGTGTGGGATGTTGATGGTGGAGCCACCGATGAACTCGCGGATGACGGCGTCGCCGGGAAGTATCTCCGGATCGGTGGCCTGTTGCAGCGTGAGACCCTCGACCGATTCGAGCAGCCTCTTGACGCGGTCATAACGAATCTGCGCATCGAGAAAGCCGGGGTATTGTTGCATCTCTTCCGGCCGCGGCAACAGCGCGGTTTCGGCGCCGACGAAGAACGGTTTGAGCGCCGGCAGATCGAACGGGAAACCGCCATTGATCACGTGATCGGCCAGCCCCATCAATGGGATGATGCTGAACAGTTCCCCGGTCCGCACGTAATGCCAGTGCAACAGGGTGGACAGGGGACTGTGATTCCGATGCCGCGAATCGCGCAGCATCCGCCGCATCAGCCGGATATCGGTGAGTTTCGTAAGCTGTTTGCCGCTGCTGCCCCGAACATTCTCGGGGATGTTGTCGTCGCCTTCGTACAACACATTGAGCGTTTCGATGTAGAGCCGGAACTGGCAGGCCAGGTCGATCCCCTCGGTAATGGGGGGATAAAACCCGTGCAGGCAATCGAGCAACAGGATCTGGTCTTTCGCCAAACGGATCGGCTTGGAAGCGGTGCGCCGGCCCTGCTTGAAATCGTAGACCGGTTTTTCGATGGTTTTGCCGTCGAGCAGTTCCTTGAGATGCTGGTTGAGCAACTGGATGTCCAACGCTTCCGGCGTTTCGAAGTTACGGTCGTTGATCCAGTCGGACGGATGCTCGACCAGGGCCCAGAAATAATCGTCGAGATTGAGCATGAGGAACCGCAGGCCTTGTTTTTCGAGCCGCTGCGTCAGCTTGACCGTCGTGGTGGTCTTGCCCGACGAACTCGGTCCGCTGACCCAGAGCATGCGCAGGGGATCACCGGCGTTGAGCCGTGCCACGACCTTCCGCGCGGCCTCGTCGAGCGCCGATTCATACTGGGCCAGTGATTCGGTCGCCAGCGCCTTGATCCGGCCGCTGCGGACCACTTCGTTGAGGCCGGCCACGGTGTCGCAGCCGTGATGACAGTTCCACTCGAGCACTTTTTCCATGCGCTTTTTCGGAAATCCGTTGCCGACGAACTGCGTCTCGTTGATCGCGCCTTCGCGAAGCCAGTGCCGTCCCCAACGATAACACTCGTAAACGTCGGCCGTGCTTTGAAACCCGTAACTGCGCAACACGTGCAGCACGTCGTCCTGAATGCCTTCGATGGTCGGCGGAAAATTGGCGATCAGATGTTCCCGATTCGAGTTGAGGCAAACCACGACGGCGTCGGCGAGGAACTCGGCGATCTTGACGTCCGACTCCTGCGCCTCGAATATCTTGTCGTTGACTCCGGTGAGATAATCTTGGCGGAAACCGCCGATCGATTCCGCCGCCTGCAGGATGGCGCTGCCGATCTGGCCAACGTCGAAATTGACGAGCGCGCGGTTGCGCTTCTGGATTTTGATGATTCGATTTTGGACCGCCATCGGTCTGCACCCTCGATTGGCCGAAGAATAGCATACCCGAGACCGTTTACAATGATGGCTTTTGTGACGAGTTTGTGAAATCCCGGTGAAATGTCGGGGGTCAGTCATCAGCGGTTGGTCCAGATTACCAATCCTTTCCATCGGTGGAATCTTCGGTATGTCTGGCGTGAAAGCTGCACTCAGGCAGCCCGTCATGAAGCGGTACATCGCACTTTCGGGTTCACTGGCTCTGGCGATTGGCGCCCACGCCGACATCGTCCAGCTCAATACCGGCAAGATACTCTCGTGTCGTGTCGTTGCTTTCGCAAACGACGCTTTTGAACTGCAACCCACCAATGCCGCGCCCGTGGCAGTGCCCGCCAACATGGTCGCCTCCATCGATTTCTCCAAGGGAGTCGTCCTGGCCACGGTCGAACTGGCCGGACAGAAACCACTGGCTGGCAAGATCTGGCTCTATGCTCGCGGGGCAATGAATTTTCAAGACGACAAAGGCGAGACCACCCGGATCCCCCTGGCGAAAATCTCTCGCGTCGCCTTCAGCGCCGACTCCATCCCGGAAAAACCGGCCCCGCCTCCCCGGCCGAAACCCGTCCGTGCGCAACCGGATTCCGCCCGTAGCCAGGCGGAATCCAGCGCCAACGCCACCAAGATTGAAACCATCACCCATGGCGACCAGGTCAACATCCAGGACCACTGCGTGCGCGGCAAGATCACCATTGTCGATTTCTACGCCGACTGGTGCGGCCCCTGCATGACCCTCGGGCCGCCTTTGGAAGCCAAAGTCAACAAAGACGACGACCTGATCCTTCGGAAGGTCGATATCGTCAAATGGAATTCGCCAGTCTGCCAGCAATACGGCATCCGCTCCCTTCCCCACCTCGAAGTATACGACCGCCGGGGGAACAAGGTCGGCGAAATGAATGGGTTCGACGGTGATACCTTCGAGTCCTACCTCGCCAAGGCGCGCCAATAGAAAGCAACACGAACCAATTTCTTGTCCGTGGCCACACTCTGAACCGCCGGTGAACTACACAAGGTCGCAGGCTTCCGACGGCATCCAGTGAGCGTCCTTGCCATCCCATTTCACGTTGCAGCCGATGGGATTGGCCATCGGGACGCTCAGGGGTTTGCCGGCCAGATATTCGGTCAGGGCCAGGTCGAGATTGTTGACCGTCATTTTCGACGTGTCGCGTGGGGTGTCCACGCCGCGGCCGGTGTGAACGAGCTTGCGGTCCCTGTCGAATACGAAGAAGTGCGGCGTCCGCAAGGCGCCGTACGCCCGGGCCACGTCCTGCGATGGGTCGTGAAGATACAGCCACGGGAATTTGTGGGTCTTCATCCGTTCGACCATGTGCTCGAAGGAGTCTTCCGCGTGGGTGTTCTTGCTGTTGGAATTGATGCCGACGAATTTCACTCCCTGCGGGATGAATTTCAGGGCGGTCTTGCGGGTCACTTCATCCGAGCCGGTGACGTACGGACAATGGTTGCAGGTGAAGAAGATCACCAGCACTTTGGCGTCCTTGAAGTCGGACAGCCCGTAGGTCTTGCCGTCGGTCGCCGGCAACTTGAAATCGGGGGCGCGTTTGCCCAGTTCCAATGTAAAAGCCATGTCGATCCTCCTGCGTCATTTGCCGTGTTCGTTCGATCAAAACGAGAGACTCTAGCCGGTAGAGTCCATCTCCGCAAGCGGCGGCGACATGTGGGGGTGTGATCAAAGGGTAGACGGCAGATTGGTGGCGCAAGCGTCCCTGCTTGCGCCACCTGCCAACCACACCCCGATCTGAGGACTTTCCAATCACACCCGCACGCGTTGGTGTGGAGCCTCTGGCAGATTGACAGGGATGGGTGACCGTTCTAGTCTGGCGGACACATGAAGTCGGATCGCACTACGACGGGTGACGTAAGCGGGAGTGCTGACGGCAGCCACCGGTCGCTGGAAGGAATGCACGGCACCGTCCGAGTGCCGCCGCACCAGGCCGGCTTCTGGCGGCAGTGGCGGGCGTTCGTCGGGCCGGCGATTCTCGTTAGCGTCGGCTACATGGACCCGGGTAACTGGGGCACCGACCTTGCGGGCGGGGCGCAATTCAAGTACCAGCTACTCTGGGTCGTGGCGCTGGCCAGTCTGATGGCGGTGTTCCTGCAGGTGATCTCTGCGCGGCTGGGCGTGGCCACCGGCAAGGACCTGGCCCAAGCCTGTCGCGATTGGTATCCCAAGTGGACACGCTGGCCCAATTGGCTGTCGATGGAAATCGCCATCGGCGCGACGGACCTGGCGGAAGCGTTGGGCAGCGCGGTCGCGTTGAACCTGCTGTTCCACATCCCGATGTCGTGGGCGATCATCATCACGGCGTTCGACGTGGTGCTGCTGCTGGCATTGCAGGGGCTGGGGATGCGGATGATCGAGGCGGTGATCGCGATCTTCGTGTTGACCATCGGCGTCTGCTACGGCATCGAGATTTTCGTGCTGCCGCAGACCCAGCCGAGCTTTTTGGAATTGGGCCAGAATCTGGTACGACCCAATTTCGCGCAGGCGGGCATGCTCGTGGTGGCGATTGGCATGATCGGGGCCACCGTCATGCCCCACAACCTGTACCTGCATTCAGCCCTCGTCCAGAGCCGCAAACTGCAAAAGGACGAACCGTCCATTCGGCAGGCCATACGGTTTAACACCATCGACTCCGTCGTCGCGTTGACCGTCGCGTTCTTTGTCAACGCTGCGATTCTGGTGCTGGCGGCGATGGTCTTCTACGGCAAGGAGAGCGTGACGGTAGCGGGCGGCCAAGTCGTTACGTTCGGCCCCGAGAGCGACTGGATCCGCGTCGCTTACCTGACCTTGGCGCCGCTTCTTGGGACGACTCTTGCCAGCACCTTGTTTGCCGTGGCGCTTCTGGCCAGCGGACAGAGCAGCACGATCACTGGCACGCTGGCCGGGCAGGTGGTGATGGAAGGGTTCATGCACTGGCGCTTGCGACCGTGGATTCGACGGATGATCACCCGGACGCTCGCGGTGTTGCCGGCGATCCTGATCATCAGCGTACGCGGAAACGGCAGCGTGACCGATCTGGTCAACCTGAGCCAGGTCATACTCTGTTTAGAGCTGCCCTTCGCCATGTTCCCGTTGCTGCAATTCACCAGTTCGCGCAAGCGCATGGGGAAATGGCGGAACGGCTGGTTCCTGTTGATCACCGGCTGGGGAAGTGCCATCCTGATCACGGCCATGGACATCTACAGTCTGCCCGAGGCGTTGAAGCAGGCCTGGGCGGTTATCGTCGGCCGCTGAGGGGATTGTTCACCGAAAGAGGACTATCATGTACAACAAGATTCTGGTAACGCTGGATGCGACGCCGACCGACCGCGCGATCATTGACCATGTCAAGGATCTGGCCAGACTCCTGGGCAGCCGCGTCGTGCTGCTGCATGTCGCCGACGGCTGGGCGGCGCGGACATACGGTCCCGACGCCATCAGCCCTGAGGTCAGGCAGGACAGCGCGTATCTGGAGAAGGTTCGCGCGGAGTTTCAATCCGGCGGCATCCCGACTGACGCCGAACTCGCCTATGGCGACCCGGCCGACGAAATCATCAAATGGGTTGAGCAGAAGGGCTGCGACCTGGTGGCCATGAGCACGCATGGACACGGGTTCGTGGGCGACCTGTTTCTCGGAACAACATCCCGTCGCGTCCGTCACAGCATCAGCGTGCCGGTGCTGCTGCTGCGAGCCAGATGAGGCCAAACCGGTCGCGCCCGGGAGGGCGCTCCTACAAGAACAAATTCTGGCAATTCGATACAATGACACGGTTGATTTGTAACGGTTGCTGGAGGGCGAAGCGCCTGCTGGGCCGTTTCGTTGCGGTTCTCGACCACGGTTCGCCGGGAGGCTCGCCCTCCAAAATCAACCGTGTTGCAGTCCTGGCTCGCTCTTACGCTCCGACGCTTTCCAAGCGTTTCTTCTGATCGTCCGTCATCAGGGCGTCGATGAGGTCGTCGAGGTCGCCTTGCATGATGGCCGGGAGATTCTGGATGGTCAGATTGATGCGGTGGTCGGTGACCCGGTTCTGCGGGTAGTTGTAGGTGCGGATTTTTTCCGAGCGGTCGGCGCTGCCGATCTGGTCGCGGCGCGCGGCGGACATTCTCGCCTCCTCTTCCTCCTGTTTGTGGGCCAGGAGACGGGAGCGCAAGACGCGCATCGCCTTGTTCTTGTTTTTCAACTGGGACCGTTCGTCGGCACAACGGACGATCAGGCCGCTGGGTTTGTGCTGGATTTGGACTGCCGAGTCGGTGGTGTTCACTCCCTGGCCGCCGGGACCGCTGGCGCGGCAAACGGTGATATCCAGGTCCTCAGGCTTGATCTGAACTTCCACTTCCTCGGCTTCCGGCAGCACGGCGACGCTGGCGGTGCTGGTGTGGATGCGGCCTTGCGCCTCGGTCGCGGGCACGCGCTGGACGCGGTGGACGCCCGATTCGTAGCGGAACTTCTTGTACACGTCGTGGCCGAGCATGGAAAAGACGATTTCCTTGAGGCCGCCGCGTTCGCTGGGGCTGGAATCCATGACTTCGATTTTCCAGCTTTGGGCGTCGGCGTACTTGGAGTACATGCGGAACAGGTCGGCCGCGAACAGCGCTGCTTCCTCGCCGCCGGTTCCGGCGCGGATTTCAATGATCGTGTTGCGCGAGTCATTCGGGTCCGGAGGGACGAGACCAGTCTGAACGTCGCGGGAAATCTTCTCCAGTTCCGCGCGCAAGGTTTCGAGTTCGGCTTTCGCCAACGCGGCCATCTCCGCGTCGGTTCCGTCGGCGAACTGTTCATTCTCGACAATTTGCCTCTGGATCGTTTCCCAGCGGGCGTGGTCAGCGAGAAGCTTCCGGATACGCTGGAGTTCACGCGCCAGATCGCCCGCGCGCCGCTGATCGGCATAGACAGCAGGATTGGCGAGTTCGGATTCGAGGCTGGACGCTCGCTCGCGAAATTTGTCGATGTTGGGGAGAACGGTCATGGTTGCCTGGGTAGCACAGGCGTCCCTGCCTGTGAAACGGGGGAACGCAGGCAGAGACGCCTGCGCCACCAAAGGGAAAAACAGCTACTTCAACTTTTTGGCATAGCGCTTCTGGAAGCGCTCGACCCGGCCCGCTGTGTCCACGTACTTCTGCGTGCCGGTAAAGAACGGGTGACACTTGGAGCAGATGCCGATGCGCATGTCCTTGTGCGTGGAGCGTGTCTTGAAGATGCTGCCGCACGCGCAGTGGATGACGGCTTCAACGTACTCTGGATGTATCTTGGCTTTCATTCGGTAAAGGTTTGAAAAGATAGCGGAAGAGGGCAGCGGATGCAAGAATGAATTTTGGCCTTTTTTTGGCGGTTTGGCGGGGCGGTGTCAAGCCACCGCACTCCAACAACTACTCGTGTTTCTTGACGATCAGGGTCGCGTTGTGGCCGCCAAAACCGAGGGAATTGTTGACGCAGGCGTCTACCTTCATCTCGCGGGCTTTGTTGGGGACGTAATCGAGGTCGCAATCAGGGTCCGGGTTCTCGTAATTGATGGTGGGCGGCACCAGGTTGTGCTGGATCGCCATCGCGCAAATCGCCGTCTCGACGGCGCCCGCCGCACCGAGCAGGTGGCCGGTCATGGATTTGGTGGAACTGACCGCGAGTTTTTTCGCGCATGCGCCGAAAACCTTCTTGATCGCCTGGGTCTCGCATTTGTCGCCGACGGGTGTGGAAGTGCCATGGGCATTGAGGTAATCGATCTGGTCGGGGTTGAGTTTCGCGTGACGCAAGGCCATCTCCATGGAACGCGCTGCGCCTTCGCCTTCGGGCGCCGGAGCGCTCATGTGGTAGGCATCCCCCGTGATACCGTAACCGGCAATCTCACAGTAGATGCGCGCATCGCGACGTTTGGCGTGATCGAGGGATTCGAGAATGCAGACACCGGCGCCTTCGCCCATGACGAATCCATCGCGCTCGGCGTCGAACGGGCGGCTGGCGCGCTCGGGTTCATCATTCCGACAGCTCATGGCCCGCATCGCGCAGAAACCGGCATAGCCGAGTTGCGTGATCGCCGCTTCGCTGCCACCGGCGATCATGACATCGGCGTCGTTGTGTACGATGGCCCGGGCCGCCTCACCGAGGGCGTGGGTGGCGGTGGCGCAGGCCGAGACCACGGAGAGATTGGGACCCTTCACACCGAGCAGCATCGAGACATAACCGCTGGCCATGTTGATGATCAACATGGGGATCATAAAAGGGGAGACGCGCTGAGGGCCTTTGTTGATCAGGACACGGCATTGGTCTTCGATGGTTTCCATGCCACCGATGCCCGAGCCAACGAGGACGCCGATGCGGTTCAGGTCCTGTTTATCCAGCTCCAGTTTGGAATCGGCGACGGCAATCTTGGCCGCGGCAACAGCGAACTGGGTGAAACGATCGGTCCGCCGCGTTTCTTTGATGGGCATGAACTGTTCAGGTTTGAAATCCTTGACTTCGCCGCCAATCTTGCTGTCGAAATTGGTGGTGTCGAATCGGGTGATGGGAGCGATGCCGCTGTTGCCCGCAATCAGGTTTTGCCAAAAGGTATTGAGATCGCACCCCAACGGGGTTACGACTCCAATACCTGTAATGACAACTCGCCGTTCGCTCATGGTGACTCGTGCCGCAGACCGGAAAAAGGGGGCATAAAGTGCGGACCTGCCACCGACCTTATGCCCCTAATTTGTCCTGACGGAATGGCAACAGGCAGCTATTTTTCGCCACGCTCCTCGATGTACTTGATGACGTCGCCCACCGTCTGGAGCTTCTCCGCATCCTCGTCGGGAATCTCTGCGCCGAACTCCTCTTCAAACGCCATGACCAGTTCCACGGTGTCCAGGGAATCCGCCCCCAGATCCTCGATGAACTTGGCTTCGGGCGTGACCTGGTCAGGATTGACGCCGAGCTGTTCCACAATAATTTCCTTTACGCGATCTTGGACTGACTTTTCTGCCATGATGCTCCTCCTAAGTTGTTGCCTTTTTATGCGAAACGACGCCTTGCTGTTAAAAGCTTCTTTTTGCTGTCGGTAAAACTCAGATCCGCAACCCGCCATCCACACCAATGACCTGTCCGGTGACATAACTCGACAGATCACTCGCGAGGAATAGTACCACGTTGGCCACATCCTCCGACTGTCCCAGCCGGCCCAGACCAATGAAATTCGTTTGCGCTTTCTTCGCCTCTTCGCTCAGTTTGTCGGTCATCGGTGTCTGGATGAACCCCGGGGCCACCGCATTGGCGCGAATCCCGCGCGACGCAAACTCTTTGGCCAGTGTCTTAGTGAACCCAATCAGGCCCGCCTTGGAAGCCGAATAGTTCGCCTGCCCGGCGTTGCCCATCACGCCCACAATCGACGCGATGTTGACGATGGCCCCGCTTCGCTGTTTGAGCATTGAGCGGCTCAGTGCCTTGGTGAACAGGAATCCGCCCTTCAGGTTCACTCCCAACACCAGATCCCAATCCTCTTCGCTCATCCGCAGCAGCAGCCCGTCGCGGGTGATGCCCGCATTGTTCACCAAAATGTCCACACGCCCGAAGTCGGCGACGATTTTGTCGCAAACCTCCGTGACCTGTTTGCCGTCGGTTACGTTCACCGCGTAGGCCAACGCCTTTGTGCCGCTCTTGCCCAGACTTTCAGCGACCTGTTTTGCGTTGTCCAACATCACATCGCATACGGCAATCGCAGCGCCTTCACCAGCGAATCTCCGGGCAATTGCCTCACCTATACCACGGCCTGCGCCCGTAATAACAGCCACTTTGTTTTCCAAAAGTCTTTGCACGGGGGTCTGTCTGCCAGCCGCGCCGCGCCTTGTCAACACCAATCGTGGGAAGAAAAAGCGGAATCCACCCGCCTCAGTTGGGAGTCGGGCAACCTCCTGATGTCATCAGTTTGGCGACCGCGGCGTCCAGCGTCGCGCAATCGCTGATGGAAAGCATCTCCACGTCCTTGTTTATCCGCTTCATCAGACCACTGAGGACGTTGCCGGGGCCGAGCTCGATAAACCGGGTAAATCCTTGCGAGATCAACCTTTGCATGGACTCGCTCCAACGCACCGGGGAGGTTACCTGTCGCACGAGGAGGCTCTTGATTTCCTCCACGGTCTTGCCGGGTCGAGCGGTAACATTGGACGCCACCGGCACCTTCGGCTCGCGCATCGGCAAGTTGGCCAGTGCGTTGGCGACCTTCTCCGCCGCAGTCAGCATCAGGCGTGAGTGGTAGGCGCCTGCTACCACCAGCGGAATGGCCCGTTTGGCGCCACGAGCCTTCGCCAGTTCGATGGCCCTGGCAATCTTGTCCTTTTCGCCCGAAATAACGGTCTGACCCGGACAATTGAGGTTGGCAATGTCGACATCGGCTTCGCGGCAGACCTCAACCAAAAGTGTGTCATCGATTCCGATGATGGAAGCCATGCCGCCCGCTGTGGTATCGCACGCTTCCTGCATGAAACGGCCACGCATTTGGACCACGCGCAGCCCATCCTCGAAACTCATGGCGCCAGCGGCGGTCAAGGCGGTGAATTCCCCAAGAGAAAGGCCCGCAGCAGCTTGGAAGCTGAGATCCGGGACTTGAGATTTCAGCGCCTCCCAGCACACGAGACTGGTCATAAAAATGCCGGGCTGGGCGTTATCCGTCCTGGTAAGGATCTTTTCGGGACCTTCAAAGCAAATCTTCTTGAGATCGCGGCCAAGAACTTCGTTGGCGCGCGCAAACAGCTCGCGGCAGACTGAAAACTTGTCGGACAGGTCTTTTCCCATGCCGACCGTTTGACTGCCCTGGCCGGCAAACAACAGTGCTGTTTTCTTCATGGGCTGTATCTCTTTTCGGGTTCGCAGCGCCAAAACACGGATGGCATCAAGCCTGTGTCCCGGGCAAGAAGTCGGCAGATGGTTTCCGCGGGAGTCACGAGGGCTTGGAGACTTCGGCGCGGGCTTCGGCTGCGAGTGGGGTGCTCAAATAGCGCTCGCCTGTGGACGGCGCAATCGTGACGATGAGTTTGCCTTTGTTTTCCGGCCGTCGGGCGTATTGGATGGCCGCCCACACGTTGGCTCCCGAAGAAATGCCCGCCAGGATGCCTTCTTCTTTGGCGAGGCGTCGGGCCATGGCGAAGGCATCGTCGTTTGTCACGGTGATCACTTCGTCGATCAGTTTCGTGTCCAGGACCTGCGGGATGAATCCGGCGCCGATCCCCTGAATCTTGTGAGGTCCAGGTTTGCCTCCCTTGATGACCGCCGAATCCGCGGGTTCCACGGCAACGCATTTGAAGCCAGGTTTCTTCTTCTTGAGGACATCCCCAACACCGGTAATTGTGCCGCCGGTGCCGACCCCTGCCACGAAAGCGTCCGCCCGGCCATTGGTGTCTTCCCAAATCTCAATCGCGGTCGTACGCCGGTGAATTTCAGGATTGGCAGGGTTGTTAAACTGGTGGGGCATGTATGCATTCGGGGTTTCGCGGAGAATCTGCTCCGCCTTGCGGATGGCGCCCGGCATGCCTTCTGCCCCGGGTGTCAAAATCAACTCCGCACCCAACATGCGAAGCAGGACGCGGCGTTCCATGCTCATGGTGTCCGGCATGGTCAGGACAAGGCGGTAAGCTTTCGCTGCGCAAACAAACGCCAAAGCAATGCCCGTGTTCCCGGACGTGGGCTCGACAATCAGCGTGTCTTTCTTGATCCGTCCCTCGCGCTCGCCAGCCTCGATCATGGCCACGCCGATGCGATCCTTGATGGAGCTCAGGGGGTTGAAAAACTCGCATTTGACAACAATCTCAGCCTCGATTCCCCTGGTGATCTTGTTCAGCCTGACCAATGGTGTCCGACCGATGGTCTTGGTGATGTCGTCAAAGATCAGCCCCATGCTTGCCTCCACGAGTCATTTGAAATTAGGCCTATTTACGTGACTCCACCTTCTACAGCCGGTAGCGTGATCTTCAAGCTGCGAACAACAACAGGTTGAGGTTGGTGGAGTGATGTGCATAGGCCTATTTGAAATTGAGAATTGAGCACTTCGTCTAACTCGAGGTCACTTGTAGGTGAACGCCAAGTCAAACGCAAGCATGCTTTTTGTCGCCGCGTGACGGGAAGGATTTAGCAAAAAAAAGATTCAGGAGTTACACGCCAAGGAGGTGGGGGTGGGGAACCCCTCTGAAGAACGTGTATACTCCTGAATCTATAACTGGCTGAACATTAGAGCTTGCTTCCGAGCTTTGCAACTATTATTTAGCTGAATAAAGTATGAACCCGGACCTACCATCGACGATGGTGACCGACCAACAAACCTTGGCTGCCATTGCCAGTAGGATTAACGAAGGCCTCACGCGTTACTCAGATAAGGATTGGAATTACAGTCGTATCATTTTGCATAAAAAGATGTTATCACTTTTTGATGGCCAGTATGCGCTGTGGGTTGAATTCGTTTCTACCGACACAAAACAAGGCGATAGAGACTTAAAGACGTTCTCGGCAGAAATTGCCTGGGGGGACCGTCATTCGAATGAGCTCGGTATTCTTGAGATAATCAGCCTGCGTCTGAACAAGGCTTTGTGCGAGTCCACGAATGATGACTTTTGGAATCACAAACGCCCGTTCATCCGGTTGATAGAAAAGGAGAAGCTAATCCTGCAAGGATTCACAGAAGCGCTCTGGTATGAAGTTCAAGAAGTCAAAGGTGAAGAATTCGACAACCGCTAGTGTACAATCCGACATTGTAGGCGAACCGCGCCGATTGGCGGGGAGACGGGAACGGCAAGCGGAGCGCTTGCCCTACAAATCCTTGCGCCCATACCCATCATCTTGATACTAGGCGAGTTTTGGATTGAATTTCCAACTCGTGATGGTCCGATCAACCTCCGGCAACCGGCTGGATGATCTCCAATCGGTCGCCGTTCTGCAAAGGCACGGTTTCAACCTTGGTGCGTGGCAGGACGTTCCCGTTATGCTCGACAACGACCTGGGTTGGTCGCCAGCCGCAGTTCTTCAGGAAGTCGGCTACCGAACACGGAACACGAATTTGTCTTTCTTCGCCGTTGGCAATGATGGTGATAGGATCAGGACTCATTGAGCACAGCCTCCCAATCTTTCCAAACCGGTTCATATCCCAACCTTTCTAGGTGGTTGGCGACTTCCAGCGGCGTCCGATTGTCAGCAATTTGGAACTGAACTGTGGCGTGTTCCCCTTCGGATTCGATCAAGGGAAGAGGGGCTTTGGTCAAGCGGCCGCCTTTGGTGATATGCAACTCGCTCTTTCCCTGGCCGGTGTAGCCACCGGGCTCGGTATGGCTGCCTGCGCTCATCATCGTGATCCCCAACGGCATCAAGCCGTCACGCAGTTTCGCGGATTCACGTGTGCTCAGGACGATACCGACTTCGGGGAAGGTGATTCGCAGCGCGCAGACGAGCTGAACAAGCTCGCGATCGGTCATGTTCACAAAGGGCTGGAATTCGCCCGCAGCGGGCCTCAACCGCGGTACGCTGACCGTTACCTGCGCCATCCAGCATTGCTTGAGGAGATACTCCACGTGAGCGGCGACGGCGATGGCTTCCGCGCGCCACGGAGCAAGGCCGAGGAGTGCCGCGATCCCGAGACGTTTGAACCCGGCGGCGTATGCCCGTTCGGGCGTTTCCAGGCGCCCATCGAAATCCCTCTTTGGTCCGCCAGCGTGCATCGAAGCGTAAACCGTCCGATCGTAGGTTTCCTGATATACGATGAGCCCCTCAGCGCCGGCCTGCACCATGGGCTTATACTCATCTACCTCCAGCGGGCCCACTTCCAGAGAAATACTCGGCCAGTTCGGATGCAACTCTTTCACGCAGTCACGAAGGTAATCGACCGACACGAAGTGCGGATGCTCCCCTGCAACGAGCAAGATGTGCCGGAAACCGTGGTCTCTTAGAAATTGGGCCTCAGTCACGACCTGCTTGGGGGTTAGGGTGACGCGCAGAATCGGGTTGTCACGGGAAAACCCGCAGTACTTGCAGAGGTTGATGCATTCGTTGCTGAGATAGAGCGGTGCAAACAAACGAATAACTTTGCCAAAATGACGAATTGTCAGTTCATGGGCCTTCTGCGCCATGGCTTCGAGGTATTGCGGTTGTCCGGCTATGGGAGATATCAACGCCGCGAGATTCTCCGATGCCGAAGACCGTTTTGCCGAAGATCCTGCCTGCGACGGACCGCTGCGCGCCAGAACCGCCTCGACATCGGCAGCAGTGGCTTTCTCGGCGAACTTTGCCAGTTCGCGCAGTGGGAGCTGATTGAAATCTTGGACAAAACTCATAAGAAATCAGGGATGATCGAGGAAGCCTGTCAGGGGGCTGGTCGCCTGGGCCTCTCGGTGCCTGGGTACAAGCCCAATTTCGAACGCACTGCGACCGGCTTCAACAGCCGCCTTGAATGCTTCCGCCATACGGACCGGGTCTGCGGCTACCGCGACCGCGGTATTCACCAGCACTGCGTCAGCGCCCATCTCCATTGCTTCTGCGGCGTGCGACGGCGCGCCCAATCCGGCGTCGACGACCACGGGTATTAACGCCTGCTCGATGATGATCTGAATGCTCGCGCGGGTTTCGATTCCGCGTGCGCTGCCGATGGGGGAGCCCAGAGGCATGACCGTCGCGCAACCGGCGTCTTCCAGTCGTTTGGCCAGCACGGGATCGGCGTTGATGTAGGGCAGAACCGTAAAGCCTTCTTTGACAAGCGTCCTGGCGGCTTCGAGCGTTTCGATGGGATCCGGTAGCAGGTAACGCGGGTCGGGATGAATCTCCAGTTTCAGCCAGGACGAATTCGTCGCCTCGCGTCCGAGCCGCGCCAAGCGGCAGGCTTCGTCGGCTGTCCGCGCGCCGCTCGTGTTTGGCAAGAGAACATACTTCCTGGAATCGATGAATTGAAGGATGTTGGCGAACTTGTCCTTCCCACCCGTGAGATCCGCGCGTCGCAGGGCCACGGTCACCAATTCCGTGCCGCTGGCCTCCAACGCCGCAGCCATGATGTCACCGGAAAAAAACTTGCCCGTTCCCATAATGAGACGGGAGGTGAATTCACGGTCCGCAATACGAAGTTTTGTCGGTTTATCAGTCATTGAAAATCAAGACGGGTTTGCGGGCACGGTCTGCTACTCGCCATTTCTGAACAGGTATCCACGGTTACCCTTCGCAGCCAGTTCCGCGTCCTGGCGTCTCGAATCCCCAATCTTCTTTTCCCAGAGTTCGCGTTTGACCAGTCGAAGCTGGGACCTGAGGTCATCCAGATTATTCAGTCGCTGCTCCAGAGTTGCCTTCTCCTGTTCCAGTGCGGCGTGCTGCTGGCGCAGCCCCTGGATTTGTTCCTCATTGGCCGTGTTCGTCTTCTTCAGGGTCGATAGTTGATCCTGAACCGATACAAGTTGGTTGGACACGGAGCTCAGTTGGGATGCCAATCTCTGGCTCTCGGATTCAAGTTCCGCCAGCTTGGCTTCCTCGGCCAGCACCGATCGTTTTGCCTGGGTGAATCGATCTTCGGCATTCTTCTTGTCGATTTCGAGCGTTCCCACCTTTTGCTCCAATTCGGTTACGCGCTCGGTTTGCTTCTCCAGTTGCGTCTTGGCGTCGCCCACATCGGTTTGCGGCGCGACGGCTGTGACCAACTGATTGGTGACGAGTATCGTCCGCAGTTCCGGTGGACGCTGCGCGCTCTGGAAATAGAGTACTCCCAACACAAGTACGGCAATCGAGAGGAGAATAACAACGATCTTCATGCGCCCGTCTCCTTGGTCTTGACGAGAATCTCATTGGTGCTGCCCCGGCGATATCCCTGGAGATCCAGGGTCACGTGGGCGTAGCCGATGTCCTTCAACGCCTTGGTGATCAACGTCCGCATTTCTTCTTCGAGGAAGCGCGGCAGTTCCTCCAGCCCCACCTCAATGCGGGCGATGTTCCGATGGTGACGAACGCGGACATCGTAAAAGCCCGCGTCGCGCAGCACGTTCTCAGCGGCCTCGATCATCGCCAGCGCTTCGGGGGTGACAGGCTCCCCGTACGGAATCCGCGACGACAAACAGGCCATCTGCGGCTTGTCCGCGGTGGGTAACCCAAGGTTTGTTGAAAGCTCACGGATCTCGGCCTTGGTCAACCCGGCTTCCTTCAGCGGCGCTTTGACCTGAAACTCGGTCGCCGCTTGCGCGCCGGGTCGGAGATCACCGATGTCGCTGGCGTTTTCCCCATAGACGATCGTTTGCCAGCGTTCCATCCGGGCGATGGCGGCCAATTTGTCGAACAATTCGCTTTTGCAGAAATAGCATCGATTCGATGGATTGCTGGTGTAATCGGGATCCGCCATCTCCTCAGTTTTGATGACCCGGACCGGGAAAGCGAATTGCCGCGCAACCTCCAGGGCGTCCTCGAGTTCGCGCCTGGGCAGACTCGGCGAATCGGCGATCACTGCGAGCGCCTTGTCGCCCAGGGCATCGTGGGCGATTTTCGCAAGAAAAACGCTGTCAACTCCGCCCGAATACGCCACGAGCGTTCGACCGTATCCGTGCAGAAGACACTTCAATTGTTCAAGCTTGGTGGCCAGCACGCAAGAATACTAACGTTTCTCAGAGGGAGTGTCAAAGACAAGGCGGAGGACGGTTGGTCCTCCTGAATGCTGGTGCGATGAGACGCTCAAAAGGATGCGGTGTTGGAGGGCGAGCCTCCCGGCGAGCCTCCTCGTTTCGCTCTCCAGCACGGCTCGCCGGGAGGCTCGCCCTCCAGAAGAACCGTGTCGCAGCACTAGGTTTGCGGCTCTTCTGGCTCCCCATTCAGCACCGCATCGGCCCGTTTCTCGTCGAATGCCTTCTCCCATCGGGCAACAACTATCGTGGCGACCCCATTGCCGATGAGATTGGTCACCGCTCGCGCTTCGTTCATAAAACGATCGACACCCAACAGTAGCATCAGTCCCGCGACAGGGATTTTGTCCATCGACGCCAGCGTGGCCGCCAGTGTCACGAAGCCGGCGCCCGCAACGCCCGCCGAGCCTTTCGAGGTGAATACCAGCACGCCCAGCACGATCAGTTGATCCCAGAGCGACAAATGCGTGTTGGTTGCCTGCGCGACAAAGATGGCGGCCATCGTCAGGTAAATCGATGTGCCGTCGGCGTTGAAGGCGTAACCGGCGGGGAGCACCATACCGACAACAGGCTTAGCGCAACCGAGTTGCTCGAGTTTGACCATCATTCGCGGCAGGACTGCCTCCGTCGAACAGGTGGCGAAGGTGATCACGATTTCATCCTTGATGTACTTGAGGAATTTCCAAAGAGAAAAACGATTGAACCGCGCGATCGCGCCAAGAACGACAAAGATGAAAGCCAGGCTCGTCAGGTAGACACCCGCCATCAACCGGGCGAGGGAAGCGAGCGACGAGAGGCCGTAATTCCCCACCGTGAACGCCATGGCGCCGAAGGCCCCAATCGGCGCCAGTCGCATGATCATCCGCACGATGCCGAACAGCCCGTGCAATGCCGAATCGATCACATCGACGATCGTTTTTCCGCGGTCGGAAAGCTGGGTGAGCGCCAGGCCGAACAACACGGAAACCAGGATCACCTGCAGCATGCTTCCTCTGACGAAGGCGTCGACGACACTCGACGGGATGATTTCCAGGAAAAAGTCGACGGCGTGCCGGGATTTGGCCACGGAAGTGTACGACGCCAGGGATGAGGCATCGAGCTTGGCCGGATCGACGTTCATTCCGGCTCCCGGTTGCAGGACGTTGACCACAACAAGTCCGATCAGAAGTGCCAGCGTCGAGACGATCTCGAAGTAAACGAGTGCTTTGACGCCGACCCGGCCCACTTCCTTCATGCTGCCCATCTTGGCAATGCCGACCACGATGGTGCCGAAGATGATGGGCGCCAGCAGCATCTTGATGAGCTTGATGAACCCGTCGCCGAGCGGCTTGAGCGCGACTCCCCAATCCGGCCTCAGAAAGCCGATGAGAATTCCGAGCAGGACCGCCAAAATCACCTGGAAATAAAGATGACGGAACAGGGTGGCGAGTTTGCCTCTTGCTTTCTCCATCCTCACCTCTTGAAGTTGAATTTGTAGCCGCAGGCTTTAGCCTGCGCCGGTTGCGCCTTCACGCACCCTGAAGGGTGCGGCTACAGGTGAAATCTCCTTCTGTGATATGGGTTCTCAACCGCTCAGCGACTTCATCAGTTTGTAGAGATCTGCTCTGGTTTCGAACCCGACCCCCGGGACATCCGGCAATCCGACATATCCGTTTTCGACGGCGATACCGTCGGCGAAACCGCCGAACGGTTGGAACACACCCGGATACGACTCGTTGCCACCAAGATGCAGACCCGCGGCGATGTTCAGCGACATCTGATGTCCGCCGTGCGGCACGACCCGACGTGTGGACCAATCGTACTGCTTCAACACGTCCAGCGTCCGCAGGTACTCGACCAATCCGTACGAGAGCGCACAATCAAACTGCAGCCAGTCGCGTTCGGGATTCATCCCGGCGTGGCGGATCAGGTTGCGGGCATCCTGATGCGAGAACAGATTCTCTCCCGTCGCCATGGGCAGCGGATAATGCTTGGAAAGCTCGGCTTGCAGCCCGTAGTCGAGCGGATCGCCCGCTTCCTCGTACCAGAACAGGCCGTAGGGTTTTATCGCCTCGCCATAGCCAATCGCCGTGTCGAGATCGAACCGGCCATTCGCATCGACTCCCAAGAACCTGCCGTCGCCCACCACTTCCAGCACCGCTTCGATGCGACGGATGTCCTCATCGAGCGGCGCCCCACCAATCTTCATCTTCACAACCTGATAACCGATGTCCCGGTAGCCCTTCATCTCCCTCTTCAGGGCCGTCATGTCTTTTCCGGGATAATAGTAGCCACCGGCCGCGTAGACCCAGACCTTTGAGTCGGCTTGGCCATCGCGATACCGGTCCGCAAGGAGCCGGTACAACGGCTTCCCTGCGATCTTGGCAACGGCGTCCCACACCGCCATGTCGATGGTTCCCACGGCGACCGATCGTTCCCCGTGGCCGCCGGGTTTCTCGTTCTTCATGAGCGTGGTCCAGATCCGGAACGGATCGAGATTCTCGCCGGTCTGATCTACCAGCGTCTTGGGATCGGCTGCCATCAGACGCGGGAAGAACCGTTCCCGCATCAACGATCCCTGGCCGTACCGTCCATTGGAGTTGAACCCGTACCCGACGACCGGTTTCCCATCGCGCACGACGTCGGTGATCAACGCCACCACCGAGCAGGTCATCTTGGAGAAATCGATATAGGCGTTCGTAATGGCCGAGGCAATCGAAACCGTCTTCTCCCGTATTTCCACGATTCGCATAGGTCACCTTTGTAGCGGAAAAACTATCGAAAGGAAAAACCTTTGTTGGGAGTGGGGGTGATAGTTGGGCGCAGGTCTCCGAGCTTTCTCGAGACCTACGGTCACATACGGTGCGCGCTCGCGAAGCCCGCGCGCAGCAGAGATGTCAGCTTTGCCCGCAATGCTTTCGAGATTTCAGGCTCCAATGCAGGGGCTTTTTCTCGATTCAGAGTGCGAACTGATGACGAACTTGGGCGCCACCAGCGAAGCCATCGCTCTGCCTTTCTCACTTCCTCTTCTCCTCTTATCGGTAGTGCAGCGAAGTTGATGGATGCACGGCTGAGGAAACTCTCGGAAGGGCCATTACGGTGCCAGAGGCATGACTGCGTCTTGCCGACTGGTGCCAGATGCCTCGCCAAGCGCTTGAAGGGGCTGCTTGTCCCTGTTTTGTTCGAAGTGCCTGTCTTCCCGACATAGTACCAAACCCGCGATCTATCCCTCAGCGTAAGTACATAAACGCACGGAGTTTTGAGGGTAAGGCCACCACGATTTAGCTTAGCTTGGATGATCATCTCTTGACTGACAACACTAATAGGCCAAACTCGGCTGCATAGGAACAGAGGCTATCCTCCGACCTAGCTACCCCACGTCCTCGCCCAGCTCCACGTTCCAGTAGGCGAGGTCGAGAAAGTGTTTCCAGCTATCGTGGGCGGCGGTGCTGAACCGCCACGAGGGTGCGCAATGCGCGGTTCACCGACTCCGAATTCGGGAACCGCTCGGCCACATCCGGTTCCAGAACAACAATGTTCGAGTCTTGATGATAGCGCTTGGCGTATTTCCCGCGCACGCCCTTCGAGAAGTCGTACTCGGGAAGCATCTCAGTTTTTCGCCTCTTCGAATGTGATTCCATGTTTTGCGACATTCGACTCCGCTTTCGCGTGATTCCACTCGAACTTCACACATTACTCCACATCCTCGCCCAGCTCCACGTTCCAGTAGGCGAGGTCGAGGAAGTGTTTCCAGCTATCGTGGGCGACCGAGCTGATGGTGACGTTGACGAACGGACGCCACTTCGGCCGCTTCGGCTTGCGGATCAGGTGGATGCCCGCCTCGGCCGGCGTGCGGTTGGCCTTGTGGGTGTTGCACGGGATGCAGGCGCAGACGATGTTCTCCCACGTCGTCGTCCCGCCCCGGTCGCGCGGGATGACGTGATCGAGGTTCAGTTCGCGGCGGTCGAATTTCTTGCCGCAATACTGGCAGGTGTTGCGGTCCCGCTCGAAAATGTTGTGTCGGGTGAACTTGACTTCCTTGTGCGGCAGCCGGTCGAAGAACAGCAGCAGGATCACTCGCGGGATCCGGATATTAAACGACACGGTGCGGACAACGTCCTCGCCGTGATGGCCGCGGCTGAATTCGCGCCACTCATTGAAGTCGAATGTCTGGAAGTTGCCTCTCTCTTCGACGACGACCTCGGCGTGTCCCATGTACAAGAGCGTGAAGGCACGCTCGGCGGTGCAGACGTTGATCGCCTGCCACAGCCGGTTGAGCACCAGCACGTTTTCCTGCAAAGCATTCCACATGGTCGTCTTCTCTTGGATCCAACGGTTCGACTGAAACGACAGCAGAAGAGTAACATAACGCGGTCAACGGGGTCAATATGCTGGCAACAGCGGGGCTGGGAGCAAGAGTTGGCGGCCGGATAGATTGGTGGCGCAAGCGTCCCTTATAGTGGTTCTAGAGTTATTCAGCAGGTGGCGAGGAGAGCAACCATGGGCTCCCCGCAGCCACCTGTGAATAACTCTGCCCAAGGCCACAATTTGCCCATGA
>Ga0182027_10000073_pt1 | contig 146024 bp, 123 predicted proteins | sample 712E1DmetaG_FD_121300 | JGI IMG/M metagenome (GOLD analysis project Ga0182027, IMG submission 121300) | Permafrost microbial communities from Stordalen Mire, Sweden - 712E1D metaG (Illumina Assembly) | ecosystem: Environmental > Terrestrial > Soil > Wetlands > Permafrost | place: Sweden...
AAGTTCAGCCGCGGCTACGAGCGCATCGTCTTCATCTGGGGCGAGGACCACCACGGCTACGTCGCCCGGGTCAAGGCCGCCGCCCAGTCTCTCGGCTTCGACCGCGACCGCGTCCAGATGATCCTGACAGCGTGGGTCCGCTTCGTGCGTGACGGCAAGGAAGTCGCCATGTCGAAGCGGGCCGGCGAGTTCATCACCCTCGACGAGCTGCTCGGTGAGATCGGCGTCGATGCGGCGCGATGGTTCTTCGCCTCACGGGCCGCGTCGAGCGGCATCGACTTCGACATCGAGCTGGCGAAGAAGCAGTCGAGCGAGAACCCGGTCTACTACGTCCAGTACGCCCACGCTCGGATCGCCTCGATCCTGCGCAAGGCGGCCGAGTCGGGGATGGCTCTGCCGGCCGGTGACGATCCTCGACTGGCTCGTCTGCTCACCGACATCCTGCATGGCGCCCCGGAGACACTGCTCGCCCGCCAGATCGTCCGTTTGCCCGAGGTCGTGGAGGATGCGGCCGTGAGCGAGGAGACGCACGGCATAACGTCCTACGCCACGGAACTGGCTACGGCGTTCCACGCTTTCTATCGCGACGCTCGGGTCATCGACGAGGCGGAGCCCGATCGGTCGGCGGGACGGCTGGCCCTGGCTGCGGCCACGAAGACGACCCTTGCCAACGCCCTGGGATTGCTGGGGATCTCCGCGCCTGATTCGATGTAGAGCGGACGAGCCGGGCAGCGGCCCAGGCGACGTTCTCGCGGGCCTGACTACGAGGCTCCTGGAGGGCTCAGTTCGTCGAGTCGCAGGCGCCGAACGCGGGCAGAAGCGGCGGACTCGAGACGATCGCCACGTCGACGTGAGTCGCGTCGCCGCAAGCCTGCCACTGACCGCCAAGACGGTTCAGGGTTTGGCTCGCCGCAGCCGAGAACGCGGCCATGCCCGCGGACGATCGCCACGCCGTCCGCAGCAACACCGCCCAGGCGCCATTCGGTCCCTCGTACAGCCCGACCCGATCTCCGCCCCAGGCGGAGGCGGCAGACTCCGCCGCGGCCGTCTCCGCGCTCGTCGGGTTCTGACCTTCGAGCCAGACCCGAAGCTGCAACTCACCCAACGTGTCCTGCATCGTCAGCTTCCAGCCGCTGCCCAGCGAGGCCGGCACGGCCGGCAACGAGACTTCGACCGGCTTCACCCCGGCCGCGTACAACTCCGGATGAAGGATCTGCGACGTCGAGTCGGGCGGGTTGGAGTAGAGCTTGTCCACGGCTCCCCAACCTCCGCTGTTGTAGACACCCTGGACGAAGCTGAGGCCATCCTGGTACGGAAACATGAGCGTCTGCTGCAGGATCGCCGGCGTGTTCGCAAGCTGGGCAGTCTGAGGCCCGCCCAGCGACTCGCCGGCGACGGCCAGGAGGTCGCCCAACGACAGGTACTTCCCGGCCCACAGCGTCATGGTCAGCGTGGCATCGCCCTCCGGCAGCGCGGTCCTGGCCAGGTCGCGGTCGCCCTGGTCGGGTGTATCGGTGGCCAGCTTGGCGAGCCCGAAGTTCTGATCCTGGAGAGCGTGCGTGTACTCGTGCGAGAACGTCAGCTTCTGGATCGGGCCGACGCCGCCGGAGTCCGAGAGCACGTACAGCCCCTTGGAGGCAGGATCGTAGAAGCCGACTACCTGGCCGGCTTCGAGATCCAACTCCATCTGCTCCAGCGACGATCCGGCCGGCAGGAGGCCCAGGTGGATGAATAGCCGACTCTCATCGGCCAGCGCCACGTGGTTCGTCTGTGCAGCGTTGGCCTTCGTCAGCCAGTCCTGGATTCCGTTCGAGTCGAGGAGTACGGGCGTCACGGTCGTCTTGGCATGCAACTCTCGGATGGCTTCGACCTGGCTCTCGATCGTTGCGTAGATGACCTGATCCGACGCGTTCGGCGAACCGACCGCTGAGGTTCGCGAAGCCGAAGCCGGAGCCGAAGCCGAAGCCGAGGCTGGCGGTGTCGAGGGTCCCGTCGGGGGCACCGTCGCGGGAACGGCCGTACCAACGGCGGATCTGCAGGCCGACGCGACGATCGCGAGCCCCAGGACGAGACCGAGGTGGGATCGACCAAGGAGATACGATTTCATGCGTGGATTCTGCCAGGCAACTGCAGCCAGCGCGTCGGCCCCGGCACAGGCGGCCGCAACGGCGTCCCCGCGAGAGGCCCCGCGAGAGGCCCCGCGTTCGCCGGGGCCTCGGATCACTTTGTTGTGATTTCTTTACGAACTGCGCGTCCCGCATTCACGTAACCCGAGTAATCTTCTTTCAGGAACACTGGACAAGCCTCCTGAAAGTTCCATCCTCCCTCCCTCCGACCGGAGGTGCCGATTGGGCAGGCGCCTCCGGTCCTCCTTTGCCGACGGGGTTCGCCGACCGGGATTCGGATTCTCGAAGTCTCGGTTTCAGTCGGTACGCCGGGTCTGGCCGCCCGATGTGCGGCCGAGTAGTGACCTGTGCAAGAATCCCCTCATGGAACTCACCTGGTACGGGCGGACGTGCGTCCGCATGCGCGGCAAAGACGCCGTCGTCGTCGCCGACGCCTATCAGTCGGTCGTCGGGCCTACGGGTCGCGGCATCACCGGCGACATCGTCACCTACAGTCACCCCGATGATTCGCCCCTGCCGAAGGCCAGGGGCAAAGTTTCGCGCGACGGCTCGACGCTGTTGCCCGGCAGTTTGGAAGACGCCTTCTGCCTCGATGGGCCCGGCGAGTACGAGGTCAAGGACGTTCTGATCACCGGCATCCGGACCTTCCGCGACGAGCATCGCGGCAAGGAGCGCGGCCGAAACGTGGCCTTCATCGTCGAACTCGATGGGGTCCACATCATTCATCTAGGCGACATCGGGCACCTTCTCACCGAGGACAAGCTCACCGATATCGGTCCCGTGGACGTTGCCTGCATCGGCGTCGGAGGCGCGCTTCCCGCCAACAAGGCAGCCGAGCTGGTGGCTCAGCTGGACGCCAAAGTGGTCGTGCCACTGCCGATCTGCGATGACGAAGATGCCGCCGAAGCGCTGGCCAAGTTCTTCCACGAGATGGGCGTCTCGGCGCCGCCGGCTCCACAGTCGAAGCTGTCGCTGATGCCATCGTCGCTCCCTGCCGAGGTCGCGACAGTGGTCCTGGAGCCACGCGGCAAGATCTGACCGCGAGTCTCGGAGCGGCCTGCAGCCTACTTGAGGCCGGCACGCCAACGCGGCCAACGCGCAAAGGCCTACAGCGCCCGCTCGAAGATCGTTCGACCTCGCTTGACCACCACGCTGACGCGATTGGAGCCGAGCCAGTAGGGGATTTGCCCGAGATTCGGTACGTCCCAGATGACCAGGTCCGCCTGTTTGCCTGGTTCGACCGAGCCCAGCTCCGAACCCAGACCGATCGAATGAGCAGCGTTGACAGTGACCGCCGCGAGCGCCTCCGCCGGCGTCATGCCCATCTCCACGCAGGCGATCGACATGACCAGCGGCAGGCTGACCGTAGGGCTCGTACCCGGGTTGAGGTCGGTGGCCAGGGCGACCGGAATGCCAGCGTCGATGAAGCGTCGGGCGGGCGCAAAGTGGTGTTTGCCCAGGAACCAGCTCGTCGCCGGCAACAGGGTCGCCACGACCGGCCGACCGGTTCTCGCGGCCAGGGCCAGGGCGTCGATCCCGGCCGAGGAGGGGGCGGCGAGGTGGTCGGCGGAGACGCAACCCAGCTCGGCCGCAAGTTCGGCGCCGCCGGACGGCAGCAACTCGTCGGCGTGAACTCTCAACCGAAGCCCGAGATCCCTCGCCGCATCGAAGATTCGGGCGGTCTGCGTCGGGTCGAAGACTCCCTTTTCGCAGAAGACGTCACAGAAGCTCGCGAGCCCCTGTTCGGCGACCGCGGGGAGCTGCTCGCCGATGATCTGATCGACGTACTCCGCCGTTCCCTCGGGCCGGTTGCGAAACTCGGCCGGGACCGCATGAGCGCCCAGATACGTCGGCACCAGCTGAACCGGGCCCTGGCGGTCGAGCAGACCGATCAGCTCGAGGATGCGCACCTCGGTCGCGACGTTCAGCCCGTAGCCTGACTTGGCCTCGGCCGTGGTCGTGCCGTTGGCGAGCATCTCCGACAGGCGCCGGCGAGCCCCGGTGAGCAGCTCCGAATCGGAGGCGGCACGCGTGGCAGCCACCGTCGAGAGGATCCCGCCGCCGGCGTGCAGGATCTCCAGGTAGCCCGCTCCTCGAGACCTCATCTGCCACTCAAACTCTCGCGTCCCGGCAAAGACGAGGTGGGTGTGAGCGTCGATCAACCCGGGTGTCACCAGGCCGCCGGCCGCGTCGAGTCGAGCGAAGTCGTCCAGGGAGCGGCCGGCCTCGGCTACCCGGCGGAGCACTTCGTTGAGTGGCCCGGCGGCGACCAGGCGATCGCCCCAGGCCGCCACCGCCAGGTGGCCGCCGCCGATCTCGGCCGCATCGGCCTGCGCCGGGCCGCGTCGGAGACCGCCGGAGAGCGTCGCGATCGACTCGACACCCTCGATCAAGAGGCCGGGGGAAGCGGTCAGGTGGCCGGCGGCGTCCCCCGGCGTGCCGCGGCCGGAGCCAATGATCGGTAGGTCATGGCCGGCGCCGTGGCCAGCTTCGCTCATGGGTCGGTACTCCCGTCAACCCTTCTGCGCAACCTCGAGCCGCAACTCCAGGGCCTGCAGCGGCGAGAAGTCGCGCAATCTCAGGAAGGCGGCCGCTCCCGCCAGGCGGTCCGTCTGCAGCAGGTGGGCCGACACGCCGGCATGGTCGGCTACGTCCAGCAGCGCCTCCAGTGGCGCCAGCCCGATCAGCTCGGACTCGGCCAGGTGGACGCCATCCCCGGCCGCCTCCGCCCGAACCGATTCCCAGACGCGCCAGATCGGAGTCGTCCGGTAGTCGAGCAGGTTCATGGAGACCTGTGCCCGATTCAGCTCTTCGATCCAGAAGCCGTTGGCCTGGACCCGAGGCAGTCCCCCGCTCGATTCTCGTATCCGGCGCGCGATCCGCTTCGCAAGCTCCAGGTCCCGGCTCTCGAGGTTGATGTTGTACGCAATCAAGAACGGGCGCGCGCCGACTGCCATAGCCCCGGCCGTGGGATGGAGGCGGGCCGGACCGAAATCGGGCTCGCGACCGGGCTCGGCGACCTGGGTCTTGAGACCCTCGTACTGGCCACGCCGAACGTCGGCGAGACGCTGCCTCGACGGGGACGTGGCTGCCTCGCCGTACAGGTAGACGGGGATGCCGAAACGATCGGCCACTTGCGAGCCGAAGACCCGGCTCAACTCGATGCAGTCGGCCATTGTTGCGCCGGCTAGGGGCACGAATGGGACCACGTCCACGGCACCGATGCGTGGGTGCTCGCCGGACTGCTTCTCCATGTCGATGTCTGCGACCGCCACGGCCACAGTCCGCTGGAGCGCCTCGAGGACCGCGGCCGGCTCGCCGGCGAGTGTCAGGACGCTGCGATTGTGGCTAGCGTCGCTCGTCCGGTCGAGGAGAAAGGCGCCCGGAGTCCGCTCCACCGCCGCGGCCAGCCTGTCGACGACGTCGGTGCGACGGCCCTCGCTGTAGTTCGGCACCGATTCGACCAGCTTCGTCACAAGACCTCCCGTGTCGCCGGCTGACGACTTCGTAGGAGCTTACCAAGACTTGCCAAGTCGCCCGGTCGTACTGGGCGCTGGTACCAACGGCAAATAGCCGCCCAGCATACCCATGCATATCGTGGCACAGGCGCGCGACAGCGGGTCGCGTAAGGCCCGGATAAGGCCGGGTCGATAGCATGCCCGAGCCATGGAAGAAGACGCATGACAGGGATCGCAAGGCCTCCGCTCTGGCAGCAGCGAGACTTCGTGAAGATCTGGTCGGCCGCGACCGTTTCGACCCTGGGCAGCCAGATCACGATCATCGCCATTCCGTTCATTGCCCTGACGATGCTCGGTGCGAACGTATTGCAGGTCTCGCTGCTGGTCGCGGTCGAGATGCTGCCGTTCCTGCTGTTCACGCTGCCGGCCGGTGCATGGTTGGATCGCGTCCTGCGCCGGCCCGTGCTGATCGCCGCGGACATCGGGCGTGGCGTCGTCCTGATATCGATCCCTGTGGCCTACGTGGCAGGCGCTTTGACCATCTGGCAGCTGTATGCAGTCGCGTTCGCCACCGGCACGCTGACCGCCTTCTTCGACGTCGCCGACCAGTCCTATCTTCCGTCCATTCTCGACCGCGACGATCTCGTGGGCGGCAACGCCGACCTACAGATCAGCTACTCGGTGGCCCAGATCGGCGGCCCCACGCTGGGCGGCAACCTGATCGGGATCGTGGCCGCACCCTTTGCCATCGCTTTCGACGCCCTCAGCTTCTTCATTTCCGGCGCCTTCATCAACGCCGTCCGCCGTCCCGAGGCTCGTCCGGAGCGCCGGCTCGACGAAACTGGCCGTCCCGTGTCGATGCACAGGGAGATCGCGGAGGGCTTGCGGTACGTTCTCGGCAATCGCTACCTGAGGCCAATCGCCGCCTGCACCGGTGTTTCGAACCTGTTCGCAGCGGCTCTGTTCGGGGTCTTCCCGGTCCTGATCTGGCAGGACCTGAAGCTGCCGCCTGCCTTCTACGGCACAGTGATGGGCGCAGCCAGCCTGGGTTTCCTGGCGGGCGCGGTGCTTTCGAGCCGACTTCCGAACATGATCGGCCTGGGCCGGACCATCGTCGCGTCCGCCGCGATTGGGTCGCCGGCATTCCTGCTGATGACTCTGACGCCGGCGAGCCTGAGCCTCGCGGCGGTGACGTTGTTCGCCGGCTGGTTCCTGGCCGGCATGAGCCAGGTCGTCTACAACGTGGCCCAGATAAGCCTCCGCCAGGCAATCACGCCTCCGGAGATGCAGAGCCGGATGAACGCGACGATGCGCTTCATCGTCTGGGGAACCATTCCGATCGGGTCGGTCATGGGCGGAATCGTTGCGACCGTGATGCCCGTCCGAGCCGCCTTGATCCTGGCGGCCGTGGCTTCGTTCACGTCCGTCGTGCCGGTCCTGGCCTCTCCGCTTCGGTCACTACGCGCCATCCCGGCGGCATTTGCCACGGCCGGCAGCGGGCGCGCGCCGGCGCCTCTTGCCGGGGCGGTGTCGACTGCAACAGTCAGCAGCGGGGCCGGCGTCGGACCGACAGTGCTGCGGCGCAACGAGGCCGGGCTTCCCGAGGTCGAGACGACAGGCCTTCGACCGAGGCCAACCGGAGCCTGACGGGTCGCTCGACCCGCGGTCGCCCGGCTATACCCATCGACCGGTCGGCCCGTCCTCGGACGCGGCTGGGTATCTACTCGCCCGGCCGCTCGCCGTCCAACATTGGGACCCGGACACCGCGCTCCTGAGCGACCTCGATGGCCCGGTCGTAGCCGGCGTCGGCGTGACGGATGATTCCCATCCCCGGATCGGTCGTCAGAACCCTTTCCAGCTTCCGGGCAGCCAGCTCGGAGCCGTCGGCGACGACGACCATTCCCGCGTGCTGCGAGTACCCGATGCCCGTCCCCCCGCCGTGGTGAATGCTGACCCAGCTGGCGCCCGCCGCCGTGTTGACCAGGGCGTTGAGCAGGGGCCAGTCTGCGATCGCGTCCGATCCGTCCCGCATGGATTCGGTCTCGCGGTTCGGCGAGGCGACCGAGCCGGCGTCGAGGTGGTCCCGACCGATCACGATAGGAGCGCTCGCCCGCCCGGTACGTACCAGCTCGTTGAAGGCCAGCCCGGCCTTCGACCGCTCGCCGTAGCCGAGCCAGCAGATCCGCGCCGGCAGCCCCTGAAACGGCACCCGCGCCTCGGCCATCTCGATCCATCGCCGAAGCGATTCGTTCTCCGGGAAGAGATCAAGGATGGCCCGGTCTGTGGCCGCTATGTCGGCCGGATCGCCCGACAGCGCCGCCCACCGGAACGGGCCCTTGCCCTCGCAAAAGAGCGGCCGGATGAACGCCGGAACGAAGCCCGGGAAATCGAACGCGTTGGTCACTCCGGCGGTCTGGGCCTGGGCCCGGATGTTGTTGCCGTAGTCGAACGTGACGGCACCGGCGGCCCGGAAGGCGAGCATCGCTCGAACGTGCTCGGCCATCGACGACATGGAGCGGCGGACGTAGTCGTCGGGATCGCTTCGGCGCAGCTGGGCCGCCTCGACGACGGAGACGCCCGCCGGCACGTAGCCGTTCAGCGCGTCGTGGGCCGACGTCTGGTCCGTGACGGCGTCGAACCGCTCGCCGCGTCGGACCAGCTCGGGCTCGACCTCAGCCGCGTTGCCGACCAGGGCGATCGACTCCGGGCGTCCCTCGGCCGCCGCCGAGCGCGCCCAGCGAAGAGCCTCGTCGAGCGAGCCGGTCAGCCGGTCCACATAACCGATGTCAAGCCGGCGGCGCGCCCGCGCCTCGTCCACTTCGATCACCAGCGCCACGCCCTCGTTCATGCTCACTGCCAGCGGCTGCGCTCCCCCCATACCGCCAAGGCCGGCAGTCAGCGTCACACGGCCGCGCAAGGTCCCACCGAAGTGCTGGCGCGCCAGCTCCGCGAACGTCTCGTACGTTCCTTGCAGGATTCCCTGCGTGCCTATGTATATCCAGGAACCGGCCGTCATCTGACCGTACATCGTCAGGCCAGCTCGCTCGAGCTCGCGAAACGTGTCCCAGTTGGCCCACTTGCCGACCAGGTTCGAGTTGGCGATCAGGACTCTGGGAGCCCATACGTGAGTGCGGAACACGCCGACTGGTTTCCCCGACTGGACGAGCAGCGTCTCGTCGTCCTCCAGGCGTCGCAACTCGCGGACGATGGCGTCGAACGCGTCCCAGCTGCGCGCAGCGCGGCCGGTGCCGCCGTAGACGACCAGATCATCCGGGCGTTCGGCGACCTCCGGATCGAGGTTGTTCATCAGCATGCGCAGCGCGGCTTCCTGCGCCCAACCCTTGCAGGTGCGCTGGGGCCCACGAGGGGCGCGGACGGGGCGGGGTCCGGCGTGAGCCATGGAGCCGGTTTCGATCGCCATCGAGAGCCTCCGAAGCGACGGCCCGGGCACCGCCCGAGCGCTCGACCTCAGTGTGCTCCCGACGGCTCGGATCGTCACGCCGCGGGCGGATCGCAAGGCCGAGCCGGGCGAGAGGGCGTCAGTAGATGGCCGCGATCAGCTGGCTGCACAGGTCCTGTGGGCCAAAACCGTACATCGACAGTACGACCCCGCCGCCGAGAGAGAGGGTGTAGACGGTCAAACCGCCGCCGCACGTCGCCACGTCGACGAGCCAATCGTTGATCGTCGACTGGGTCGTACTGGAGACACCGTCGGCTTGCGAGCATGCGCCGGTCGCGTACTGATCGACCCAGGCCGAGTAGACGTCCGGTGTCTGGTTGTTCGGCTGGAAGTGGCCGATCGACAGCTTGAGCCAGTCTGTGTCACCGACGGCCCCGATCGTCGCCGCCGCGTAGCCGTCGAACGTCTTGGCCAGGTCGGCGTTGTCAAGGACTACGGACTCGCTGTCGACATCTTCCAAGACTGGCTCGGCGTCGACCGTCCGCGGCAGCTTCGCCAGCAGACTCGGGTCGATGCGCAGTCCGAACTCACCGACCGTACCGTTCGGCCAGGGCGTGGCGCCGATCGGGACGGACGTGTACTGCGGCTCGGGCGTCGAACCGGGTTGGCTGCAGGCGGTGACCGCAACGGAGGCCGCGAGTAGCGCGGCGACCATGAGGAGCGAGGCCCGGCCAGAACCGGCCGTGTGGCGAAACCGCCCCAACCCGGTGACATAGCCCTGCCGGCCCACCTCAGAGCTCACGGCGCACCACCGGGAAGCGCTCGTCGTCCACGGCCAGGCGAAAGCCGGCCCGAATCCAGAACTCAGGCCGGGCCGCCGGCGTGGCGTCTTCCCTTGCTCGAGCTTCCGGGTACGCCTCGACCGCCGCGAATCCGCGATCGGCGAGGTCGTCGATGACTCCCCCGACGAGCTTCAGCGCAAAACCACTCCGGCGGGCTCCGGCCGTTGTGGCGATGCACGTGATGACCGCTGGAAGCGGTGCGTCGGGCAGCTGCGGATACAGCTCGCGCAGCCGCAGCGCACGAGGATATGCCGACAGTGGACCGAACTGACAGTAACCGACAGCCTGGCCGTCGAGAAGGAGCAGCTTTGCGTAGCTGCCGAAGATGCCCAGGCCGCGGCCGAGGAGCTGCAGCTTGCGAGGGGCCTCGACGGCGATCGTGGGACGTGCCGGGCGCTGAGGCGCGAAGGGGTTCTCGGCAAGCTCCTTTCCCAGGTCGTCGAGGAAGGGATTCCGGGTTGGCTCGCTGAACGCCGGCGCGAACGGGTTTGGGGCAGGCCTCGAGGCTGGCATAAATGGGTTGGACTGCGTTCTTGGTGGCGGCGCGAACGGGTTCGCCAGGCCGCCGTCGGTCGGCCGCGAGTCGGTCCCCGTCGTCGCAGCAATCCCGCTAGCCGAACCGGTCGCGGCCACCGGAAGCCAGCTCGACCGCCGAGCCTTCGAACCGCGATCGGCGTCCTCCCAGTAGTCGCAAGTTCGGTGGTCGAACGACGGGTCGGAGCATGGCGGAACCAGCCCGAAGTCGGCTTCGTCGATGAGGTCCACGATCTCGAGGCGTGCCATTGGGTCCCACTGTAAGTCAACGCGTCCACCAGCCGCTGAACTGGGCCTGTCGCCCCTACCGGCGCATCGCCCATGCGATGCTCAGCCCGCCGACGGCGGAGACGAGGGCGAACAGAAGGGCCCCGGTCAGCGCAGCCGGGACGCTCGCTCGGACCGCAAGCCACGCCAGGAACAGGGCGACTATCGGGCCAGTGAACAGCTCCCAGCGATCGCCGACCAGGAAGTCGTACCAGAAGCCGAAGAAGGCCCGGACGTATCGCATCTCAGGGCTCCCGGCTTGCGGCGAACGGGCGCATCCTCGCGGCGCCGAAACGGCCGCGGACGACATAGACGCCGAGAAGCGCCAGGATCACGTAGCCCGCGAGGAGGGCGAGGATGGCGGCATCGCCGGCCGGCCAATCGATGCCGATGCCCTCCCCCGCCCAGAAAGTCCCGAAGCCCGTCAGCATCACGCCGACGGCGAACTTGAGTCCGTTCTCCGGCACGGCCGCAAGCGGTCGATGGACCAGGAACGCAATCCCGAGCACGAGCGCCCCCGCTGCGGCGGCCCCCGCGGCGGCAGGTCCTAGCATGTTGGCCGAGGCGCCGAAGGTGACCACGATGAACGCCACTTCCAGCCCCTCGAGGAGCACACCCTTGGCCGCCACCGTGAAGCTGATCCAGTCCATGCCGGTCGCCGGAACCGGGGGCTCGGCGCGGAGGGCTGCGATCTCGCGCTGGTAGATGGCCGTTTCGTCGTGCTTCGCTCTTGCGCCGCCGGCTCGGAGCACGGCCTTCGTCAGCCACTGAAGGCCGTAGATGACCAGGAACCCGCCGACGACGAGACGCACGACACCGATCGGCACGAGGAGGACGATTGCCGTGCCGAAGATGCCCACGATCAGCGCCAAGGCGACGAGGGCGGCGAGAACGCCGATCAGGGCCGACCGCCACTGACGCGTCACTCCGACAGCCAGGACGATCGTTACCGCTTCGACGAACTCGACCGACGACGCCAGAAAGCTAGAGACCACCGTGACGAACGCTATCGAGGACATGCCAGACCATGCTCACGGAGGAGAGGGTGCACGGAGCGGAACGGTGTTCCCCCCCGTGCGACCGCGAACCGTCAGGATGCAGGAAACGCTAACGTGATGGTGCGCTGGCCGACCCACGAGGTACCACCGGAGTTCGGTCCCGCCGGCATGGGAAGCAGTGGCCACGGGGAGGCCGCTCTCGCTCGAGAGGTGATCTAATGCGGCCACTCGACGTCCGCATCGAAGCCGCGCTCGGAGCCTACGACGAAGACTGTCGGTGGGATCTGATCGGCGGCATCCTTACGGAGTGTCCCGACGACGTCCTGGAGGCGGGCACGCGCCTGCTCTGGGGCGAGATCGAGCGCGGGCGGACCCTCGGTGCGGACATCCTGGGGCGGCTCGTTGGCGTCGAGCCGAGCAGCCGGCCCCTCGTTCTGGAGACACTGCTGGCCGCCCTGGCCGTCGAGGGGAGCCCCGCTCCGCTCGCTTCGATCGTGGCCGCACTCGGTCATGTCGGCGATGCGGGCCCGCTGGGGCAGCTGCTCCCATTTGCCGACCACCGCAGCGCCGAGGTGCGGCTGGCCGTGGCTTTCGCCGTTGCCACGATCAGCCCGCAGCCCATCGCGCCGGACGGGCGTACCGCCCTCATCCGCCTCTCCCGCGACACCGACCCAGAGGTCCGTGACTGGGCTACGTTTGGCCTGGGCACGCTGTCCGACGTGGACGGCCCGGATGTCCGCGCCGCCCTGCTGGCCCGAGCCGAAGACACCCACCACGAAGCGCGAGCCGAAGCTCTTTTCGGACTGGCGGTTCGACACGATACGCGAGCCGTGCCGCACTTGATTCGGGCCCTACAGTCGCCCCTGGTGGGTGGGCTGGAAGTGGACGCAGCTGCCGCCTCGGCCGATCCGCGTTTGCTACCCGCACTCTGGGCGCTCCGACAGGCCGGGGTCACGGACGAAGGTCGCCTCCGACGGGCCATTGACCGATGCTCGGGACGGGACGGGACGGCTCTTCCGTCCTGACCGCGCGCCGCCGATCTCTCATCGGCCACTCGGAGGCGCGGCGTCGCGCTGCTCGAACCTGGTTCAGCGGGAGGGCCGTCAGCTTCCCAGGCACGACACGGTCCGAGATGGGGGGCTTGTATTCGTTGGTTTAGTCGGTGCGAGAGCCGCATCACCTGGGAAGGGTCCGACCGGTGCGCAAGGCTTGCACCGCGGCCTCCTGGCGCCGCGCGGCGCGCGCCCTCCTGATCGCTCGGGTATCCTGCGCAAGACCTGCGGCTCTCTTGCCGGGCCGCGGCGTCGATCCGCCCCTCCAGCGAGGCTCTCGTGCTCGGCTTCATCGACACTGCCGTCATTCCGTTCCTGCAGAACCTCTACGCCGCGGTGGGGTACCTGGGCGTCTTCTTCGCCATGGTCATCGAGTCGACGCTCTTGCCGATCCCGTCGGAGCTGATCCTTCCGCTGGCCGGCTTCATGGTCAGCGACACGAGCCAGGTCGAGCCGCTGACCCACGCCCCTTGGAACTTCTGGGTCGTCGTCCTCATAGGCGTGGCGGGAAACACCACTGGCTCGTTGTGCGGCTACGCGCTCGGCGCCTGGCTGGGCCGGCCCTTCCTCGATCGATGGGGTCGATACCTGCTGATCCGGAAGCACGAGGTCGACCAGGCCGAGAGCTTCTTCGCCCGTTGGGGTTCGCCGACCGCGTTCATCAGCCGCCTCCTGCCGGGCATTCGGTCGGTCATCAGCTTCATCGCCGGCGTGTCCCACATGCCGATCGGGCGCTTCACGGCATACTCGACCCTGGGTGCCATTCCATGGACCATCGCCCTGGTCTACGCCGGCACCGTTCTGGGTGCGAACTGGATCACGATCCGGGACGATCTGAGGCCATTCGACACACTCATCCTCCTCGCCTGCGCAGCCGCGGTTGCCGTCTTCGTGTGGTGGCGCCACGGGCATCCGGGCTGGCGTCGGGGCGAGGTCGAGGCGTAGCCGCGGCTCCCCAAGCCCACTGCTTTCTCGGGGTTCCGCTGGCGGCTCGACCGGCCGAGCGAGCACGCATTGCCCAATCGGTGGCAGACTAAGGGTGCGGTCCGGAGCCGACAGGTGGCCGCCAGCGACACACGGGGAACGCTCATGCGCAGTGAACCGACTCGCGTCCAGTTGCAGGCGCTGAGCATCGACGATACCGACCGGCGAGGCCTCCGCATCGAAGTTGAGCGGGCGTGAGCTCGATTCGAGACCAATCGAAGGAGCTTCGAGGGGTCGAGCCGGGCTTCACGCAGTTTCGGCCGATGGCTCACCCCGACCCGAAGGTGGCTCACGCGAGTCGACGAATGGCCCACCAGGTCCGACGCGGTTCGCTTCAGTGGCTCCGCGGTGCCCTGGCGACTCCGACGCCCGGCAGCAAGGGCCCACGCGCAGGCGGCTTCCCCGCCCGCTTCTTCGGCTGGTTCCTGCCCAAGGAGCAGCGGCGTCGGGAGTTCGCCGCAGTGCTGGCGCTCCTCGTCGTTGCCACTGCGATCTCGGCGAGCTTGCCCGGTGGCTGGGCAGAGCCCACGGTCGCCAGCACGTCGACCCAGATGGCGACCGGGCCGACTTCGGTGGATTTGTCGCCGACGCCGGACTCCAGCACGTCGGCGCAGCCGCCGTATTTCGACTCGTTGCTGGCGCCGCTCTTTGCGACACCCACGCCGACGCCCACGCCGACACCCACGCCGACGCCCACACCGACGCCGAAGGCGACCAAGAAGCCGACGCCCAAGCCCGCCGCGAAGGTCTACACCTTCGTGGCCCTAGGCGACTCGCTGACGGCCTGGCCTTCGGACGCACCGTGGCCGACCCGTCTCGACGCAGAGGACGCCAACCTGCGGCTGGTAAACAACGCAGGAGTTCCGGGCGACACGACGGCCGAGATGCTGGCCAGGCTCAAGAGCGACGTCTTCGCCTACAAACCCGAGGTGCTGTTCATCATGGGTGGCACCAACGATCTGGGCGACGGCATCAGCCAGGCGACCACGATCGCGAACTTGAGGGCGATCATCGTCGCGGCCAATGCGAAGGGGATACGGATCGACCTCATGACGGTCCCACCGGACGCCTATCCCGACATGGCCGAGAAGATCGACTCACTCAACAAAGCGATCGTTCACCTCGGCAACATCTACAAGCTCGTCGTGATCGACATCCACACCCCGCTCTCCACGCCGACCGGCGTGTACAAGCCGAAGTACACGAGCGACGGTCTCCACTTCAGCGCGCTCGGGGCGCAGCTCGTGGCCAACACGATCTACGCGCGAATTCACCGATACGGGTTCTGAGCAGGTCGGATTCCGCGGCCGCCACAAGTCTCACGCGAGTTCCGTGGCTCAGCCCCAGGGCGCCTCACCCGGGCCGCGTAGGTGCGGGCCGGGGCAACTGCCAGTGGGGTGAGCGCGATGCCGATGCCGATGCCGATGCCGATCTAGGCAATCGAAGCGCCACGCCGCGCATGGGATTTGGTGAGCTCAACTCGTCCTCCCGGCGGCGTCGAGCAGTACGGTCAGCCTGCAATCGGAGGACTGCTTGGGCAGTCCGAACCCCAACCGCTCCGCGCTACCATGTGGCTTCGTCCACGCATCGACGAGCCACCACGAGAGCGATGAGGTTCCCCTTTGACCGCCGCCAAGCGTCTCCATTGCCTTCGCTGCCTCCCGTGCGGTTCCTCCGCGATCGCAGGGTCCGACTGGTGCTGACCAGCGGGACCTTGCTCTTCACCGAACTGCTGCTGATCCGCTGGGTCCCATCGACGGTCAAGTACGTCGGGTACTTCACCAACTTCCTGCTGATGGCGAGCTTCCTGGGCATCGGCCTCGGCATTCTTCTCGGCCGGTCGGGTCGCAAGCTGGCCGTGTCGCCGTTTGCCTGGCTCCTGTGTGGCGTCGTCCTGCTTGTCCTGGTCGCCCACCTCGACGTACAAGTCAAATCGACCGACGAGATCTTCTTTGGCCTGGCAGAGAGTACCTCGGCCGACACCAACTTCCTCGTGCTGCCCCTGGTCTTCGTGCTGGTCGCGGCACTCATGGCGGCGCTGGCCTTGCCGCTAGGTCCGCTGCTCAAGAGCCAGCCACCGCTTCAGGCGTACGCCTTCGACATCACCGGCTCAATGGCCGGCATCGCCGGGTTCGCAATCCTGTCGGCCCTTTGGACACCGCCGCTGGTCTGGTTCTCCGTCCTAGCGGTTCTGCTATTGCTCCTCGGCCTTGGGGCAGGCCTAGGCCCCTGGTCGCCGATCAGCGGGATCGCCGTGGTGTCCGTGTTGTACCTCGCCTTCCTCCAGCAGAGCTGGGGCGCGACATGGTCGCCGTACTACCGCATTGATCTCTACCAGGTTCAGGATGCGAGCGGCCAGACAGCCACGAGCCTGGCCATCGACGGCATCCCGCACCAGGCATCTGGCAGGGCCAACCGCAGGAGAATTCGTACTACCAGATCTATAACTGGTTCCCTGGCCGGACCTACAAGAACGTCCTGATCATCGGCGCGGGGACCGGCAACGACGTCGCCGTTGCCCTCGAGCACGAGGCCGGCCACGTTGATGCCGTCGAGATCGACCCGGCCATACAACAGATCGGCGTCGACATCAATCCGCTCAAGCCGTACGCCGATCCCCGAGTCACGCGGTACGTGAACGACGGCCGGGCCTTCCTCAGGACCACGACCACAAATTACGACCTTATTATCTTCGCACTACCCGACTCTCTGACGCTGGTGAGCTCTACTGGCAACATCCGGCTCGAGTCGTTCCTGTTCACGGACGAAGCGTTTCAATCGGTGCGAGCCCATCTGACCTCGGACGGCGTCTTCGTCATGTACAACTACTACCGCGAGCCGTGGCTGGTGACCAAGCTCGATTCCATGCTGCAGACATCGTTCGGCACGAAGCCGATCCTCCGTGTATTCGACGGGGTCCAGGCAGTCCTCGCCGACGGACCGGTCGTGGCGGCGCTGAACGGGGGGACACCTCCAGGCGACACGGTCGATCCAGTTCCCGTGGTTGCGGGGCCCACCCCGACCCAGGCCACCGACGACTGGCCGTTCTTGTACCTGCGAGACCCTACGATCCCTACCTACTACCTGGTGGCGCTCGGCTTCGTTCTGCTCTTCGCGCTACTGTCGGTCACTGGATCGGCCGTCGTAACCAAGGCGCCGCTGAGCGGCTTCAGCCCACACTTCTTCGTCCTGGGTTCGGCATTCATGTTGCTCGAGACGAAGAGCCTGGTGAGCTTCAGCCTGCTCTTTGGCACCACCTGGCTGGTCAACGCAATGGCGTTCTTCGCCATCCTAGGGACAGTTCTGCTCGCGATCCTGGTCAGCTCGCGCCTGCGGATACAACGCCCTAGAGCACTGTACATGCTGCTCTTCGCAGCCTTGGCTGTATCGTACGTGCTGCCTCCCGAACAGCTGCTCTTCGACCCGCCGTGGCTGCGCTACTTACTTGCAGCGGCCGTTGCCTTCGCCCCAGTCTTCCTCGCGAACTTGATCTTCACGTTCTCGTTCCGCGATACTAAGATCGCAGACATGGCTTTCGCCAGCAACCTGCTCGGGGCCATGCTTGGCGGCGTGGTGGAGTATGCAGCCCTGATCACCGGCTATCGGGCGCTTCTGATCGCCGTGGCGGGCCTCTACGGCCTGGCCTGGCTCTGCGCGACGCGTGCCCGCCTTCTGGCCGATGTCCAGCTCATCGTTCAGTCGTCCGCCACCGAAACCGCAGCACGCTCGTCAACTTAGCCCCAGGGTGCTTCACCTGGGCCGCGCAGATGACCGACGTCGTTGGCGAGGATCAGCTGGGCTCCGCCTGACGTGTCGCCGCGCTCGTAGCGCAGGACAGTCAGGTTCGTTCGATCCTGGATGAAGCGCCGGCGATAGTCGCAGACGGGAACGCCCAGCGCCACGCACATCAGGATGCGATTGAACGTCCCGTGCGCCACAACCAGCACCCTGCGCTCGCCTTCCGCTTCAGCCTGCGATTCGGAGACATTTCCGCGAGATCCGCCGGCATCCGGCGATCGGCTGCCGGTCGCAGTGCCGGAGCGGTCAGCGGCGTCAGTCGAGCCCAGCTCGACCGCCAGCAGGTCGTCGAGGAAGCCGATCGCCCGGGCCGCCACGTCCTCGCCGGACTCGCCCCCGGGGGAGTGGGTCGTGGCCGGATCTCGCTCCCAGCGGGCTCTCAGCTCTGGATCGTGGGCCTGCATCTCGGCGTACGTCAGGCCTTCCCACCGGCCATAGTCGAGCTCGCGCAGCCGCTCCTCGATCTCGACGGGCCGGCCCCGTGCGATCGTCTGGGCCGTCTCGAGGGCGCGCAGCATTGGGCTGGCGATCATGCGGTCGATCCCGACGCCGACCATGCGCCGCGAAAGAGCCTCGGCCTGGGCACGCCCTTCGGGCGCCAGGGGCACATCCAGCTGGCCGCCGAGCATGACGTCGCCGGCCGGCGTGAGGCCGTGGCGGGTCAGCAGCAGGGTGAGAACAGACGTGGCGCGGCGCCTAGAAGAGCCCGACGATGTTGCCGTCGGCGTCGATGTCGATCGACTCGCCGGCCGGGTGCGATGGCAACCCCGGCATGGTGCGCATCTCACCGAGGAGCGGCGTGATGAAACCGGCGCCGGCCGAGAGACGGACTTCGCGAATGGGAACGCGGAAGCCAGTCGGTCGGCCCTTCAGCGAAGGGTCGTGGCTGAGGGAGAGGTGCGTCTTGGCCATGCAAACAGGCAGATGGCCGAAGCCCATGTCTTCGTACAACTTCAGCGCCTTCGTGGCGGCCGGCAGCTCATCAACGCCACGGGCGCCGTAGATGCGAACGGCCACCGTCTCGATCTTCTCACGCAACGGGAGGTCGTCCGGGTACAGCAGCCGGAACTCTGGCGCGCCCTCCTCCGCCGCCGACCACACGGCCCGGGCCAGGTCCTCAGCCCCGGCTCCCCCATCGGCGAAGTGACGACTCACGACGACATCGCGGGCACCGGCGGCCAGCGCGACCTCGCGTATCGCGGCCACCTCTGCGTCCGTGTCGCCGGGGTAGTGGTTGACGGCCACTACGACAGGCACGTTGAAGTCACGGACATTCTCGATCTGGGCCGCGAGGTTGGCCGAGCCCGCCCTCACCGCGTCGACGTTCTCTTCGATCAGGGCCGGGTCGAGCGGCTTGCCGGCCACGATCCGGCCGACGCCACCATGCATCTTGAGCGCCCGAACAGTGGCGACCATCACCGCGGCATCGGGGCGAAGACCACTCTGGCGGCACTTGATGTCGAAGAACTTCTCGGCACCCATGTCCGCGCCGAAGCCGGCCTCGGTGCAGGCTATCTCGCAGGTCGCGAGCGCGAGACGGTCCGCCAGGATGCTGTTGTTGCCGTGGGCGATGTTAGCGAACGGGCCGCAATGGACGAACGCCGGGCCTCCCTCGAGGGTCTGCAGCAGGTTCGGCTTGATGGCGTCGCGGAGCAGGACGGTCATCGAGCCGGCGCACCGCAAGTCTTCGGCCGTTATGCGCCGGCCGTCGAACGTGGTCGCTACGACCATTCGCCCGAGGCGCGACCTGAGGTCGTGGAGGTCCGAGGCGAGGGCCAGCACGGCCATGACCTCGCTCGCAACGGTGATCTGCCACTCCGTCTCGCGGGGATAGCCGTTCTCGCGCCCACCCAGGCCGATGATCGCCTTCCGGACGGCCCGATCGGAGATATCGACGACGCGCGGCCAGAGAACGCCCAGCGGATCGATGCCGAGCGCGTTGCCGTGGGTCAGCGAGTTGTCGACGAAGGCGGCGAGCAGGTTGTGGGCGGCACCGACAGCGTGGTTGTCGCCGGTGAGATGGAGGTTGAAGTCCTCCATAGGGATCACCTGGCTGTAGCCTCCACCGGCTGCGCCGCCTTTGATCCCGAACACGGGGCCGAGCGACGGCTGGCGAATGCAGACGGCCGCCCGGTGGCCGATCCGGTTGAGCCCCTGGACGAGACCGATATTGGTCGTGGTCTTGCCCTCGCCGAGCGGAGTCGGAGTGATCGCGGTAACGACGACGTACTTGCCGCGGCGTCCCGCGGCGGCCGCTTCGGCCTCCAGGCGGGTGATCCCCTCGAGGCGCACCTTCGCCTTGTATGGCCCGTACTGCTCGATCTCGTCGTCGCGTAGCCCCAGCTCGCGGGCGAGTTCAATGATCGGCCGCGGCGTAACGGAGCGGGCAATCTCCAGGCTGGAGGGCATGGGCGTGGCGGAGCTCATTGCGACGGCCCGGCAAGTGCTGCGCCGGACGAGCGCTCCGCCTGGTCCGTTGCCGCCCTCAACAGGTGCGTCAGCAGAAGAGCGCTCGTCAGCGGCCCGACGCCGCCCGGCACGGGCGTTATGGCCGAAACGACCCCCATGGCCGACTCGAAGTCGACGTCACCCACGAGCTTCTCGCCTCCGGCCCCGTCGCCGACGACGTTGATCCCAACGTCCACCACCACGACGCCCGGTGAGAGCATGTCACCCGTGACGAGTCCGGGCCTGCCGGCCGCCACGATCAGGATCTCTGCGTCGCGAGTGTAATGGCCAAGGTCTCGGGTTCTGGAGTGAAGCACGCTGACCGTCCCATGCTCGCGCAGGAGCAGCAACGCCGCCGGCTTGCCGACCACGTTCGACCGGCCGATCACGACCACGCGCCTTCCGGCGATCTCGATCCCCGATCGCTTCAGGATCTCGACCGACGCCTGGGCCGTGGCCGGGAGGAACCCGTCATAACCGAGAGTCAGCAGGCCGGCGTTGCGTGGATGGATGCCGTCGATGTCCTTGGCCGGGTCGATCGAGTCGATGACAGTGCGCAGTGGAACGTGTGCCGGGAGGGGCATCTGGACGATGATACCGGCGACAGTCCGGTCGGCATTCAGGCGTTCGATCTCCAAGCAGAGCCTATCGGGCGTCACGTCCTCACCGATCTCGACAAGCCGCCCGTCCACGCCGACCTGCCGGCATGCCCGCAGGATCTGGTGAAGGTAGACGGCCGACGGGGCGTCCGCACCCACGAGCACAACGGCGAGCGCCGGCTCGCGACCCCAGCGCTCTTTGAACCCGGCGAAGTCCCCGGCCAGCCCGTTACGAATCTCGGCCGCAATCGGACCTCCGGCGAGCAGCTGCGGGCCGGGAATCGCCACCACCGATGCCTCGCGCCCCTTGCTCACGCCGGCTCGGTCTCCGGCTCCGGTTCCTGCGACTGACCCGAAAGCACGATCTCTCGGGTTCGCGCCGCCACCGCCGCGATCTCATGGAGCGTTGTATCGACCCGCCAGCGCATCGTCTCGGCGTACTCCTCGTCACCGGTGGAGGGCAGGTTGATCAGAACGTTCTCGGCCGCACCCCGGGCAGCAGCCTCACCGAGAAGGGCCGCGACCAGGACATCGCTGGCGGCATTGACATTGCTGCGCCCTGCCAGCGCTTCGGCCGCGACGACCAGTCGAACGCAGGCTCTGACGCATTCCCACGGCACATCCGAAGCAAGGCGGGCAGCCGATCGTAGCGCCGTGCGGCGCGCCGCCTGCTGCTCGTCGGTCTCGCGCGGCAGCTTCAAGGCCGCGGAGTAGCCCGCATAGGCCTCGGCGTCGCGATCTGCGAGCCCCAGGAACTCGACGGCGAGCTCATGCCCGACCGCCTCGCAGCGGACCAGCGTCGCCTCGAATGCAGCGTACTTCGGCTTGCCCTTCGAGAGGACGGCCACCATCGAGATCAGGGATGCCCCAAGGGATGCCGCCACCGCCGAGGCCGTTCCTCCTCCTGGAACCGGCTCGGCCGATGAGAGACGCTGCACGAACTGGGAAACAGTCAGGTCTGCGTAAGGAGATGGGGCTGGCGATCGGTCCATTCGGCGATTGTAGGCACCAAATAGCCTCTACCGTTCACCATTCGGTCGCCTCGACGTCAAAGGCTCGGCCCTTGGCGCAACTGACGTGCTAGACACGCCCGACTTCGTCGTCGATGCCGTCGACGGTCCACCGACGCGATCGATGCTGGAAGCACAATGCCAACCTGGCGCCCGGCGTCTCGACCTCGAAGACCGTTCTGGGGCCGACGTCGGCTCGGTATGCGGAAGCCTCGCTGCGGACGGCCGACAGGCGGATCACGGGAAGCTTCGCCTCGCCCCAGGTGATCTCTCGTGGCGTGCCGTCGAACCAATCGGCTCGAACTCGCACATTGACAGGCTCCATGCGGACGATGGCCATGGCTGGCGCTCCTCTTCGCAATGGCTTGGCCGTCGTTCGCTCGGGCACTGAGCGTAAGAACGGACGTTCTAATAGATGCCAACCTTATTCGAACAGACGTTCTATGTCAAGGTCGCCAGGCGCCTGCCCGGTAGAGCAAGGAGACTGACAGGCGGCGGCACCTAGCGTGTCACGGCAACTCCATCCACTCGCGACGGATGGGACCAGATACGGCGAGTCCTGAGGGCCTCTCTGGCGCCAAAGCCGAATGCCGGAAGCCACCATGTTGGGCTGCGCCTATCCTCCTAAGCATGAGTGAGTTGAAGCGTCTCGGCGCAGTGGGTCGACCGGCCAGCGACGCCGAATGGGCTGTCATCTCGAGTCGGCGGGGACCGGCGACGGCCTTCCTCTTCATCGTCACCAGCACCGGCATCGTCTGCACTCCGGGCTGCGCGGCGCGAACCCCGGGGCGTGGCCGGGTTCGGGTCGTTGGCGGGCTAGATGAGGCTCTCGCAGCAGGCGCTCGAGTCTGCCTGCGCTGCCATCCAGATCGCCTTTTCGGCGCCGCCCCGAAGCCATCGACCGATCCTGTTCAATCGGCGATTGGCTGGCTGTCGGCGGCCCTCGAGAGCGGCGAAGATGTCCCGACCGATAGAGAGCTCGCCGGCCGGCTCGGCCTCTCGGAACGAAGGCTGCGCGAACAGTTCCGCGAATCGCTCGGCGTGACGCCGAGGGCGTGGCTCTCGGCTCGACGGGCAGAGTCGCTTCGGGCGCGCCTTGCCGGCGGCCAGGATGTTGTCGGGGCGCTCTACGATGCTGGCTATGGTTCGTCGAGCGCCGCGTACGAGGCCGCAAACGGCGAGCTCGGGATGGCACCTGGACGGTACCGGGCCGGCGCACCGGGCGAGTCGATTCGCTGGACCGTGACCCCCATTCCAGATGGAGTGGCCCTGGTCGCGGCCACGAACCGTGGCCTTTGCGCGGTCCGGCTCGGTGAGGATCCGGAGACGCTGGCAGCGAAGCTTGGGACGGAGTTTCCGGGCGCGATCCTGTCCCGCGACGACGCGGGGTTGGACTATATGGCCTCGATCGTGGCTGACCTGGCGGTCGGACGGCGACGACCGGAGGCCGACACCTTGCCGCTCGACGTCCAGGCCACGGCGTTTCGCAGACGCGTCTGGGAGGCGCTGCGCCGGATTCCCGCCGGCGAGACCCGCTCCTACGCCCAAATTGCCGCGGCCGTCGGCGCTCCCGGCGCGGCTCGAGCCGTCGGCTCAGCCTGCGCCGTCAATCCCGTGGCGGTCGTGGTTCCGTGCCATCGGGTCGTCGGCTCGGATGGGTCGCTCCACGGCTACGCCTACGGACTGGCCCGCAAACGCCAGCTCCTCGATGCCGAGGCGGGCGCCGCGACAACCGGCTCGACCGGCAACCCGCCGGTCCAGCCTCGCCGCAGAAGCGTGGGCGATCCGGCACGGCCGACCGGTTGAGACTCTTTGCGGCCCGACTTCGACGCAACGCGCGTGCGACACTCGTCCGGCATAAGCGAGCAGCGTGTTGACAAGGGCAGGTGGGCAGGCCTCTGGCGGGCGATCATCGTGGCGACGGGGGTGCTCGCATGGGCATTAGTGCCGACGGAATCTGGCGATGGGAGGCGGCCCCTCCACTTCAGGAGCGCAGTGTCCGCTTCCGCCGGGCTCACCGTTCCTGCCGGGTACCCGGTCGGCCGGAGGCTGTACTATGGGCTGCGGGCCACGGCAGGCGCGGACTTTGATCATCGATCGCGTTGCGCTCGTCGACGCGGGTGAGGAGTCCGGTTCCTGGCACCTTCACACAGTCCTGGGGTCGCCGGCGGTCTACGACCCGACGTGGTACTGCCAGTGGCTGCCGCCTGGAGTATCGCCCACGCCGGCCGTGTCCTGACGAAAGGCCAGACAGCTCTCGTCCGCACCTACTCGATCTCGTCCTCGATCTTCGGCACCCCCACGCGACCCTCCACGGCCGAGGCCGGATCCCGTTCGAACGGGGCGGGCAATCCCCGGTGAAGCAGGCTGGCGCGCGTGACGGCGCGGTCCCCGAAGCGGCGCCGAACCGCGTCGGTGGCGTCGACGACCCGCCGCCGTTTCTCGTCCACAACCTCGAACATGCCGATCTGCTCCGGCTGACCAAGTTGGGTAGCAGCCACACCCAGCAGCCTGATCTTCCTGCCGCGAACCTCCGGCCGGGCTAGCTCCAGCGCCGCCCGCCAGATGGTGTCGGTCAGGTCGCTCGGCTCGGCCAGCGTTCTCTGGCGTGTGATCGTTCGGAAACTCGAGTCGCGGATCTTGACCACGACCGTCCCGGCGCGAATTCCAGCGGCGCGCAGCCGGGCAGAGACCCCTTCGGTCAGGGCCAGCAGGGTTCGCTCGATTTCGGCCTGGTCGGTCACGTCGACCGCGAACGTCGTCTCGTGGCTGACTGACTTGGCCGCCTCTCCGCCGCCTACGACCGGATCCGGATCGATGCCCAGGGCGCGATCGTGCAGAGTTGCACCGTATTCTCCCAGCGCGCGCGTGAGGGTCTCGACCGGCAACGCCGCCAGCTCGCCGATCGTCCGTATCCCCAGGCCGTGCAGTCTGTCGGCCGTCTTGGGTCCGATTCCCCACAGCCGCCTGATCTCCAGTGGAGCCAGGAATGCGGCCTCCTCGCCGGGTTGGACCACGACCAGGCCGTCGGGTTTCCGGAGGTCGCTCCCCACTTTGGCAACGAGCTTGGTGGTCGCGACACCGACGGACACCGTCAGCCCGGTCGCCTCGACCACATCCGCCTTGATACGCCGGGCGATCTCCGGCGCGGGTCCGAACAGCGCCTCGGAACCGGCAACGTCCAGGAAGGCCTCGTCGATCGAGACCTGCTCGACGGCCGGCGTGAAGCGGCGCAGGACGGACATCACCTCGAGGCTTACGCGCTGGTACTTGCGACCGTCGACCGGCAGGAAGATTCCGTTCGGGCATAGCGAGAGTGCGGTTCGCAGCGGCATCGCCGAGTGGACGCCGAACTTCCGCGCTTCGTAGCTGCAGGTGCTGACGACGCCGCGTGAGCGCGGATCGCCGCCGACGATGACGGGCCTACCCCGCAACTCCGGGCGGTCGCGCTGCTCCACGGCCGCGAAGAACGCGTCCAGATCGACGTGGATGATGCTCAGGCGACCGCGGGACATGCGCAGATCATGGCGTGGTCCGGCGCGCGTGGCGAGAGCCTTCGTTCGGGCGGGTGACTCTGCTCGGCCGAGCATGAGCCTGGGCGCGCGACGGCGTGAGAGACACGCTGCGCCGGGCTCGCCCCGACTAACCCTTTGGCTCGACGACCACCGTCACTTCGGGTGTCATGCCCGCGAAGACTTTGACCGCGACCTTGTACGTGCCAAGCGACTTGAGCGGCTCGGGCAGCTCGATCTTGTGGCGGTCGACGGTGATGCCGCGTCGGCCGAGAGCTTCGGCGATCTCCTTGGCCGTGATGGAGCCGTAGAGCTTGCCGCCCTCGCCCACCTTCACGCCCATGGTCAAAGTCGTGCTAGCGATTCGCGTGGCCGCGATCTCGGCGTCCTCGCGCTCGCGCTTGCGCTTCTCTTCACGGCTGGCGATGTCGTGCTGCCACGCGCGATACGCGCCGCCGGCTGCGGGCACGGCTACTTTTCGAGGGATCAGGAAGTTGCGGGCATAGCCCTCGGCGACTTCCTTCATCTCGCCGCTCTTGCCGAGCTTGTCGACGTCGGCGGTCAGGATGACCTTCACGCGAAAGATTCCTCCTTTGTGATCCACGATCGGACCCGCGGCCCGACCCTGGTTTGGTTGACGAGACGACTTGCAGCGGCGACCGCCTCCGGCAGCCGGCGAATGATCCTCCGTACGGGAGCGGGTGTGAGGCGACGCACCTGGTCCATGTCTCGCCCGAAGGCTTCTCGATCTATGTCCAGTTCGTCGATCTTCTCCTCGAGAATCTCGTTCGGCACTCCCTCGAGGAAGAGCTCGACCGCGAGGACCACGACGGCCAGGTCGTCGATGCCGCCCAGAACCGGGATGTCGTCCGGAATGAGGTCCCGGCCGACGAGGACGTAGCCGGCCGCACAGGCGAGAACCGCTTTCTGGGCAGCCGGAACCCGCCCATCCGCGACGAGCGCCCATACGAGGCGTGCGTAGGTGGGTACCCGGCTGGCGACGGGAACGAAGGCGAGCCAGCGGAGCGCCCGCATGAGGCTCCCCTTGCGACGCCGTCGACCCTTCGACACCAGCAGACTCGTGCTCGCCATCCTCAGCTCGGCCGTGCTCGGCCGCTTAGCCTGGCAGTCGAGTGCAATCGACCGCTCCGAGAGTGGTTGAGTCTATCAGGCAGGGCCGCTGACCATGAGCCGGTCGCATCTTGACCCGCCCCGAGCGAGTGGGGTGACCCGGGCTGGCAGCCGTTGGGGACCGACAACCACGCTCCTGATCGTGGCTGTCGTCCCGTTCGCGTCTCGACCGATGCCAGGATCACGCGGCATCCTCGGCCCAGCCTTGCTTGACAATCGAACGGGCGTTCTGTAACCTCGCTCACAGGGAAAGGAGGCGCCTGTGACCAAGCACGACGCCGAACGCAAACGCAGGATCCTCGACTTCATCGCCGCGACTTTGAGGTCGCGCGGCTACCCACCGTCAGTACGCGAGATCGCCGTAGCGGTGGACTTGGCCTCAACCTCGGCCGTGCATCACCACCTCCAGATGCTCGAGCGTGAGGGTTACCTGGAGCGCGGCGCGGCCCAGTCGCGCGCCATCCGCCTCACGCCCATGGCGGCGCTGCGGTTGGGGCTGTCTGGCGAACTGATGCCGCAGTCCGCCGCCTCGGAGGCACACGTGCTGCCTATCATTGGCGAGATCGCCGCTGGTGGCCCCATCGAGGCTTACCAGGACGCGTCGGAGAGCATGGCGGTCCCAGACCTGCTCGCCCCCTCGGGCGACGCGTACGTGCTCCGGGTCCGCGGCGACTCCATGATCAATGCCCATATCCAGGACGGTGACTTCGTCCTGATCCGGCCGCAGCAGACAGCCCGCGACGGGGACATAGTGGTCGCCCAGGTCGAAGAGAATTCCGTCACCTTGAAGCAGTTCTTCAAGGAAGACGGAAGGATACGGCTGCAGCCGGCCAACCCCGACTACCCTGCCATGTTCTACAACGACGTCCGAATCCAGGGCAAGCTCATCGGGGTCATTCGCCGGCTGGACTGAGATGGGGATGATCCACATTAGCTGTCCACAGCCAGCCCACAGCGGGGGTGACTTCGGGGATAGCTGAGCCGCCGTCGGGTTGGTTCGTTGACGCGCCGGAGCTCGGGCAAGCCACCATTGCGTGGTCACTCTCTCCAGTCAGGCCGCGAGGAATCCGCCACCCGTGATCGACCGACTGCCACCCCAGAACCTCGACTCCGAGCAGGCCGTGCTCGGCTCGATCCTGATCGATCGCGATGCGATCATCGAGGTCGCCGACTTCCTGCACCCGGAAGACTTCTACCGCCAGGCCCACGGCCGCATCTACGGGGCCATGCTCGCGCTTTTCGAACACCGTGAGCCGATAGACGTCGTCACCGTTGCGGAAGCCCTGGAGCGTGACAACGAGCTGGATGCAGTGGGCGGCGCAAGCTACCTGTCTACCCTCGGTAACGACACTCCCACCGCGGTCCACGTGGCCCAGTACGCCCGGATCGTGGAGCGCAAGGCCATCCTGAGACGACTCATCTCGGCCGCCGGCAAGATCGCCGCCATCGGCTACGAGGACGGTTCGGACATCCAGGAGTCGATCGATCGGGCGGAGGGTGAGCTCTTCGCAGTCAGCCAGCGTCGGTCGACCGACGGCTTCAGCCCGCTTCGAACGCTCCTCCACGACGCCTACGACCGCCTGGACTACCTGCATGCCCATCGCGGCGAGATCGTCGGCATTCCCTCGGGCTTCGCCGACCTGGACCAGCTCACAACCGGCTTTCAGCCGAGCGACCTGGTCGTGGTAGCGGCACGGCCGAGCGTCGGCAAGACCAGTCTCGCCCTCAACGTCGCCGAATATGCGGCGGTTCGCGAGGACAAGACGGTAGGCGTCTTCAGCCTGGAGATGAGCAAGGAGCAGCTCGTCCTGCGCCTTCTTTCGAGCGTCGCTGCGATCGATTCGCAGCGCCTCCGCTCCGGTTTCCTCGAGGAGCTCGACTTCGCCCGCATCGCACCTGCGCTGCAGGCCCTATCAGATGCACCGATCTACATCGACGACACGCCGAACATCAGCACGATGGAACTTCGGACGAAGGCGCGGCGCCTCCAGGCGGAGCACGGCCTGGATCTACTCATCGTCGACTACCTGCAGCTCATGCAGGCCACCAACAACAGCCGCGACGCCAACCGCGTCCAGGAGGTCTCGGAGATAAGCCGCGGGCTCAAGGGGCTTGCGCGGGAGCTGAAGGTCCCCGTGATCGCCCTCTCCCAGCTTTCCCGCCAGCCGGAGATGCGTGAGTCTCGCGAGCCTCGGCTGTCCGATCTCCGGGAGTCCGGCGCTATCGAGCAGGACGCGGACCTGGTTCTGTTCCTCTGGCGTGAAAGAGACAAGCCCGGCGACGAGAGCGACATCGACGGCGAGGTCGTCAACCTGCGCCTGGCCAAGCACCGCAACGGCCCCACGGGCGAAGTGAAACTGTGGTTCAAGAAGAGCCAGACCCGCTTCATGAGCTACGCCGGCGAACGCTACGCCGAGGCCGTCTGACCGACGGGGGGTCGGCGGCGTCAGGGTCGAGCCCGCCCGGGAGTCCCGTGGACGCTGGCCCTAAACTGCCTTGGCAGGGGCGGCACGGCCCGCCCATCAAGGGAGGAGCTCGATGGGCGTGATCATTGTCAGGGAGATGGTTGGCACAAGTTCTCACTCGTGGAGCGATGCCGCTCGCCAGGCGGTGGCCCTCGCGAGCAAGACCGTCCGGAACATTCGCACGGTGGAAGTGGTCCAGTCGACCGCTCGCGTCGAGGGCGGCGAGATTGTCGAGTATCAGGTCCAAATGAAGCTCGGCTTCGAGTACGAGGAGTAGCGCGGCAGATCTCGCCGGCTCCGTAGCGCCGCACTGAACCGCGCGATTCCGTCGAGGGCTTCCATCGCCAGTCGACGAACGGCGGGGATAGCAACCTGAGGCGGTTCGCGCCTGAGTGCCTGCGACCGGGCCGATCTTCTGGGCCCCGCGGGCAGGTCGATCCAGATAAGCGGCGGTTGATCGCGGTCGACCAATATCCGCCAATGCAGACGTCCGCATCCGGCCCGATTGACACGGATCGTGTCGGGTTTCTATCGTTCGCGCGGCCGCTCGGTGAGCAGCGGCCCGGGATGGCGGAGCTGCGGGTGTCCGTCGAGCCCGAGACTGGCGACCGCTATACCGCGGAGATTGCACGGCCACGGTCGAGCTTCCCGCTGCGCCCTGGCAAGATCCAGCGCCCGTGTCTACCCGAGGAAACGCTTCGACGGGATCGACTCCTCGATTGGCTCGAGGCTCGCTCGGGCCGCCGGGTCATCTACGTCATCGCCGAGGCCGGCTTCGGCAAGACAACCCTCGTGGCGGACTTTCTTCGCCGATCGCAGGTCCGGACGTTCTGGTACCGGCTCGACGAGGACGACACCGACAGCCTCGTCTTCATTCGATACCTGGTCGCAGCCTGCCAGGCGGTCGACGCCCGATTGCTGGCTCGGTCGGCCGCTCTGCTGGCCGACTCGTCACTCGAGCTCCCGCGTGAGGACGCCATCCTCGACACGCTCCTCGCCGAGATCGGAAGCCTGGAGGACATGCCATCGGCGCTGGTCCTGGACGACTTCCATCTCGTGGAGTCCGTGCCCTCGATCGGCGCGCTGGTGGAGCGGCTGATGGCTCGTGCTCCGGCGGCGTTGAAGCTGATCGTGGTCAGCCGGCGGACACCAGGACTGTCGGTCGCGGCCCTGCGGGCCCGCGGCGAGCTAGCCGAATTGGGCCGGGAGGAGCTCAAATTCGACGAGCTCGAGACCGGGCGGCTCTTCCGCGACTCCTACGAGCACCCGCTCGAACCCGAAGTCCTGCACGAGCTCCAGGCGCGAACCGACGGTTGGGCGGCATCGCTCCAGCTCGTGAGGACGGCCGTCGACGGTCGATCCCCGGGCCAGGTTCGGTCGTTCGTGCACTCCCTGTCCGGCGCCGACGGGGATCTCTACGACTACCTGGCCGAGGAGGTTGTCGGAGACCTCGAGCCCGAAATGCGCAGCTTCCTCGTGCGGACGGCCATTCTCGAAGACGTCGAACCGGAAACCGCCGCCGCCGCGGCTGGCGTCTCAGCTTTCCGAGCCCGTCACCTGCTCGCCGACGCCCAGAAACTGGGTCTCCTGTCCAGAGGTGGCGACCGAGGGAGCACATGGCGGCCTCACCCGCTGGTCCGCGAGTTCCTGCTCGCTCACCTGGAAGCGGAGATGGGAGAGGACGGCATCGCGGAGATGCATCGACGGCTGGCGACCGTGATCGAGCCTGGCTCGTGGCGCCTTGCGGCCCGCCATTGGGCCGCCGCAGGGGACGCAGACGAAGTTCGCCGCGTCGTCTGTGCGGCAACTCCCACGATCATCGGTACCGGCGACCTGGCCGCCGCCGACGAGTTCGTCACGCGCTTCCCAGATCCAAATCCCAATCCCTGGTTCGGCATCATCCGTGCGAGGCGCCTTTTCGCCATTGGGCGCTGCCAGGAAGCCCTGGAAGAAGCCCGACGACTTCATGGCGCCGCCGCCATCTCCGCCTCGAGCGACACGTCACTGGTTCTGGCGATCGCGTTGACGCTGCTCAACCTGGGAACGGAGCTGGACGATTGGGCCATGCGCACGGCGGCTGTCGACGTGCTCAGGAGGTGCGAGGATCGCGAACTGGCATCCATCGCGAAGGCAACGGAGGCGCTGTATCAGGCGGCCGAGGAGGGCAGGCTGGACTCTCTGCGTGACCTGCTGCTCGAGACCCTGGATCTGAACCGGGAACGGGGCCACTCCAGGTTCGAAGGGATCTCGCTGCTGAACCTCGCCAACGCGCAGATGCCGCTGGACAACCCTCAGGCAGTCATCGACGCCGGAACGGAGGCGATTCGGATCCTGCAGTCTGCCGGAAATCGCGGGGACATGTCCGCCGCCCGCCTCAACGTCGCCAGGGGACTGGCTCAGATCGGTCGCTGGCAGGAGGCCCTGTCCTATATCAAAGAGGTCATCGACGATTCAGAGCAGGTTGCGAAACCCGAAGTGATCTCGGAAGCTGCAGAGCTCGAGGCGATGTACGGCGATCCGGCCCGAGGCCAGTCGATCCTCGGCCGAGTCTTTTCGGAGTCGGAGCGGAGACTGGACGATCCATTCTGTCGTTACGTGGCTGCCCGCATTGCACTTGAGCACGGCCGTCCAGTCCGCGCCGCTGAACTTCTTGGACAGATCGCCGGAGAGGCCCTTGTTCCGGGCTTCCGAAGCTCTCGCACATCGCTCGAGCTCCAGATCAGGTCAACTGCCAATCCCTCCGACCCCGACCTCCCGGCTGCATTCGAGGCAGCCCTGCGGTCTGCTCAGAGCCAGCGGGCATGGTTCTGGTGGAAGAACATGCGTGCGACGCAAGCGCTGATCTCTCCCAGCAGCGCTCTGGCCGACCACTTCAGGTCACTCGAGCCTGGCGACGCGGCCCACCTGTCGATCCAGGCGGAGCTTGTCCTGCGCCGCCTTGCCGACCTCGACGAGCCGGCATTCGGGACGGTTCGAGCGGAGGCTTCGCTCCGCCCGGAGCGCTGGCGCTGGGCCCTGAGGAGATTCTTCTCCGAGGTTGGGCACCCTGCGCCGAACGCCAGACGAGCCGCCGAGCTCCTCGAGGCCGTCGGCGACATCGAGGATGTCCCGCTCCTCGCATCGCTCCGGCAGAAGCGCGCACTCCACCTGCCTGATGCCGGCCGGACCCTCAATCGGAGGCTGGCTCCTCGCGCGTACGTGGAGGACCTTGGTCGAGTGGTCATCCGGATCGGCGATCGCACCGTCCCCGGCACGGAAGTGCGCAGAAAAGTCCTGTCCTTGCTCGGATTCCTGTTGACCAGACCCCAGTTCACCGCCACTCGGGAGCAGGTGCTCGAAGCGCTTTGGCCCGAAATGCCTCCGACGGCGGGGGGCGAATTCCCTCAACCAGTCGGCGTACTTCTTGCGCCGAGTCTTCGAGCCCGGCTGCGAGGACGACACCACAGCGGGCTACCTCAGAAGCCGGGCGGATCTGATATGGCTCGACCAGGATCTGGTCAACAGCCGAAGTTCTCAATGCCTCAAGTGATCGCCTCAATCCGACGCGACCCTTCCCCCGAGCTCGTCGGCAGGCTGTCTGAGTGGTACACGGGCCGGTTCGGGGTCGACTTCATCTACGACGACTGGGCTTCGTCATTCAGGGACTCGCTCCATGCGAGCTTCCTTGATCGAGTCGAGCGGGCGGTGACCCTCGATATCAGGGCCGGTGCCTTCGACAGGGCCCTCTCGGTTGCTCAGCTGGCACTGCAGGCCGACCCCGAGGCCGAGCAGATCGAGCTTTGCCTGCTGCGCATATACCGACGAACGGGCGCGAGCGCCGCCGCCGCCGCCGAGCAGTACGCACATTACGCCGGCGTGCTGCGCGAGCAGCTGGGAGTCGAGCCGCTTCCCCTCGAACAGATCTGACCGCGCGAACGTCGCAGCGGTAGGCAAGGTACCGTATTGACCCGGTACTTTCGGCTACATACCGTGGCCAAAGGTCCGGTGCAAGCCTCGCGTTTCCGCCGGACTCGAACGAGCGGATGCTTCGAGATTCCGGCCGAATGCGGGCACTTGGGTCGGGATCGAGCCGCCAGTGCAGCCCACCGCGCGTTGGTCTACAGGAGATGGTCCTGTGTTTGCCGAGTCCAACAGCAGACCCTGGTGATCGCCGTGTTGCATCGTTTCCAGAAGCTGATGGTCGTCGTGGGATCAGCACTGCTTGTAGCATTGGGCGCAGGCGCGAGCTACCGGCCGTTCTGAGTACCTCTCTCCCATAGCCGCGCGAACCTCAAAGCGGCTAAATTGCCGCGGCTGAGCGAGGAGTAGCGATGAGCCGCCGGCTGGGAGCACTGATCGCGATAGTGGCGCTGACGAGCGGCGCTCTGTTTGTCAGCGCCATTTTCGTTTACCCGATTCCTGATCGCCTGTGGCCCGAGGTCCTGTTCTGGATCATCGTCACGATTGTCGGGTCGTCTTTCGCGGTCCACATGCCGGACGGCAGTCTCGTGGACGTAGGCTTCGCACCGACCGTGGCAGCTATCAGCCTCGGCTCGCCGGCCTTCGCCGGGTGGGTCGCACTGATAGGCGTCACACAGTCAAGAGAGGTGCGCCTCAAGGCCCCCTGGTACGGGATCGTGGCCAACCATGCCATCATCACCGGGCCCGCGGTGGTCGCTGCCTACGCTATCACCCTGGTTCCGTCTCGATCGAATCCCCTGATTGACTTCGCGGCCACGTCTGGCGCCGCGTGCATCTTCTTCTCCCTCAACAGCCTGGTGACGGCCATGGTCGTGTCGGTCAGAGACGGCGAGTCCCTGTCGAGGCTGGTCCGGGCCGAGGCCGGCGCGTATACCAGCATGCTTGCCCTCGCCCCCGTGGCGTGGCTGATGGCGCAGATGTTCAAGGTGGCCCCGTGGGCCGTGTTGCTGTTCGTCGTGCCGGTATACACGACCCGGCTGGCCTACCAGCAGTTCGTGGAAGTCCGCGAGATGTTCACCCAGACCATCGCCAGCCTGGCGGCCGCAGTTGACAAGCGCGATCCTTACACCGCCAGACACAGCACCAACGTCCAGACCATCGCCATAGACATCGGCCGGGTCTTGCAGGTCAGCGCCGCCGATCTCGAGGCGCTCGAGTGGGGCGGCCTTCTGCACGACATCGGCAAGATTGGAGTGCCCGACGCGGTGCTGCTCAAGCCCTCGCGGCTGACGCGGGAGGAGCGCATGGTTATGAACTCCCACCCGGTGTTCGGCGCCGAGATCATTGGCCCGGTGCGGAAGCTCGCACCGGAGGTGCCTCTCATCCGCCACCACCACGAGTGGTTCAACGGGTCCGGCTATCCCGACCGTCTCGTGGGCGACGAGATTCCCAGGCTGGCACGCATCCTGCACGTTGCCGACTCATTCGAGGCGATGACCGCAGCTCGGCCGTACCGCATGACCCCGCTCACGGTGGAGGAGGCGCTGGCGGAGCTGCACAAGTTCAACGGGATTCAGTTCGATCCCGAGGTCGTCGAGGCCTTCGAGAAGACGAAATGGGCACGCGAAGCGCGGGACCCGGGCCGGCCTGAGACCAGGGATGTGCCTCTAATCGGCCAGGCGGCGGGGCTGATCGCGAGCGTCGGCCCTGGGAACACGGATGCCGTCGGGGCGATAGGATCGAAGGAGGCCATAGCGGGAGCTCCGGGCGATCACCCGGAGGCGCCCGATACGCCCCGTCCGCGTCCGGCCGCCGTCTGATCCGTGCCCGCACTCGGCGTCTTCCTGGGGCTGGCTCTCGGCCTGCTCGCCGGCGGCCAGCTCGGGAACCTGGTCTACGTTCGGCTGCGCTGGCTGCCGCTCCTGCTCGTGGCCGCAGCGGCTCGCTTTGGGCTCGATGCCGCGCTGACGGCCGGCGCCGTCCCGGACAGCCTGCGGCTCTGGCTCGTGCTGGTCGCCTATGTCCTGCTGACGACCATGTTGCTGGCAAACCGCGGCCTGCCTGGCATGACGGCTGCAGCGCTCGGGACTGCCGCCAACGGCATTGCCATCGTAGCCAACGGCGGCTGGATGCCCGTCTGGCAGCCCAGCCTGGCAGCGGCCGGCTTCGATCCCAACACGCTCCACTCGAGCTTCTACAGGATGCTGGTCGGGCCTGTCGACGCCAGCTTCTTCGCCCACGGCGGGCCCCTGGTCGACATCATTCCGATCCCGATACCGATCCTGCAGTCGGTCGCATCGGTCGGCGACCTGCTCCTGGGTGCCGGCCTTGCCTTCTTCATCTTCGCGGCGGTGGTTCGAGCGCCGGTGCTCGTCTCCGTCTCTATCCCGGGTGGTCGACCGGCCGACGGAAGCCTCGGGTTTGCCGAACCGCGGGGCGCATTACGACATCCATATGTTCGACTTGCGACCAACGGCGCCTTTTCGGCGATGTGGCTAGGCCAGGTGGTCAGCTCGCTGGGCGATCGCGTGCACCAGGTTGCCCTGGTATTCCTGGTGGCTCGAGCCACCAACAGCTCTCCGCTGGCGCTCGGTCTGGTATTCGCAGCGATGACGGTTCCGAGCTTCCTGGTCGGGCCTATTGCCGGCGCACTCGTCGATCGGTGGGACAGGAAGAGGGTGATGGTCGGCTCGGACCTCATCCGAGCCGGGATCGTCGGCCTCATCCCGGTGACGTCCGGCCTGAGCGTTGGCCTGGTGGTTGGGCTGGTCTTCGTGCTCGCCTCCGTGTCGTCCTTCTTCCGTCCGGCCCGCGCAGCCGCGCTGCCGCAGGTGATGCCGGACGAGGATCTGCTGACGGCCAACTCCGCGATGTGGATTGCCGACACCGTTTCCGACCTCGTCGGCTACGGACTCGGCGGGTTGTTCGTCGCGTTTCTGGGCTCGTCGCTCGCGCTCGCCTTCTGGATTGACGGGGCAAGCTACGTCGCCTCGGCGGCTCTCGTGGCAGCAGTGGCGATTCCCCCGATCGCTCGGCGGGCGGCCTTCGGTCGTGGGGAAGGTAGCGGGGCAGAAGAGGCAGTCGTGGCGGCGACTTCCTCGATCCGGACCGAGATGGGCGAAGGCTGGCGGTTCCTTCGCGACGAGAGCGTCCTGATAGCTACGACTGCGCAGGCGGCCATCGCCGAGTACGGGCTGGGCGCACTGACCGTCCTGTCGCCGCTGCTCATCGCCTCGCTACCGCTCGGTGGCATCGAAGCGCCGGCCGCCTACGGCTTCTTCGAGATGGCGATGGGTGCGGGCCTTGTCGCGGGAGGATTCGTGCTCGGCGGAATGTCGGCTCGTCTTCCCAAGGGGCCCGCGATCATCGCCGCGTTCACGGCATTCGGCATCGCCTTGATCGCTCTCTCCGTGGCCGTCAGCCTCCCCGTGGCCCTGGCGCTAGCCGCTGCCGCCGGGCTCGCCAACGCCACCTTCGTGGTACCCAGCCAGACGCTGTACCAGCAGCGCACGCCCGACGAGATGCTTGGGCGAGTGGTGGCGATCCGGCTCGCCATCGTGAGCGCCGTCCTGGCCCTGGCCATGGTCACAGCCGGCGGGCTGGCGCAGGTGTTCGGGTTGCGGCCGGTGCTGGCCGCCTGCGGGCTCCTCACCGCGGCGGCAGGCCTCGCCGGCATCGCTGTGCGACCCATCCGCCGCGCGTAGCGACCGCCCGCGGCCCGCAGCATCGCCGGGGCCTCCGCCCCGCACCTTCGCCGGGTTGCGAAGCGCCGCGCGACGACGACCTTACCCGCACCTGCGCCCCGAGCGTGTCAAGCTGGCGCGCGCGGCAACGGGACGCGTCGGCTAAACTGCCCGGCAGTAGCGCGCTCGACAGCATCATTGTTGGCGCGCGGCCAGGACCGATCAGGGACACGATCACGGCACGACAGTGCCTGTACCACTGGGCCGAACCCAACGGCAGCCAACACAGGAGTGGCACGAGGGCAATGACCGATCGCGACAACGACCGAGACGAGACGCCCGCAACGGACGATGATCTGGCCGGCGACGAGGAGTTCGAGGAAGAGTTCGAGCAGACTTTCGAAGGCGGGGCTGGCGAAGACGAGGCTGGCGAAGACGAGGCTGGCGAAGACGAGGCTGGCGAAGACGAGGCTGAGGGTCCTGCAGAATCCGCCCCTTCCGGCGGACGCCGCCGATTCGGCCTTGGCCGTGGCGCCCGGGCCGAAGAAGGGGTCGGGACGCGCCAGATCGGATCCGTTCGCGGAACGCACGAGCGGGTCCACGTCGATGACCGTCCTTCCGCCGTCTATGCCCTCGTTTGCGCGGCCGCACTACTGGGAGTCCTGGCCTTCTCGTGGCTGGGCGGCGTGCTTCCGCAGGCGGCCGGGCCGACGCTGACCCCGCTCGTCGTGCCGACAAGCCAGGCCACGGCAAGCCCCAGCGGGAGCGCCGCCCCTTCGACGGTAGCGAGCCCCACCGTAACCCCGAGCGCCTCGCCGAGCTAGAGCCGCACTCCCCGCCGAGGCAAGCCCCGGCCTGAGTCGAAGAGGCCACGGAATACCAGCCCTCGGGCCTTGGGCGTATCGTCGATGCGTGGATCCCGGGCAATCGGTTCGACTTCGGGCGGAGATGGTCGAGCGCCAGCTTCGCGACCGCGGCATCCTCGACGAGGAGGTGCTTGCAGCCCTGGCGACGCTGCCTCGCGAGCGGTTCGTCCCTGCGGGATTGTTGTCGCGCGCATACAGCGACGACGCCCTTCCGATCGCCGCTGGACAGTCGATCAGCCAGCCATACATGGTCGCCCGGATGACTGAGCTGCTCGCGCCGCGGCCCGGGATGCGCGTTCTCGAGGTTGGCACCGGATCCGGCTACCAGGCTGCCGTGCTGTCCAAACTCGGCTGCGTCGTCCTTTCAGTGGAGCGCCACGCCGAGCTCGCTGACGCGGCGCAGGCCCGTCTGGAGGAGCTCGGTCTGGCGGGTCGAGTCCGAATCGTGATCGGAGACGGGAGTGTCGGCCGGCCGGAGGAGGCTCCGTTCGGCGGGATACTGGTCACTGCTGCCGCTCCCCGGATCCCGGGGCCGCTCCCCGGCCAGCTCGCCGACGGCGGCCGCCTGGTAGTGCCGGTCGGATCGCCGCGTCGACAGGAACTGATGCTCGTGGTTCGGCGCGGCGACGAGTTCGAAACGAAGGAGTGCGGCGCCTGCGTGTTCGTGCCGCTGGTCGGTGCGTCCGGCTTCGGCGAGGACGCCGAGCAGCAGCGGGGATGGCGCGATCGACCGTTCGACTAGGTGGCGCCCCACCTCAGCGAGGGACGCCCTCGGATGTGCGAATCTTGAGAGCGGCCTCGTCGTAGATGGTCTCGATCGAGTTCACCATCAGCTCGACACAGAAGCGATCGTGAACCAGGTCGTGGCCGCGTTTGGCGATCATGTCGGCGAGAGGATGGTCGGCCAGCAACCGGACGATTGCGCTCGCCAGCGCCTCACGGTCGTTCGGAGGCACCAGCAGCCCGCTGACCCCATCCTCGATCATCTCCGGGATGCCGCCGACGCGTGAGGCGACTACCGGTCGACTGAGCGCCATCGCTTCCAGAACGCTCAGGCCCTGGGCTTCGCGGTAGGACGGCAGCACGGAAACGTCGAGGGCGGCAGTGACCGCCGGGACGTCCTCGCGGCGGCCCGTGAACACTACCCGATCAGAGATACCGAGAGACGCGGTCTCGGCCTCGAGCGAGTCGCGTTCCGAGCCCTCGCCGACGATCAGCAGCCATGCCCGCGGCTGCGCCGCCAGGACGAGGGGCCACGCCTCGAGGAGGGTCCGATGCCCTTTCTCTGGCTCCAGGCGTGCCACGACGCCGACGATCTGGGCATCCTCGGGGATCGAGTAGTCCTCATGGAGGGTGCAGCACGGCTGCTGATGGTTGTAGCGCTGCAGGTCGACGCCGTTGTAGATCAGGCTGACCGGCACTCCCAGGCGGCCTTCATCGCCGATCTTCTGCTCGATCGCTTTTGACACGACGATCAACCGATCCATGAGCGGCGTCAGCTGGTTCAGGTTCTTCCGGTCTTCGATGCAGCGGATCCGGCTCGAGTGAACAGTCGAGATGATGACCGGTCGTTTCAGGCCCTTCTCGCCGAGGACCAGCGCGGCTTTCGTGCCGACGACCTCCGCCCGGTACATGTGGTTGTGCACGACCTCCGGCCGGAATGGAGTCAGCAGCTCTGCCAGCTCCTGGACACTCCGGCTGTCATCGAGCTCATCGACCACGGTGACATCCACGCCGGCCCTCTGGAGGCGTCGGACGCTGCTGCCATGCGACAGCGAGACGACTCGAACGTCATAGCGTTCCCGGTCCAGACGGGTCACGAGGGAGTGGACGTGTTCCTGCGCGCCACCGTTGGTCCCGGTGGCCATCACCTCGACGACTCGGATCCGGCCTCCCTCGATCGGCCGGCGGTCGAGCTGCTCGACGCAGGGATCGTCCCTGCCTACGTCGGCGCCCATGGCTAGCGGCCTTCCAGGGTCGGGCCGGTTCGCTGGACGAGCAGCCGATCGATCGGCGCATCGACCGCGCCCCACTCGTACTTGTACGGCTCGTCGCCACGAAGGAAGTCGACGCGGCGGCGCCCCAGCTCGATGGCGCGCTTGAGGTAGCAGGCAACCATGACCACTCCTGGTGACAGCTCTCGGGCATCCGGCTCGACGCCCGCGTTGTAGTAGTAGGTGACCTCTCCGTCGTCGAACGTGACACCGGCTGCGACTCGACGGCCGCCGACGGTCAGAAAGCTGAGATCAACCAGGTTCTCAGATGAGCAGTACTCGAACAGCTTACCGACGAACCGTCGGCTGGCAGCACCGCCCTCGGTCGGCGGAAACAGACCCTCCACACCCCACCGCTTCTGGTGCAAGTCGACGAAGCCATCCAGGTCGTTGATCGGGCTGGTCGAGCTTTCGAGCCTGACTTCCCCGGCGGCCTCTGCGCGACGAACCTTGCGCCGGATTTCGTGGCGCTCCTTCTTGCCGAGGGTGGCGAGGTAACCGTCGAAGTCGAGCCCCGGCGCAAGCGTGACCGCCGGGCACACGTCTTCCTGCTCCCGGGTTACGACCCAGCCGACCGTCGGCGCCGCCTGTTCGAGGGCCGCCATGAGGGCGTCGGCGGTGGGGTCACCATGGCGGAGACGTCGCAGGTCCACCACGTCCCAACGCTGCGGATCCTGCACCGCCAGCGCCGCGACTACCGCCTCGCACACGGAATGGAGGTCGTCGGGAGCGGCCAGGACAGTGGCGTAGTCGGCGTGATATGACGCCCCGAAGAAGACGGCCGTAGCCGAACCTGGGACCGGCCGGAGAGTCGCCCCGGACTGGTGCCGGATCGTCGTCCGCGCCGCCAGGTCCCCCGGCTCCAGCTCGTGGCGGTGCATCAACGGCGCGATGCCGACGATGTCGTCGGGGAGCGCCTCGTCCACAACGACCAGGGTCTGGTCATGAGCCGAGCCTCCGTAAGCTTCCCACCATGCCTTCTGGACACAGTGGCGGGAGAACGGAGTGGCCCACGGCGTCCGACTGGCGAGCGCGTCCCATGTCTCACCGGTGATCGAGGCGAAGGGCCGACGAACCGCCACCAGGCGCGAGCCGGTCGCTGTGTTCATCGAGAGCCTGCCGATCCGGCATGAGGCCACGCATCGTCTTGGCAGCTGGCCGCTGGGATCTCCAGACAGGCAGACTCGGCGTCAGATGTGGGCGGGAAGGTCACTTTCCGAGCATAGCACCACGACCCCGAGGGGCCTGCCGTCGACCTCGCGCCGGGCCGGATGCGACGCACGGCCGTCCTGGAACAACGCCGGACTAAGCCGTCGTCGATCCCCCGACCGGTAGCCCGGGACTCGGCTTGAGCGTGCGCGTCTCGCGGCGCTCCCGGTAGGCCTCGAACAGCAGCAGCGTCAGGACGCCGAAGAACGTGAGCGGAATGCTCGCGGTCCCAAGCAGGGACAACGACGCGTCGTCGGCCAGCAACGACAGCCATCCGAGCAGCGGAATGACGGCGGCCCAGGTGCGTCCGCGATTGGCCAGCCAGGCCACGGGCAACAGCAGCAAGACGGCGTAGTGATCGCGCAGCGGCGACGACAGTAGCTGGCTGACGACGATAGTGACCATCAGGCTCGCCTCAGGCGGTGCCCAACGCCAGGCGGCGAGGGCGGCTCCTGCTGCCAGCACAGCCGACGTCAGCTGAACGGCCGTCGCAGTCGTGTCGGGCATGCCTGCGAGGTGGGCCACCGCGCCAGGCGCGAAGTTATGGGGGGTCGAGAGGGCCCCAGCCAGGCTCCCGACGAGATCCGCGTATGTAACCCACGCCGCCAACCCTGTGACGAGACTCGCCGCCCCGGCCACGGCCAGGGCGGCGACTACGGCAATGGCCACCGCCCGACGCCGGCGCGTGGCAAACGCCCAGACGCCCAACAGTCCGGGTTGGACCTTCACGAGGGCGCCAATTGCGGCGGCTACCCCGACGATCCCGGGCCGGTCCATCCAGCGCCATGCCGCAGCAAATCCCAGGAACAGAAGTGGCTCCACCTGGCCGAGCTTGACGGCGTAGAGCAGCGGCCAGTCGAGGGCGGCCACGATGACCACGAGCCAGCGTATGTCTCGCCGAACGGGCAGCAGGGCCACGCCGGCCAGAAAGCAGGCCGCCATCGCCATGCACCACAGCCCGGCCGCCGCTCCCCCGAGGAGCAGCCACGGAATGAGCGCCACGGCGAACGGCGGCGGGTACGTGTAGGTCTCGGGGCAGGTCCCGATAGAGATGGAGAAGGCGCTGTCGTAGATGGGCTTGCCGTCGAGAAGATGCCGGGCTGCACCTGCGTAGCACGTGTAGTCGTAGCCGAGAGTGCTGCCAGCGGACGCCATTACCAGCGCCAGCATCAGCACCAGCAGCGAGGTCGACCCGACCGGCACGAACGCAGCGATAAGCCGCGAGCGGGCTCTAGACCGCGACTCGGCGGCGGTCATGACCCCGGCTTTTCCTCGGCGGCGCCGTCGGTTGCACGCTCCGCGTCGGCCGAACCGCCGTTTTCAGCTTTGCGAATGCCTCTATGGACGAATCGGATCCGCATCAGGTCCCAGGCAACCCGCGCTGCCAGCCTCGGGCGGGCATGCATCCGCGACCCACGCCGGTCGGACCAGACCACGGGAACGACGGCGACGCGGTAGCCGCGGCGTCGCGCCAGGTATATCAAGTCGACGTCGAACACGATGCTCTTGATCCGAAGCCTGCCAAAGAGATCGCGAGCCGCCGAGGCGCGGAAGCCTTTGAAGCCGCACTGGGTGTCCTTGACCGGCCCCGTCACCCAAAGCTGCGCCGCCAGGCGAAAGAGCCGACCGACCAGTCGCCGGAACGGCGGCTGACTGGCGCGCATGTCCGACCCGTCCGGCTGGATGCGGCTGCCGAGGGCCACTTCTGCGACCTCGAGCGCCGCGATCAGCCGTGGCAGCTGGTCCGGTGGCGTGGCCATGTCGGCGTCGGCGAAGACGAGCGCATCGCCTTCGGCGACGAGCATCCCGGCCCGCACGGCCGATCCCTTGCCGCCGTGGGCCACGGTCAGCAGACCGAGCGTTGGGCGGCCGCGCCTCTCCGACGGCTCGCCGGCGACCGCGAACTCCGACCTGGCCGTCACCAGGGCGCCGGTTCCGTCCGTGCTGCCGTCATCGACCACGAGCACGCTCACCGTCTCCGGCAGGGCGCCCGCCTGCGCCGAGCAGAGGTACGAGAACAGTTCGTCCAACGCGGGCCCAAGCCGAGCCGCCTCGTTGTACGCCGGCAGAACGATCCCCAGGCTGGAAACCATGACCGGGAGTTTACGGGCAGCGCCGTGCCACCGCACCGCCCGCTCGGCGACACGGGGCGCGGAATCCACTCGGTCCCATAGCCGAGGTGACCCCCGATAGGTCGTTCGTACCGGTGGAGTGGGACCCGGCCGATGCTACGCTGCGATGCCGTGCGGATCTGCATCGCTCTCTATGCGCTCGCTTTGGCCGTTCGAGCGGTCGTCTTCGGGCTCCATCCGGACGCCGCTTATCCAGACGCGTACTACTACGTGGAGGTTGCCCGGGCGTTACACGCCGGCCAGGGCTTCAACATCGACTTCATCTGGTCATTCGTCGACGTCGGCGGCCGAATCCCGGCCAACCCGATTCTGCCCATACCGAGCAACGCCCTCTGGATGCCGCTGGCGTCGATCATCCAGCTCCCGACCATGTGGCTGCTCGGGCCAACGCCGGTGGCATCGGCCATCCCGTTCGCAATCATCGGCTCGCTCGCCGCGCCGATGACATGGCTATTCGCCCGCGAGATCGGTTGCCCGCCGCGAGTGGCTTTGCTCGCAGGGATCATCGTGGCCGTACCGGCGGCCGCGACCATCTTCATGGCCCAGCCCGACAATCTGGCGCTCTACCAACCGCTTGGAATGGCTGCACTCTGGCTGACTGCGCGCGGCCTCAAGGGGGGCCGCTGGTCGTATGCGCTAGCCGGGTTGATGGTCGGGCTGGCCTCGCTGGCTCGAAACGACGGCGTCCTGCTCGGAGCCGTCGTCGGACTCGCCTTCGTATGGGATCGGTGGCGCGTCTGGCGATCGAGAGGGGGCCGAAAGCCCGCCATTCCATGGCGGTACGCGTTCGCCTGCTTCGGCCTCTTCCTGCTGGTGATGGCGCCCTGGTACGCGCGCCAGCTGGCCGTATTCGGCAGCCTCTCGCCGTCGACCACAGCGGGTCGAATCCTGTTCATCCGAACCATCGGTCAGATGGACAGCGTGACCGCACAGACGACCCTGGCCAGCCTGCTCGGCCAGGGCATCGGGCCGCTGCTCCAGAGCCGCGTGCTCGGCCTCGTCTCGGCGCTGCAGATCTACTTCGTGATCGCCTGCCCGATCGTGCTGACGCCGTTCGTCCTGATCGGCGGGTGGGCGCGCCGGCGATCGGTCGACTTCGGGCCGTTCTTCGCCTACGCGGCAGTCCTGTTCACCGCCTCCGCCCTGATCTTCGCGGTGCATGTACCGTACGGCACCTTCCTGCATTCGGCCGTGGCCCTGGTGCCGTTCACCTTCATCCTGACCCTCGAGGGGGTGGCCCGGGCTTCTCGTTGGGCAGCCCGTCACCGTCCCGCCTGGACCGATGATGGCGCTGCGCGCCTCTTCCTCCTCGTGGCCGTTGCCTCGGTCCTAGTCAATGCCGGTGCATACCTGGCCATCGGAGTGCCGGCGTGGAACGCGGAACGCGATGACCGCCTGGCGGCCGGCCGGGCTCTAAACGCAGCCGGCGTGCCCGAGACCGACCTGCTCATGAGCGCCGACCCGGCTGGTTTCGAGTACTTCACCGGCCACGGTGGCGTGGTCACACCGACCGACTCACTCGACGTCATCCAACAAGTCGCGGTCGACTACCACATTCGCTGGCTGGTACTGGAAAGGGCCCACATCGTAGACGCGATGATCCCGGTGCTCGAGTTGACGGCACGGCCGACATGGATCGGCCTGCCGATCTTCAGCGTGCCCTACTCGGGACCGCTGACCGGGGACGCAGCCGTCGACGGCGCCCCGGCACTGGCGGTCTACCCGATCTGCACCACGGCAGATGACACGCGGTGCGGACCGCTCGGGCTCGTCGGCAGCGGTGGCGCAGCGCCATGAGTCGTCGCGAAGCCTGTATCAGCGCGGGTGTCGTCTTCCTCTTAGCGCTGGCGGTAAGGGTCGCGGCCGCGGCCGCTGTCACGTTCCCCGTGCCCGAGGACACGGCCTACTACGCCGGCGTGGCGCGCAACCTGGTCGAGGGCCGGGGTCTCATCAGCGATGCCCTGTGGAGCTACCAGACGCAGCCGCTGGTAGTGCCACGGGCTGCATTCGAGGTTTGGATGCCGCTGCCGTCGTTGCTGGCTGCGATACCCATCGCCGTGGTCGGGGTCGCGAACTGGTTCCGCGCCGCCCAGGTCATGTCCGTGCTGGCAAGCTCCGCCGTGGCAGTCCTGGCCTGGCGCCTGGGCGCTGACGTTGCCGCAGAGATGCACCTGCCTGTCGGACGGGCTCGGACGATCGGCGTTGGCACAGGCCTGATCGCGGCGGTTCTGGGGCCGCTCGCGCTCTATGGTGCGCTCCCGGATTCCACGGCCTTGTTCGCCGCACTGTCACTGGCCGCCTGTCTGCTGATGACCCGCATCGCGTCCGGCGAGGCCGGCGCCACCGGGGGCGGCGCCGCCCGCCCGGGCGTCCCCACGGGCACCGGCGCCGCAGAGGCCGGCCGGTCAGTTGGGTTCGCGGCCAATGTTGCTGGCCGACTGGATAGCCGGCTCATCGCCCTTGGGGTCGTGCTCGGTCTTGCCGCGCTGACCCGGAGTGAAGCGATCTGGCTGGCGCTCGCCTGGGCGGCCGTGGCCTGGTTCTGGACGCCCGGCAGCCGTCGCCGTCGCCTCCTCCTCATCGCCGCGCCCGCAGTCGTAGCCATCCTCGTGTTCGCTCCCTGGGCGGTCCGAGACTGGCAAGCCTTTGGCACGCCGCTGCCCGGCCAGACGCTGGCCAATGCCCTGTACGTCCACGACTACGACATCTTCGCCTACCAGGACCAACCCAGCCTGGCCCGCTACCTTGCCCAGGGCCCTGCGGCTCTCGTGGGTGCCCACCTGGCCGGAATCGTCCATGACCTCTTGGACGATCTGATGATCCCGGCATTCCCGGTCAGTCTCTTGGGGATGCTGGCCTTGCCGTGGGTCGGGCGCTGCCGGGCCCTCCGACCGCTTGTCCTGACTTCGGTGCTCACCTTCACGGTAACCAGCCTCGTCTTCCCCGTCGCCACTCTGTCCGGCACGTACCTGCACGCGGCAGGGTCTGCTCTCGTCCTGTTGACGGTCTGCTGCATGGTGGCCCTCGACTGGTTCATCGTCCGGGTGAAGAAACTGCGCCGCTGGACTCGACCGGTGGCTTGGCTGGGGCCGGTCTTTGCCATCGCCGCCGTCGGGCCCTTGTGCGTCTTGACGATCGACGGCATCGCGCATCAGGCCGACGATGTCCGCGGTCGGTACGAAGCCTTGCCCGCGGCCATGGTCCGAGCGGGGGCTCCTCTCGACGGCACAAGACCGGTCATCACCAATCACCCGATATGGCTGGCCGAATCGACCCGGGTGCCGGCGCTCGCACTGCCGGAGGAGTCGCCGGTCGCCGTCCTGGACCTCGCCCACCACTTCGGTGCAAAGCTGCTGATCGTTCAGGGCGACGTCAACGGCGAGTGGCCCGACATCCTACGCCAGGGCGGAACGGCCGCGAACTGCTTCCAGGAGGTCCCTCTGACCGACAGCTCGGGTGAGATTCCGGGCCCGGACTCGCCATTGGCGGGAATCATGGTCTTCCGGATCGTCTGCCCATGAGAGACGGCCCGTATACTCCGATCGGTATGGACGCTCCTCATGGCGCCGCAGAATCGCGCGACTCGCGCTTCGACGAGCTATACGCCGAAGCGAAGGCCACGCTGGGCTATGGAGCCAACAATCTGCGCTCCCTCACGGAGAGATATCGCGAGGCCTACCACGACACGCTAGGTCGCTGGCACCATCTGCGCGATGAGCTCGAAGTGGTGGACCGCGCTCCGCTCTCGCCGCCCGACAAGATGGGTGCGGCCGCCGCTGCCGAGGCCGGAGCCGAAGACTACCGCGACAGGGCTCTCCGGTCCGAGGTCGAGCGGCTCACAGCCGACCTTGGTCGCCACCAGCAGGAGCTCTCAAAACTCGAGCTCGCAGTCCGGAGCATGGAGAACGCCTGGCTCTTCCTCGAGCGTGGTGACGCCAGCCTGCTCGGGGAGGTCGACGACGCCGCGCTGGCCACGGACATGCAGATGCGCATCGTCGAGGCTCAGGAGGGCGAACGCTTGCGCCTGGCCCAGGAGGTCCACGACGGCCCGGCACAGGCACTGTCCAATGCCATCTTCCAGGTCGAGTACATCGAGCGGATACTCACCGAAGACGTGCGAATGGCGGGCAGCGAGTTGCGGTTCCTGCGCGAGCTCCTTCGCCGAGAGCTCGGAGAGGTCCGGACGTTCATCAGCCAGCTCCGTCCGCCGCTCATTGACGAACTGGGCCTCGACGGCTCCATCATGGACGCCGTGGAAGGCATGGCCGCCCTGACGGGCGCCACCGTCGAGACTGATCTGAGGGCTCCAGGGGACGGGTTGAGCCCCACGCAGCAAACCGCGGTCCTGCGAATCGTCCAGGAGGCGCTGCAGAACGTTCGCAAGCACGCAAACTCAAGTCGCACCGTCGTGTCCACACGGCTCGAGGCCTCGAGTTGGGTCGTCGAAGTGACGGACGATGGACGCGGCTTCGACGTCAGCGCGGTTGCCGCTCGAGGTCGGCGCAACTTCGGTCTTCAGTTCATGCGGGAGCGAGCCGAGCTCATCAAGGCTCAGTTCGAGGTTCGGTCCCGGCCTGGCGGCGGTACGGCTGTCAGGCTGTCGATCCCATTGGAAGAGGAGAACGCATGAGTTCGATGGAATACTCCGGGCCGGAGCGGCGCCGGCCGGGTCCGGGGGGTCGAGCCGCAGAGAAGACCACGGTCCTGCTGGTCGACGACCACGCCCTCTTCCGAGTGGGGATGCGCAACATCCTCGAGCGAGAGCCCGACCTCGACATCGTCGGCGAGGCGGACGACACGCGGAGTGCTTTCGAACTCGCGGTCCAGCTATCGCCGGACATCATCTTGATGGACCTGTCGCTGCCCGCGCCAGGCGGTATCGAGGCGACCCAGCGGATCAAGCGCGAGCTACCGTCGGCCGGGATCATCGTCCTGGCCGTCGAAGAGGATGAGGACGCTCTGTTCGACGCCATCAAGGCTGGAGCGGCGGCATTCATCCTCAAGGACGTGGCGCCGGACGACCTGGTCACGATCATCCGCCGCGTGGCCAACGGTGAGTACCTGATCAACGACAAGGTCTTCGCCAGGCCCGCTGTGGCGAGCCGAGTTCTCAAGGAGTTTCGCGAGCTGGCGATATACGGGCAGGAGTCAGCCCCGATCTTCGCCCCGCTCTCGCCTCGCGAAGTCGAGATCCTGGACAACATCGCCCAGGGAGGGACGAACAAGCAGGTGGCCTACGCCCTGTCCATCAGTGAGCAGACCGTCAAGAACCACATGTCCAGCATCCTGCGCAAGCTGAGCGTGAACGACCGGACCCAGGCCGTCGTCTACGCAATGCGCCAGGGCTGGATTCGCATGCCCGAGGACTGAGCCGCCCGTGGCCATGGAATCGTCGCCGCTACCGTTGCTCGAAGTCGCGGAGCAGGTCGGGCGCGAAATCGATCTGCTGACCAGAGAGATCGCTGACGTCGAGGTGCTCTTGACCCAGGCCCGGACCGAGGCCGAATATCACGAGCGGAAGCGCACCCAAGCGGAAGACAAGCGCCGGCCGGCCGGCAACGAGTCCGAGGCGGAGCAAGCCGATCAGTTCGTAGCCCTGACCAAGCGCTCGGCCATGATGGGGGCGCAGGTCGACATCCTCGAAGGCAAGCTCAAGATCTTGAGCCGCTTCCGAGAGAGTCTGGGCCGCTACGGCGCCGAGCTCGATCGCGTTTCCATGGGTGGCGAAGTTCCTCAGCACACGCCGGACAAGCCCGACATGAGCACGCCGCTCCCACCGGCCGTCTCACGGCTGGTGCTTGCAGCCCAGGAGGACTTGCGTCGCGAGATCGCCCGAGCCATGCACGATGGCCCGGCTCAGAGCCTGACCAACATCGTCCTCGAGGCCCAGATCGTGGAGCGGCTCCTTGACCGTGACCCGGTCCAAGCCAAGGCCGAGGTCGGGCAGCTCGTCGAGATGGTTCAGCACACTCTCGAAGCCACCAAGACCTTCATCTTCGACGTCAGGCCGATGGTCCTCGACGATCTCGGGCTGGTGCCCACCCTGCGGCGTGTCGCTCGCGATCGAGGCCGGCGTTCTCATGTGCCAATCGAGTTCGACTCCTATGGGCCGGATCGGCGCCTGCCGATGGACGTCGAGAGTGCCCTCTTTCGGCTGATCGACGAGACGGTGACGGGCTTCCTGTCCTGCCGTCCCGATCGGATTTCGATCCGCGTTGAGTGGGCCTCGGACAGGACCGAGGCGCGCATCGCGGCCAAGCGCAAGAGAGGCGAGGCCCTGGAAGAGCCCGGCGTCGACGAGGCGCCGCCCGCCGACGGACGAGCCAAGGCCGCCGACGGCGACATCCCAGAGGCGCTCCAGGCAATGATCGACGAAACGCGCGCGGCCAACGTCACGCGCGCGGCGCGGGCCAATCAGCCGCTGGCCCTGCCACCCAGCACGTGGCGCGAAGTCCAGCAACGCGCCGCCACCATCGGCGTGACGGCCGAGCTCGTCGACGAGGGCCGGGAAGTAATCCTGGTTCTGCGCACGACTTGACGCAGCGAGAGGCGACCTCTGGTCCGAGCGGCGTAGCGACCAGGATACCCGAGGCCGTTCGCGGATCGCTGTCGCCGCTCGACGAAACTGGCCAGGGCCTCGTCGAATACGCTCTGATCCTGGTCGTCATGGCGGCCGTCTGCGTCGCGTCGCTGCTGTTCTTCGGAGATCAGATGTCGACGCTGCTGAGCCTCATCGCCTCGGCGGTGTGAATGCGCCACGGCTCGGGAGCCGAGGACTGGTTTCAGGGACCGGGGGGCCACGGACGCGAAGGCACCGCAGGCGGACTCGCTTGTGCCTCAAGGCAACGGAAAGTGTATGGTGGCTGGATCTGCGCAGTGTGGCAGGGTAGACTGACGCACGGTCCCATTACGTTCTGTCTACTGGCGCTCCGGGGAGCGATAGGCAGAATGGCGACCATCCTCCAATTGGAGGGGCTCTCATCAGGAGGTCGTCGATGCTCATCCGATCGGCAAAGGGACAGGGTCTCGCCGAGTATGCCCTGATCCTCGCACTCATCGCGGTCCTTGCGGTTGCGGCCCTGCTCTTCCTGAGCGGCGCGATCACCAACATCCTCAGCAGCATCGGCGGCAAGCTCTAGCCGACCAGCCGCGACAGAAAACGGGCTGCGCCCAGCGCGCGGCCCGTTTTTTTGCGGCCGCCGGGATAATCGGTCTTTCTTTCCTGACCGAAGACGGGAATACTACCTAACAGGGATAGCCAATTGGTATAGTCGCCGTAAGGTCGGCCGCAAGGCTACCTTGGTGACGTCTGTCACATGCTGGGGAGTGTCGTCGTGAAGCGGTCCAATCGGTTGATAATCCTGCTCGGGGTCCTTCTAGCTATCGCGGGCGGGCTCGCGGCGATCGCACTGGCGAACGGAAGTGGCGGCAACGGCGGCAACGGCGGCAACGCGACCGCCTCACCGACCCCGACGCCCGAGCCGACGGTCACGGTCGTCGTCGCCAAGGTGGCCATCAACCTCGGCGATACGATCACGGCGAGCATGGTCGGCGTTCAGACCATGACGGTCTCCCAGCGCGACGCGTTGGGTCAAGACACCTTCTCCAGCGTCGACCAGGTCATCGGGAAGATCGCCGGAGGGACGATCACGGCTGGGCAGGTCCTGATGGCCAGCCGGGACATCCTCAGTCCGGGGTCCATGCCAGACGGCACGGACATCGCCGGCGCGATCTCACCCGGGATGGTCGCGGTCTCAATGGAGGTCGACCAGACCAACGGGGTTGGTACGCTGATCGTGCCCGGTGACCACGTCGACATAATCCTGAGCGTGTACTCGGATCCCCTCGCCATCTCTGGCAAGGACGCCGCGGGCAACACGATCTCACTCCCGGGCGTGTCGCAGGTCACCAGCAAGATGGTGATCCAGGACGGCACGATCCTCGCGACGCTGGTGCAGCCAGCCGCCCCGACAGCCGCGCCGGTCGAGAACGGGACGCCTGCGGTGGCCCCGGTCGCCACCTCAGCAATCGTCCAATTCACGGGGCGCACGATGATCGCGATCGTGGAGGTCACTCCCGACGAGGCCGAGATCATTCGGTATGCCCAGCGTGCTGAGACGGAGGGTACGCAGAACTACATCGACCTCGCGTTCGCCCTGCGCTCGTCCCAGGACAACTCGGCGCCGCCGGTAGTAACCCCGGGCATCACCTTCAAGATGCTCGTCGACAAGTACGGCGTCCTGCCGCCGGATCCGCGAGGTGTCATTCCCGCAGACATAGCCAAGGGTATCCAGTGGTAGACCGCTCCGCGGACGACAGGCGGAACCTTCCCGAAAAGGCCGAGCGACTCGGCCTTTTCGTCACTTTGGAAGCGAATGATGTCGATGGCTGACCGGATCCAAGTCTTGATCGTCGACGACATTCCCGAGACGCGCGACCACCTGGCGAAACTGCTCAGCTTCGAGCCGGACATCCAGGTGCTCGGAACCGCTTCATCGGGCGCGGAAGCCATCGAGCAAGGCGTCAAGCTTCTCCCCGACGTCATCCTGATGGACATCAACATGCCCGACATGGATGGCATCACGGCAACCGAGCGTCTCTCGGCCCAGGTTCCAACCGCGGCCGTGGTCATGATGTCGGTCCAGGGCGAAGCGGACTACTTGCGGCGCTCGATGCTGGCCGGGGCTCGCGAGTTCCTGGTCAAACCCTTCAGCAGCGACGAGCTGACGGCTTCGATCCGCCAGGTCTACACGCGCGAGAAGGAGAAGGTGGATCGCGCCGCCGCCTCGACGGCGGCCCGAGTGCCGGCCCCAACCGGCGAAGGTCTAGTCGTAGCCGTCTACAGCCCCAAGGGAGGCGTCGGCCGAACTACGATCGCCGTGAACCTGGCCGTGGCCGCCGCCTCGGAGCTGGGCAAGAAGGTGACCCTCGTCGATTGTTCGTTCCAGTTCGGCGACGTGGCGGTCCTGCTCAACCTTAACCCGAAGGACAAGTCCATGGCCGAGCTCATGCCGGAGCTCGAGCAGGGGATCGAGCCGGAGTCCGTCGAGGCTTTCACGCTGACTCACTCGTCGGGCATCCGGGTCCTGCTGGCCCCGCCCTCGCCGGAGATGGCCGAACTCATAACCCCTGCCGGCGTGAAGCGCGTGATCGAGATTCTCAGACAACACAGCGAACTCGTGGTGGTCGATTGCGCAGCGTGGTTCAACGACACGATCCTGAGTATTCTGGACATGGCCGACATAGTCCTGACCGTGCTCACACTGGAGATCACCAGCATCAAGAACATACGGCTCTTCCTCGAGGTGGCCGAGCAGCTCGGCTATTCGGACAAGGTTCGGCTCGTGCTGAACCGAGCCGACACGACCCTCGGTATCAGGGTGGCCGATGTCGAACACTCGATCGGCCGGAAGGTCGACCACACGATCGTCAGCGACGGGCGGGCGGTCGTATATGCGTTGAATCGAGGAGTCCCGTTCGTGCTCAGCAACAGGGAGAGCCAGGTATCTCAGGATCTTCTTCGATTAGCCACGTCTGTCGTCGGAGGCGGAGAATCGCGCGACGAGGACCGCCGAAAGGTGCCCCAGAAGGGCAAGTCGCTCTTCGCGTGGAGATAGTTGCCCGACAGGGCCAGCAAGGGGTGTAGGCGATGTCCCTTCTGAAGCGGATCGAGAGCGCCAGGCCGGGCGTGACGCCAAGCGCGCCAATCGCGCCCGGCGGAGCCCCGGCAGGGCCGCCCGGCCCCCAGGGCACAGCCACCGGTCCAACCGGGCAACGCTTCCTGAGCCAGGCTCCCGTACGCGAGTCTCTGCGTGAGGTCAAGTTCCGGATCCAGTCCCGCGTGATCCAGGACCTGGACCCGAAGCTCGATCTGGCCAATCTGGTCGAAGTTCGGCGCCAGATCGAGGAGATCTTCGGCCGCGTCATCGACGAGGAGGGTCTCGCCCTCACCCGCGCCGAGCGCGTCCGGATGCTCGAGCAGATCACGGACGAGATCATCGGCCTCGGCCCTCTGGAGCCACTTCTGCGCGACGAAACCGTGACTGAGATCATGGTCAACGGGCCCCGTCAGGTCTACATCGAGCGCAGCGGTCGCCTGGAGCTGACAAACGTCGTCTTCCAGAACGACGACCACGTGATGCGGATCATCGACCGGATCATCGCCCCGATCGGCCGTCGCATCGACGAGTCGAGCCCGATGGTCGACGCCCGCCTCACGGACGGCTCGCGCGTCAACGCGATAATTCCGCCGCTGTCCCTCATCGGACCGGTCATCACCGTCCGGAAGTTCTCGGCCTCGCCGTTCACCGTGGACGACCTTATCCGCTTCGGCACAGCCACGCCGGAGATGTTCGACTTCCTGCGCGCTTGCGTGGAGGCCCGGCTGAATATCTTCGTGTCGGGCGGCACGGGTTCCGGCAAGACAACCACCCTCAACGTCCTTTCGTCGTTCATCCCGAATGATGAGCGCATCATTACCGTAGAGGACGCCGCCGAGCTTCAGCTGCGCCAGGAGCACGTGGTCACACTGGAGTCGCGACCGCCCAACATCGAAGGCCGCGGCGCCATCCCGATCCGCGAGCTGGTCCGCAACTGCCTGCGAATGCGCCCCGACCGCATCATCGTGGGCGAGTGCCGTGGAGGCGAGGCCCTGGACATGCTCCAGGCAATGAACACCGGTCACGACGGCTCGATGTCCACCGGACATGCCAACAGCCCGCGCGACATGCTGTCCCGACTCGAGACGATGGTGCTCATGGCCGGCGTCGAACTGCCGCTGCGGGCGATCCGCGAGCAGGTCTCGTCCGCGGTCGACCTGATCGTTCACCAGTCCAGACTGAAGGACGGCTCCCGTCGTATCGAGTACATAACCGAAGTGCAGGGCATGGAAGGCGACATCATCGTCATGCAGGACGTCTTCCTGTTCGAGCAGACGGGCATCGTCGAAGGCAAGATTCAGGGACGCCTGCGGGCAACGGGGATTCGGCCCAAGTTCGTGGAGAAGTTCGAGGTTATGGGCATCCATCTGCCGCGCGGCCTGTTCGGGTTCTCATAAACCGAGGCGGGGAGAGGCGTCATGGTAGGCATAGTTATCGGGGTCCTCGTCTTCAGCGGAATAATGCTGCTCTTCCTGGGTCTGGCCAGCTCCAGCCGGGGCGGCAGCATCAACGCACGGCTCGAGCGGTATGCCTCGGGTAAGACGGAGACGACAGCCTCGGCGACGCCTGAACAGTCTTCGGCCGGCATTGGCGACCTCATCGCCCAGAGCGTGGCTCTCGCCCGACTCAACCGGGTCGTGGAGCAGCGGGACTTCGGCGCCAACCTGGCCCGTGACATCGCCCGGGCCGACCTCAAGCTCAAGACAAGTGAGTTCATCGTCATCTGGGCAGGTTCGGTTGTGGCGGTACCGTTCCTGTTCCTGCTGCTGAGCGTCGTGTTCGCGCCGCTCGCTACCCCTATCGCCCTCCTGATCGGAGCCGTGCTCGGTTTCTTCATTCCCCGGTTCTGGCTTGCGCGCCGCCGTGGCTCGCGCCTGAGCGCTTTCAACAAGCAGCTCCCCGACACCATCACGCTCATCGCCAACGCCTTGCGGGCGGGCTCCTCGTTCCTCCAGGCAATCGAGATGGTGGTCCGCGAATCGAGTCCGCCGATGACCACCGAATTCGGGCGAGTCGTCCGGGAAGTCAACCTCGGCCTTGCCTTCGAGGTCGCCCTCGAGAACATGGTCCGCCGCGTGCGATCCGACGACTTGGAGCTGATGGCAACGGCCGTCACCATCCAGCATCAAGTCGGCGGCAACCTGGCCGAGATACTCGACTCAATTGCTTTTACGATCCGTGAGCGTGTCCGCATCAGGGGTGAGATCCGGACCCTGACTGCCCAGCAACGTCTGTCCGGCTATGTCGTGGCCTTCATGCCGATCGGTCTCGTCGTTGCCCTGTCGGTGATGGCGCCGGGGTTCATGAAGCCGATGTTCGAGCAACCACCGGGGATCCTCGGCCTGCCCGCCGGCGAGATAATCCTCACCGCTGGCGGCGTGATGATGCTCACCGGGTTCATCCTGATCCGGCGAATCGTCGCCATCGAGGTCTGACAGATGATCGCCATTGTCCTCGGGGTTCTCGTTGGCGGCGGCATTCTCCTTCTCTTCGTCGGCCTTGCGGCAGGCACGCCGGTCGATCCGGTCCAGGCGCGACTTACTCAACTCGGCTCGGCCCAAGTGCGGAACCTCGAGGATCTTGAGCTGCAGCAACCGTTCGTAGAACGCACCGTGCGGCCCCTCGTGGCCCGATTGTCGAGGCTGGGCAGTCGGCTCGGCAGTGCATCCTCCAGCGCGACGGCGGAGAGACGGCTGGCCATGGCCGGTAACCCGGGCGACCTGAAGCTGACGGATTGGATGGGCGTGAAGATGCTGGTCGGCATCGCCACGGCCGTTGCGCTGTTCCTCGTGCTTGGCCTACTGGCGGCAGGGATCGTTCCGGGCATCATCTTCGGGATCGTCGGTTTCGGGATCGGCTTTCTTATTCCGGAGTTCTGGTTGGGCAGCCGAATCAGGGCCCGCCAGAAGCTCATCCTCAAGATGATCCCGGATACTCTCGATCTGCTAACCATTTCCGTTCGAGCTGGCCTGGGCTTCGACGCGGCCCTGGCGAAGGTCGTCGAGAAACTACCCGGCCCACTGACCGACGAGTTCCGCCGGGCGCTCGCTGAGGTTCGCGTCGGTAAGGCACGTCGGGATGCCCTCCGGGACATGATCCCGCGGACCAATGTCCAGCCGCTCTCCAACTTCATCGGCGCGATCGTTCAGGCCGAGCAGCTCGGCGTCTCGATTTCCAAGGTGCTGCAGGTTCAGTCCGAGCAGCTTCGCATAGAGCGGAGACAGCGCGCCGAAGAGATGGCCGCGCGAGCGCCGATCAAGATGCTGTTCCCGCTGGTGGGCTGCATCTTCCCGTCGCTCTTCATCGTCATCCTGGGCCCCGCCCTGATCACGATCGCCAAGACGTTTGGATCAGGCGCCGTGCCGTGAGTCGGCGGCAGCTGGTTGCCCGCAATGTCAGCCGGAAAACCACGCTGGCAACGCGACTCGAAGACGGCGCTTCCTTGTGGGCCAAGTTCATGGGCCTGATGGGGCGCGCCTCTTTGCCGGTCGGAGAAGGGCTGTGGCTACCCGGCGAGAATGGCATTCACATGCTGTTCATGAGGTTCGCCATCGACGTCGTCTTCCTGTCACCGCCCAAGGACGGCCGTGCCGGGCGGCGAACGGTCGTCTCGGTTCGCCTCGCGGTGCAGCCATGGCGTGGCGTTGTGTGGCGAGTAGCCGGGGCGAAGGGCGTGCTCGAGTTGCCGGTGGGGACCATTGAGGCAACCCGTACGGCCCTCGGGGACGAGATCGCGATCGACCCCGCATAAACCCCAAGACCTCTGGCCGCTCCTTTGGTACAGAGCCCCTTGCTGTCGTCGCGTGAGCGGGAAGTACGTGGCTGATGATCCCGACCCGGTAGGGTCGCCGGATGGCATCTAGTGCCCTCTCGGCCGTGGCGTCCTCTCTGCTCGACGTCGCTCTCCCGGCCGCCTGCGCGGGCTGCTCGGCCGAAGGCGAGGCCTTGTGTCCAAAGTGCCGCCGGGCCCTTGACGTCCGGCTCGACCTGCCCGCCGGCGTCCCGATAGGACTGCCGTCAACGGTGCCGATGTCACTGGCACAGCTCGAATGGTGCGCCCCGTTCGCCGGCGTGGTGAGGGCCGCGTTGCATCAGCTCAAGTACGGGGGAGAACGCCGACTTGCGGGACCGCTGGCGGCATCGATGGCGGCTCGGTGGCGGGCTGTCGGCGTTGGCGGTGAGCTCTTGGTGCCGGTGCCGGTTTCTGCCGAAAGAGCCCGACGGCGTGGCTACGATCAGGCGACTCTACTGGCGTCAGAGCTCTCTCGTGGGCTGGAGATGCCCTGGCTTGCAGCGCTGGAGCGGACGCGCGACACATCGCCTCAGTTCGAACTCGGACTTGGGGCTCGCCATGCGAACGTGGCGGGAGCCTTTGCGCTGCGCGGGCCGGCGCAGACTGCGACGATAGGAGGCAGATGGATCGTGCTGGTGGACGACGTCGTGACCACCGGCTCCACACTCGTGGCCTGCGCCGCTGCTTTGCACAGCGGAGGAGCCCGGGCCGTGTCCGCTGTGACCGTGGCTCGGGAACGGTGATCGGTGCCGTGCCGAGGCGCGAATGCCGGTCGCGAGTGGCGGTACGCGCCTTCGAGAACGGGCGATAGGAACGAGCGACGTCGGCACCAGGGCCGACTTCTATACTGGCCGCGTGGCATCGGGTCGACCTGATGCGTGGACGCTTGGGTTGGCTTCCTGGCCCACAAGCGTTCGCGATGTGCGTTGCGGAGGTCAACCGTGAGGACGATCGTCAAGGGCAAGAACATCGACGTCTCGGAATCGGTGAGGCAGTATGCCGAGCGCAAGATGCGCCGCCTCGAGCGATTGCTGGACGACAGAAGCGACGCCGTGGTCGAGCTCTCGAGCGAGCAGCACCGCAGCTCAGCCGATTCCCAGATCGCCGAAGTGACTTTGACCATCGACGGCCAGACGCTGCGAAGCCATGCCGCCGGACCTACCCACCAGGCCAGCCTGGACATAGTCGTCGATCGAATCGAACGCCAGGCAGTCGATGCGCGCGAAAAGCCCCGTGGCAGGGTTCGGCCGGGTGAGCCCCTGGCAATGCGCCTCGCCGACGAGAAGCCCGAGTCCAGGGACGAGTCGGAGAAGCCGGCGTCGCGAATCGTCAAGACGAAGCGGTTTGCGATCGAGCCCATGTTCGAGGAGGACGCTCTCGGGCGGATGGAGGAACTCGGCCACCAGTTCTTCATCTTCGTGAACGCCGAGACCGAGAAGCTGGGCGTCCTGTACAAGATGCCGAGCGGCGACTACGGGCTGATCGAGCCGGTGATCGGGGGCGAATACACACCCGGCCGGACCAGCCATCGCGCCGGCTGATCGCGATCGAGAAGGGACCCGGACCCCGGAGGGTGGCAGGCGCTTGACGATCGATCGAGCGGCGGGTGGGGCCGATTGGGTCGCTGCGGACCCCGAGGTCCGGGCCGCGCGGGTCCAGTTGCCCGGCGGACGCCGGGCAGGCGCCCATCTGCCGATGGGTTCGGGCTTGGTGAGCGCGGCGGAGAGAGTCGCGGCGATCGGCGCATCCGCGCTGCAGATGTTCAGCGACAACCCAACGGCCTGGCGGCGCCGCACGGAGGTGCGATCCGAGGCAGAGACGTTTCGGCGGCGGCTCCTCGAACTGGACATCTGGCCGGTCGCCATCCACGCCGCCTATCTCGTCAACCTGGCCGGGCCGGACGACGACCTGTTCGGCCGATCAGTCGACGTGATGCGTCATGAACTCGAACATGCCTCGGACTTCGGAGCCCGGCTCGTCATTGTCCACGTGGGCTCGCATCGCGGGGCGGCCCGCGATGCAGGAGTGCGGCGGATCGTCGACGGCCTCGACCGGATCCTCGACGGCTCGCCCACCAGCGGACCCGACGCCCCGGCACCCCTAATCGTTCTCGAGAATTCGTCAGGGGGCGGCTTCGCGATCGGTTCCACGATCGAGGAACTGGCCGCGATCCTCGACGCGGCCGACGCCAGGGGCCTGGATGGGCGGCTGGCCGTGTGCCTGGACACAGCCCACCTTTGGGGCGCCGGCTACGACATGGCGAGCCCTCCGGCCATCGACGACCTCCTCGTCACCTTCGACCGCTTGATCGGCCTGTCTCGGCTGGCAGTGGTCCACCTCAACGACTCCTACTCGGCCAGGGGGTCCCTCAGGGACCGACATGCACATCTCGGCGAAGGTCAGATAGGCCGGGGCGGCCTGGCGCATTTGCTGTGTCACCCGGGCCTGGACCACGTCGTGTTCTACGTCGAGACGCCATTGATGGAAGGGGGCTTCGACGCCGTCAACGTAGCCCGGCTTGGAGATCTCGCCGCCGGTCGGCCTTTGACGCCGGGGCCATTGACGACGACTCGGGAGGACGAAGGCACGCCTGTGTGCGGAGGGGGAAGGTGAGTTCCGCCGAAAGCGACGACAGAGGCGGAGGTCCATTTCGCCAGCGACGAGTCGCTCAGGCGAGCGAGCCTGCGCGAGACGCCAGTCCGGTTCTGGACCAGTACGAGGACACCGACATTGACCCGGGTCTTCGTGTCACGAAGTCCGAACTCGTCGCGCTGATCGCCATCACCGCAGCAGCCGCGTTTCTCCGCTTCGCATACGTTGGGTCGGGTGGACCATGGGATTCGGACCAGGGCACCGAGATGCTCGCGATCTGGTCGGCCGTCACGACCGGGCATCTGCCGACATTCGGGCCGCAGGCAACGTCGCTAAGCGACCTCACATTTCACCACGGAGCTCTCTTCTACGACATGTTGATCCCGGTTGCCTGGCTGAGCCATGGAGATCCACGGGCGCTCCTGGCCGAGATTGCAGCCGCAAACGTGGCAGTAGTGCCGATCTTGTGGTGGGTGGCCAGGGGCATAGGCGGCAGAGCCGCGGGGCTGATCGTGGCCTTGATGGCGGCGACGTCTGCTGATCTGGTCTTCTTCTCGACCTTCTTTTGGAATCCGAACTTCGTGGAGCCTGGCGCCGCACTCGTATTGCTCGGCGCCTGGCAGGCCTGGCGTTCCAGGCGACCGGCGTGGTGGCTTGTTGCCGCAGCCGGCTTGACGGTTGCGGTCCAGTCGCACGAGACGTCGGCCGTTCTCGTAATTCCCCTCGGCGCGGTGTTCCTTCTCGACCTCAGGAGGGCCTGCGCTTCCAGGCGCCGGATTGCGCTTTGGGGCGCGGCAGGCGCGGGGCTCTTCGTGTTGAGTTACTTGCCGGTCATCTTCCACGAGCTGACCAGCGGCTTCCCCGAGTTGCGGGGCATCGCGTCGTACCTAAGCGCCCCTCCCGGATACGTTTCGGTCAGCCCGGTTGCGCGACTGCTGTTCGCGGCCATAAGGATCCCCGGCTGGCCGCTGACCGGGTGGCCTTACTTCGAGTTGCACACGGGGTTGCTCCTCGCCGTGGCCGTGACCTTTGCGATGGCGGTGGCATGCCCACTGCTGCTACTCAGAACCTGGCGACACCGCATGAGCATCTCCGGGGGCGAAGTCCCGGCAGCCGACGAGCGGGCTGGCGTTGCCCTCGTCTGCGGCGGCCTGGCGGGGATAATCCTGGCGTTGGGCCTCGGGTTGCGGGCCGTCTCGGAGCTCAATCTGACGATGACGGAGCAGTACCACACGGCGGCTGATCCATTCGTGCTCGTCGCGGCAGGGATCATCATCGGGGCGCTGTGGCAGGCTCGCCGCTGGGGCCGGGCGCGCCTTGTTGGTCGAACGGTCGTAATCCTTCTACTGATCACGTTCGTCGGCTGGAATGCCGTCCGCTGGCCTCCACTGAACCCGGCCGGAAGCTGGCTGGATGCCCAGGCCGCGGCGACCAGGATCGAGCGCGATGCTGCCGGGACCGGGGTATCTCTCGTGGCCCTGTATGCGCCCAAGGGGACCGATGCCTATGGATACCCGCTGGTGCGGGACGGAGTGGCCTTGGTGACCACGGATCGCGCGTCGACCATCGTGTTGCTTTGCGACTCGACCTGGACGAGAGGTTGCGGCGGCGATGCCGAGGAGCAATGGCGTCGCGAATACCCGGGTGGCCAGACTCTGACCCTGATCGATCGCTTCGAAGCGGCCCCCCAGCGGATCTTGTCGGTGTACAGGCGCACGCCCTGAGCCCGTCGCCGTCCCGGCTGCTAGCTGGCCTCGCGGCCGGCTCGTGCCCTCGCCGACATCGGCCGCACCATCGGGCTGACGGCGCGGCCCGCGGTAGCGGCGGATATCATCGGCTGGTCTCGGCGATCGTCGAGGAAGCGGCGCGACTGCATGGGCCGGTCCTCGGACCGTAGTCCGGCGTAGACACCACCGAAGCGGCGCATCCGAACGGCCAGGTAGTACTCCATCACCTGGCGGACCTGCGGCTCCAGCAGGAACTCGTCGGCTCGAAGAGCGTACTCCACGCGGGCGGTCGGGTTCACGGCGACGGCCGCGACGACCCCGAGGTACTGGGAAGCCTCGGCGTCATCGCGAATCTCCCGAAGACCGCGGGCGAGCTTGGTGGCTGTGCCGAGCGACGGCATCCGGTCTCCTCGGATCAGCCTGGAAATGGTCGAGTGGTCGACTCCAGACTGCTGCGCCAGCTGACGCTGCGACATCTTCTTGGCTTTGAGCTGGGCCTTCAACCACTCGTTGAAGGCTCGTTCGTTCTGTCCAGCCATTCGCGAGACAGGCTCCCCGGTGCGTTTGTGTTGCCCTAGCGGTTGAACTATGGGCATGGCCGCCCAACGGGGGAATGACCAATTGGTACCGCGTCGACTGCAACTAGTGGCCACTCGGCAAGCTGGCCGCAAGGTTGCCCGGGAGCACTGATGTCGCGTTCGTGGTGGGCCGGGGCCGGCGTCGGCGGGCCGACGCCGGTCCAGGTCAGTGGAAACGATGTCGAGGCCGTTCGTCGTCGCCGACGACCAGCTCTCCTGCCAGGATCGGCTGAAACGTCGGGTCAGCCGGGTGAGGGAATGCCCGGGACGACTTCCTCGACCTCCATCCCTCCGCCACGCGGCTTGGCCGAGATCACGTAGGCGATCGAGCCCAGGATGACGATCGAGAAGACGCTGATCGCCCGATCGATGAGGATGATCGCCAGAGCGTGGCCGTAGCTCGCGTTGAAGACTTTGGTGAGAACCAGGCCCATTCCGCCTTCCACGAGCCCAAGCCCGCCCGGCGTGAAGGGGATGGCCGTGAGCAACGAACCGATGAGGGCCACGAACATTGCGCCCGAGAAGCCCAGGTCGACATCGCTGAAACCAAGCGACCGGACGACGCAATAGAGGCGCAGCGCCTCAGTGGTCCAGATCACCACGGTGAGTACTCCCAGAAAGGGCAGACCGCGGACGCCGACCGACCCGAAGACGCCCTCCTCGAAGCGGTCGTAGAAGTCGGCGACTCGCTGCGACAGCGGCAGGAGGGCGATAACGCGTCGGCCGAAGTTCCGCATCACAAAGAGGGCAACGATCAGCACGACGACGACGACGACGCCCAAGGCGAATATCACCTGGGCGGTCTGGGGCAGGTCGTTCAAGCTGCCCCGGAATCGCCAGTAACCAGCGAGCACGCCGAGGGCCGCTATGGCGATCAAGTCCAGGATCCGCTCCATGAACACCGTGCCAAGCGTTCGAGTCGCGGACACAGGGCTGTTGAGCTTGAGCAGATATGCACGGTAGAGGTCGCCGAGCTTGGCTGGGACGATGCAATTGACCAGCCAGGAGAGGAAGAGGATCTCCGTGCCGTCCTTGACCCGCACGCCGTAGCCCGCGCCCCTCAGGAGTTTCGTCCAGCGCCAGCCTCGGAGTGGGAACCCGGCGTAGTAGATGGCGAAGGCCAGAAGGACGAGCCACAGGTTGGCCCGACCTATCTCTCCCGGAACGTCGCGCATCTGCTGCCAGTTGAGCGCCACCGCGATGACGATGATCACCAGCGGAACGACGATCGACAGAATGGTCCTGGGCTGGCGAAGCCGGCGGATCAGCGACATCTGATCGGGCGGCGGGACGTCGACCGCGCCTTCCGGGTGGATCAGCGCATCCGCCTCCTTGCCGAGCGGCTCGCCGATCGGGTGACGGTGGTGGTCTTCCGGATCGGTCACGTCAGTTCCCTCGAGCGCGGTTGGGGGCGACGTCGGCCGTTGCCACGGATGGACTGGATCGTCTTCGCCAGCGGCGTCCAGGCCCTGACGTAGAAGCTGGCACGGCCGGGCCGCATGCCAAGACTTGCGAGCGCCTCCAGCAACCCTGCGGGCGTACCCGGGTCGCCCCGAACCACGTTGTAGGAGACGCCGACCTCCAGGACAGTATGCGAATCCGAGGCACATACGCCAGGCAGCCCGCGCTCCCTGGCGAAGACGGCAGCCTGCTCGTTCGCAGACCCACCGACCACACGGGCATTATGGGCCTCGATCCAGTCCACCTTGTCGGCGATGTCCTCGAGCCGGGCCCCACTCTTCCGACCGTAGCTACGAAACCGGTCGAATGGATGTGGGACGCCCACCAGCCCGCCCTGCTCTCGTATGGCGGCGATCGTCTCGACGGCGGTCATTCCGGGCGAGACAGCTCGCTCCAGGAAAGCGGCGATCAGGTCTCCGTCGGACGTCTTCACTTCCTCACCGACGATGACTGTCAGACCATCCGGAGCAGCATCGCGAGCCCGCAAGGCCCCGTCGATCCGGTCGTGGTCCGTAATCGCCAGGTGAGTGAGCCCGCGAACCGCCGCGGCGCGGGCTACGGCGCGCGGACTGGCGAGTGAGTCGAAGCTCGCGCTGGTGTGGCAGTGGAGGTCGATGAACGTCCGATCGAGACCATCGGCCGATGCTTCGAGCGGGGAGGGCATCAGGCCTGCGTGCCGAGGTACTTCTTGAAGAAGTCGAAGTGCTCCAGGGCGATCCCGGTCCCGAGGGCGACGCAGTGCATCGCGTTGTCGGCGACGTGGCACGGCACGCCGGTGACCTGGGTGAGCAACACGTCGATGTTGCGAAGGAGCGATCCACCGCCGGACATAACCATGCCCTTGTCGATGATGTCGCTGGACAGCTCTGGTGGCGTCTGCTCGAGGACGAGGCGGACGGCGCCGATGATCTGCTGAAGCGGCGGCTCCATGGCCTCCATCACCTCGGAGCTCGAGATGGGGATGGTTCGAGGCAAGCCGGCGATGAGGTCGCGGCCGCGGACATCTATGGTGAGCTCGCGCTCGAGGGGCAGGGCCGAGCCGATCTGGATCTTCACTTCTTCGGCCGTTCGGTCGCCGATCATGAGGTTGTACTTCTTGCGGACGTAGTTGAGGATCGCTTCGTCGATCTTGTTGCCGCCCACTCGAAGGCTGGTCGAGACGACGATCCCTCCCAGGGAGATCACGGCGATCTCGCTTGTGCCGCCCCCGATGTCGATGATCATGGCCCCGGACGGACCGCTGACCGGAACGTTCGCGCCGATGGCGGCGGCCATCGGCTCCTCGATCAGGTACGCCTCTGCGGCTCCGGCCTTGAGAGCCGCATCGCGGACGGCTCGCTTCTCCACGCTGGTCACGCCGGCGGGGACGCTGATCATGACCTCCGGCTTACCCCAGCCGAAGCGGCGACCCTCCTGGACGCGGTGGATGAAATGGTCCAGGAGAGCTTCGGTGATGACGTAGTCCGCGATGACTCCGTCTCTCATCGGCCGAATTGCCTGAATGTTGCCGGGCGTGCGGCCGATCATCTCGCGAGCCTCTTCGCCGACTGCAACGATGTGGTTCTGGTCGTCGACGGCCACTACCGAGGGCTCCTGCATGACGATGCCGTGGCCCTTGACGTAGACGATGATGTTGGCCGTGCCCAGGTCGATACCGATCTTCATGCCTGTGTGCTAAGTCCCTTCAGCGAGCCGCTCGATCCTGGCCCCAAGTTCCAGGAATTTCACGTCGATCTTCTCATAGCCGCGGTGGACGTGGTGCGCGCCCCGAATCTCGGTCACGCCGTCGGCGGCCAGGGCGGCAAGGATAAGCGACGCACCGGCCCTGAGGTCGCCGATTTCGACCTCGGCGCCGTGGAGTGGCGTAGGCCCGTGGATCAGAGCGTGGTGCTGGTCGGCGATCTCGACCGTGGCGCCCATACGACGAAGCTCGCCCAGCCATTCCAACCGATCCTCGAAGACAGACTCATGCACGTGACTCAGGCCCATGGCCTGGGTCAGCAGGACGCAGGTCGGGGGCTGCAGGTCCGTAGCCAGGCCCGGGTACGGCCCTGTCTCGATGTCGCAGCATCGCAGCGGGTCGATCTCGGCAGAAGTGGCATCCACCTCGATCGTGTTGTTGCCGCTGCATATCGAGAGGCCCATCTCCTCCATCACGGTCAGGAACGATCCGAGGTGCTCGCAGGGGGCGTCCTGGAGCGTGATGTGGCCGCGGGTTACGCCCGCAGCGACGACGAATGTCCCGGCCTCTATCCGATCGGGCACAACCGAGTGATCGGCACCACGGAGTCGACGGCGGCCTTCAATCTCGATCCGATTCGGAGCGCTCCGCTCCACCTGGGCCCCCATCTTCTGGAGGAACTCGATCAAGTCGTCGACCTCGGGCTCCTGGGCAGCCGGCTCGATAACGGTGTGCCCGTCGGCCAGGACCGCGGCAAGCACGGCGTTCTCGGTGCCCATGACGGTTATCTGCGGGAAGTTGATGGGTCCGCCACGCAGCCGGCCGGGAGCCTTGGCGAAGTAGTACCCGTTCCGGTACTCGATCTCGGCGCCCAGGGCCCGCATCGCATCCACGTGCAAGTTGACCGGCCGGCGGCCGATCCTGTCACCGCCGGGGTTGCTGATGATGACCCGACCGAACCGGGTCAGGAGCGGCCCAAGGAGGATGAAGCTGGCGCGCATCTTGGCGGCGGCCTCGAGCGGTACGAATAGCCACTCGGCGTCGCCGGAGGCGACCTCGTAGACGTTCGGCGCCGGGTGATCCACCGTCACTCCGATGTCACGCAAGACCTCGGTAAGGACGCGGACATCTTCAATCTCGGGCACGTTGGTGAAGCGGCAGCGCTCACCGGTCAAGGTGGCCGCCGCCATCAGCTTGAGGGCGGCATTCTTGGCTCCGCTGATCCGAACGGACCCCTCGAGACGGCGCCCGCCCTCGATCCGGAGAACCTCACGGTCTACCGGGTCGGGCTTGAACTCCCAGTGAAACGGTCGAGCGTCAGCCATCCGCTACTCGCCGGGCGGTTCTTCGGTCGGCGGCGGGACCGGATGTCGCGGCGCCTCGTGCTCTGCCCTCGCCGGTCTGCGAGGCCCGCGCTCCGCCAGACGGATCCGAATCAGGGCCCGCTGCAGGGCTGCTCGGGCGCTCGCCAGGTCGGCTGGCTCCACGAATCCGCCTTCTATGACTCGCTCCGCCTCGCGTCGGGCCCGTTCCGCCCGCTCCAGGTCGATCTCGGAGTCAAGATCGGCCATCTCGGCCAGAACCATGACGCGGTCCGGCCGGACCTGCAGGAAGCCGCCGAAGATGGCGAACTCCTGGACCTGGTCGCCACGCTTGAGGCGGAGGACCCCTTGACCGAGCAGCGAGATCAACGGGGCGTGGTGCGGCAGGATTCCGAGCTCGCCCTCGCTTCCAGGCACGACGACCTCGTCGACGTCGCCCTCGAAGGCTCGTCGCTCCGGAGTCACGATCTCCAGGTGGAGTGGCATTTACTTCATTCCCTGACTTCGTCCCGGTTGGGACCGTGGTCGTCGCGCCTCGGCACGTTCAGCGCCGGCGCCGCAGCGAGGCGACTCTGACGGGAAGCTAAGCGTCGCCGAGCGGAGAGTGCCGGCGCTCGAGTGCGTCGGCGGGCGGCGAGGAGGAGCCCCGCTGAGCCACTCACTTCGCCAGCCTGGCCGCGTTGGCCCGGACGTCATCCAGGGTACCGGCCAGGAAGAATGCCTGCTCGGGCAGGTCATCGACCTTGCCTTCGAGGATCTCCTTGAAAGAGGCGACGGTGTCTCGGATGGATACGTATGCGCCGGGCCTGCCGGTGAAGACTTCGGCCACGTGGAACGGCTGGCTGTTGAAGATCTGCAGGCGCCGGGCGCGGGCGACCGTAGCCTTGTCTTCCTCCGAGAGCTCGTCGATGCCCAGGATCGAGATGATGTCCTGGAGGTCGCGGTAGCGCTGCAGAACGCGCTGTACCTCGCGCGCCGTGTCGTAGTGCTCCTGGCCGACCACCAGTGGGTCGAGTACGCGCGACGTGGAGGTCAGGGGATCGACGGCCGGATAGATGCCAAGCTCGGCGATGGCACGTTCGAGGCGGATGGTCGAATCGAGATGGCCGAAGGTCGTGGCTGGAGCCGGGTCCGTGTAGTCGTCGGCGGGCACGTAGACAGCCTGCAGCGAGGTGATCGAGCCCTTCTTCGTCGAGGTGATGCGCTCCTGCAGCGCGGCCATCTCGGTCGCCAGGTTGGGCTGGTAGCCGACTGCCGAGGGCATTCGGCCGAGCAGAGCTGACACCTCGGAGCCGGCCTGGGTGAATCGGAAGATGTTGTCGATGAAGAGCAGGATGTCGCGGCCTTCCTCATCGCGGAAGTACTCGGCCATGGTCAGGGCGGTCAGGCCGACCCGCTGCCTGGCGCCCGGCGGCTCGTTCATCTGCCCGAAGACGAACGCGGTCTTTGCGATGACGCCGGACTCAGTCATCTCGTGAATCAGGTCGTTGCCTTCACGGGAGCGCTCGCCGATGCCGGAGAAGACGGAATAGCCGGCGTGCTCCTGGGCCACGTTGCGGATCAGCTCCTGGATGATGACGGTCTTGCCGACGCCGGCACCGCCGAAGACACCGATCTTGCCGCCCTTGGCGAAGGGGCAGACCAGGTCGATGACCTTGATGCCGGTCTCGAAGATCTCGGTCTCGGTCGTCTGCTGATCGAACGCCGGGGCCGGGCGGTGGATAGGCAGATACACCGTTGCGTCGACGGGGCCCTTCTCATCGATGGCCTCGCCGAGAACGTTGAAGACGCGACCGAGCGTGGCCTGACCGACCGGGACGGAGATAGGGCCACCGGTGTCGACCGCCTCGGTGCCGCGCGCAAGGCCGTCGGTAGTGGTCATGGCCACGCTTCGAATCCAGTCGTTGCCCAGGTGCTGCTGGACTTCGCAGACGATCTTTGCGCCATCGCCCCGCAGGACTTCGACGGCGTTGTATATACCCGGCAGATGCCCGGCTGGAAACTCGATGTCGACGACCGGGCCGGTGATCTGGACCACGCGGCCGGTTGCGGTGGGGGCGGCGGTCGCCATCGTCGTGTCGGTGCCTCCTGGTTCGTCGCCTGCGGTCCTAGCGCGCTTGCGCGCCGGACGCGATCTCGATCAGTTCTCGGGTGATGTTGGCCTGACGTGCCTTGTTGTAGCTGAGAGTCAGGTCCTCGATGAGCTCGTCGGCGTTGTCGGTCGCACTCTTCATCGCCACCATCTGGCTGGAGAAGAAGCTGGCCGTACTCTCGAGAGCAGTCTGGTAGAGGCGGGTGCCGACGTAGCGCGGCAGCAGCTCGTCGAGGACGATCTCCGGCGCGGGCTCGAAGATGAACTGCGAGCCTGGAATGCCCCAGGTATCCGGCTTGGGCTCGATCGGCAGCAACTGGACCATGTCGGCCCGCTGGACCAGGGTCGAGACGAAGCGGGTGAAGATGATGTCGACCTGGCAGTACGTGCCGGCCTCGTACTCGTCCGAGATCAAGCGCGAAAGCGGCAGGATGTCGTCGAAGACGGGCCGATCGCCGAAGCCGGCGAAGTGGGCGATGATCGGTACACGGGCGCGACGCATCGCGTCGCGCCCCTTGCGGCCGACGCTGACCAGCTCCAGGTCGCCGGGATGCTCCACGATCTCCTTGGCCGCGAACCGGATCGCGTTCGTGTTGAGCGGTCCCGCCAGGCCACGATCGCTCGTGACGAGGACGATCAGTCGCTTGCCTTCCTCGCGCCGGCTCAGTAGCGGATGCTCATCGCCGCTGAGGACGGTCGCCAGGTCGACCAGGATGTCGTCGAGCAACTCCGAGTAGGGCCGGGCGGCGAGGGTCGACTCCTGGGCGCGCCTGAGCTTGGACGCAGCCACGAACTGCATCGCCCGGGTGATCTGCCTGATGTTCCTCGACGCGTTGATGCGTCTTCGGATGTCTCGCTGGCTGGGCACGCTGCTTCTTTCCGGTTCTACGCGAGGAATGTCTGACGGAACTCGGCTGCGGCCGCTTCGAGGGCCGCGGCAGTGTCGTCATCGAGGATCTTGGTCGTGGCGAGCTTCCGCATGACGTCGGTGCGCTGCGTGTCCAGGAAGCGGACGAACTGCGCCTCGAAGTCGCTCACACGGGGCGTCGGTATGTCGTCGAGAAGTCCCTTGGTGGCAACGTACAGGATCGCCACCTGGCGCTCCAACGAGACGGGTACGTACTGGGGCTGCTTGATGACCTCGGACAGCTTCTCGCCGCGGGTCAGCTGGTCGCGCGTGGCCTTGTCAAGGTCGGACGCGAACTGGGCAAAGGCCGCCAGGGATCGGTACTGGGCCAGGTCCAGCTTGAGCGGGGCGGCCACCTTCTTCATGGCCTTTGTCTGGGCGTCCGAGCCGACCCGGGACACCGAAATGCCTATGTTGAGGGCAGGGCGCTGCCCAGAGTTGAAGAGGTCCGTCTCCAGGAAGATCTGGCCGTCGGTGATGGAGATCACGTTGGTTGGGATGTAGGCCGAGATGTCTCCGGCCTGGGTCTCGACCAGAGGCAGGGCGGTCAGCGATCCGCCACCGTTCTCCGTGCTCATGCGGGCGGCCCGCTCGAGGAGTCGGCTGTGGAGGTAGAAGACGTCGCCCGGATAAGCCTCACGGCCCGGCGGTCGGCGCAGGAGGAGTGACATCTCGCGGTACGCCCAGGCATGCTTCGAGAGGTCGTCGAAAACGCAAAGGGAGTCCTTGACCAGCTGACCGCCGATCGTGACTCCATTCTCCATGACCTCCTCGCCCATCGCGCAACCGGCGTATGGGGCGAGGAACTGGAGGGCGGCCGATTCCTCGGCCCCGGCCACGACGACGATGGTGTGGTCCATGGCCCCATGCTGCTCGAGCACTGCCACGACCTTGGCCACGGTCGAGAGCTTCTGGCCGATGGCCACGTAGATACAGACCAGGCCTTTGCCCTTCTGATTGATGATCGTGTCGATGGCGAGAGCGCTCTTGCCGGTCTGGCGGTCGCCGATGATCAGCTCACGCTGGCCACGACCGATCGGGATCAGGGCATCGATCGCCTTGATGCCGGTCTGGACCGGCGTGTCAACGGCCTGGCGGGTGATGACGCCGGGGGCGATTCGCTCGACCGGACGGGTGGCCGTGGAGGCAATCGGACCCTTGTCGTCGAGCGGCCGACCCAAAGGGTCCACGACCCGGCCGAGCAGGCCGGCACCAACGGGGACTTCGACGACGCGACCGGTCGTCTTGACCGTATCGCCCTCCTTGATTCCGGTGGCGTCGCCGAGAATGACCGCGCCGACAGTCTCCTCGGCCAGGTTCATGGCCATGCCCATAACGCCGCCGGGGAACTCGAGCAACTCCGACGACAGGGCGCCGGACAGGCCGTAGATGTGCGCGATGCCGTCGCCAACGTCGACCACCGTTCCGACGCTGCGCGACTCGGCGGCCGTGTCGAAGTGCTCGATGGTGTTCTTGATGATGCTGACGATCTCGTCTGAGCGAATGGCCATTCCTTCTCCGTTCGGCCGTTGAAGCACCGCAACGGGGCGCCGCTGTTTACTTCGGCTCCCCGCGTCTAGCTCGTTCCCTGGACCAGCCGCCCATGGAGCCGCTCGAGCCGGCCCCGGACGCTGGCGTCGATCAATCGGTCGCCGATCCTGATCGTCAGACCTCCCAGAAGCGTCCGGTCGGTGGCCGCTGCGAGTTGTACCTTCGCTCCGGCGAGCTGCTCCACTCGCCCGGTCACCCGAGCCAGTTCCTCTTCCGAGAGCGGCGTCGGGGTGGTCACGGTCGCCGCGACGACGCCGCGGGACTCGCGGACGAGGGCATCGTACTCGGCACTCACGTCGGGCATTACGGCGAACCGGCCGCGCCTCGCGAGAAGCAGGCAGAGATTGCGCGACTCAGGCGAGACGAGACCGCCCAGCAATTGCTCGACGGTCTTGCGGCGCACGGCAAAGGGGACGGCCGGGCTATCCACGGCCCGGGCCACCCGCTCGTCGCGGGCCAGCCCAGAAGCTATCGCGAGGTCTCGTTGCCAGGCGTCGAGCGTACCGTCTCGCTCGGCCAGTTGAAAGACCGCTTCTGCGTAGCGCCGTCCGGCGCCGATCTGAAGCATCAGTTCTGCCGCCCGTCGGTCGAGCCGCCGCTGGCGAGGAACTCGTCCACGAGCCGGCGCTGGCGCGCGTCCGTCATCGACTCACCCACGACGACCCCGGCGGCGGCCAGGGCCAGGTCGGCCACCTGGGCTCGCAGGTCCGCCAGAGCGCGATCGCGGTCCGCGGCGATGTCGGCCGCGGCCTTCTCGCGCAGCCGACCGAGCTCCTCTCTCGTCGCAGCGATGTCCGCGTCGCGCAGCTCCTGGGCCGACTTCTGGGCCGCGGCGATCAGAACCTGGGCGTCGCGTCTTGCGTCTCCAATCACGCGGGCGCGCTCCGCCACGATGGCGTCGCTATCCCGACGGGCCTGCTCGGCGTCGGCCAGCCCCTGCTCGATGCGGGCCTTGCGCCCGTCCAGGATGTTCGCAATCGGGCGGAAGCCAAAGACCCAGATCAGGGCCAGGAAGAGAAGGAAGTTGAGGGCGGCGACGATCACCCAGAACAGGTTGATCGACAACCCCGACGTATCGGAGGTCGACGCAGTTGCTGCCACGGCTGTTGCCGCGGCCGTCGCGGCGGCTGTCGCCAGGGGGTTCACCCGATTTGCTCCGTCCCGTCCGAGTTGCTAGAGGAAGAGCGCCAGCAACCCGACGACGATCGCCAGAACACCGAGGCCTTCTGCGAAACCGGCCAGGATGATCGCCAGGCCGCGGATCTGGCCGGCGGCGTCTGGGTTTCGGCCGATCGCGTTGCTCGACAGGCCGGCCAGGATGCCGATGCCGATCCCGGGCCCGATGACGCCAAGGGCGGCCAGGCCTGCTCCAATATGCTCAGTCGCCATTTGCTGAAACCTCCTGCGCCCGACCGCACGGCCGGGTAGTCGAGTGGTAGGCGGTCAAGCCGCCACTGGCTGATGGTTGTCGGCGCCACCGGGCGCCGGTCGATCGTTCGATCCAGCTCCGGCTGCGGCCGGCTGGTGTTCTTCGGTTCCGTGCCCTTCGATCGCTATGAGGATGAACATAAGCGTCAGGACCGAGAAGATCAGTGCCTGGATCAGGTTCAGCAGGGCCTCGAGGCCGATCAGCGCCACGGGGACGACCGCCAACGTGAGAGCGGTGATAACGGCCAGGGCCACCTCGCCACCGTAGATGTTGCCAAAGAGTCGCATCGAAAGCGTAACTGGCTTAACGAACTCCAGGAACAACTCGATGATCCCGACGTACATTGCCAGCAGCCCCGCCCCGATCCCGTGGCGGAACTCGCCCAGCGGGAAGAACTTTCCCAGGTAGTCACGAACACCGAGCCGCCGGAAGCCCTCCCCCTGGAAGATTACGAACGATGTCAGGGCCAGCCCGATCGTGACGTTGACGTCGCTCGTGGGCGCCCGTAGCTGCTCGATCCTGCCGACAGGCGGAATCAGGCCGCTCCAGTTGGAAAACAGGATGAACACGAAGTAGGCGGCGAAGATCGGGAAGTAGCGCCGCGCTCCGTCACCTCCCATCCCGACGGCGAAGTCGTAGCCGAATTCGTAGGCCCACTCAACGGCGTTCTGAAGCCGGCCGGGGACCATCTTCATGCGCCGGGTCGCGATGAAGGCCAGCAGCAGGATGAAGGCCATCACGATCCACATCGTCAGGATCGTGGAGCTGATGCTGGGATGGAAGTACAGCATCGGCGCGGCCGCCGGGGCCGTGGCCGGCGAGAGGTCCCACACGATGGCTGGCGGCGGGAACTCGATGATGCTCGTGATATAGCAGCTGGGAAAGGCACAGGCCTGGCCGGGCTGGCCGCCGGCGGGGAAGGGCGGCACGATCCTGACGGCGAGGATGTCGAGGATGACCACGGCCAGGGCCATGACCAACAGGACTCGACCGGCCGAGGGGCGACGGCGCTTGCTCACCGGCTCGTCCGGCTGATCGGCACCCGCTTTCGGTTCGATCTTCTCGGGCGTCACGCCCGGGTCGGTCGTCACACGCGCTCCGCTTTGCGGCCGCCTGTGGCTGCCGCACTATCGATCTTCTTCATCAAGCCTCTTGAGGAACCTGGCCATCAACCGCCAGCAGCCGATCGAGCCGCTTGCGCCGCCGACCGCGAACCCGACCAGCACGAAGATCGGAATAGTCCCCAAGCGTTGATCAAGCCAATACCCGGCGAGCGTGCCCGCCAGAACCGTGAAGAGCAGGACGAACCCGATCTCCGAGAAGAGGGCTACGTAGGCAGACGCCTTTCCAAGATCGTTCATCGCTCTCCCTGGCGGGGCGCCGTGAGTTTACCAGCCGACCTCCGGCGACGTTCAGTTCTCCCAGGCGGGCCGCGCAGGGGACCGGCCGGCGAGTCGGTCCAGCCGGTCGTGCCGCCCCTGGGCGTACGCGTCAGGGCTCAGCCGACCCGTCGTCCCTGGATCGAGCCGCCGGCTTGGATGTGGCCTCGCCACTCCCGGTAGCGGCCGCGTAGGAACTGGCATCGAGGCTCTGCTGGATCGCGTTGGCTCCACCCCCAAGGCGCTCGATCAGGAAGAGGGCGAGCCCGAACAACACGACCAGGCCCAGGAAGGCGTAAAGCTGGCCGGTCTTGGAAAGAACCAGCGATAGGCCGGCCAGGAGGAGACAGACGCCGTAGATGACCAGCACCGTTCCGCGATGGGACAGGCCCAGACCCAGCAGACGGTGGTGTATGTGGCCTCGATCGGCGCCGAAGGGCGACCGGCCGGCCAGCGTGCGCCGGACGATGATCCAAAACGTGTCCATGATCGGCACGCCGAGGACGAGCAGGGCTACGGCTATCTTCGCGGCCCCCAGGATCGACAACACAGCCAGCGAGTAACCGACGAGCATGATCCCGCTGGTCCCGCTGAAGATCGAGGCAGGGTGGAAGTTCCAGCGCAGGAAGCCGGCCAGTGCCCCGGCGAGGACGAAGCAGAACATGGCCACGTACGGTTGGTCCGTGCCCGGGCCCAGGCTGATCATGCCCAAAGTGACCGCGGCAATGAGGGCGATTCCGGTCGAAAGCCCGTCCAGGCCGTCGATGAAATTGATGCTGTTGATCATGCCGACGATCCAGAGAACAGTGACGGTCGCCGCAACTGGGCCCGCGAAGTGCTGAACGCCGCCTGAGGCGAAGGGAAAGTTGACTGTGGCAACGCTCACACCCAGGGCCAGAGCCACACCGGCCAGCGCCAGCTGGCCGAGAAGCTGCCAGCGGGCGCGCAGCTGCAGGAAGTCATCGATCAGGCCGATGCCGACGGCCAGGACGGCGCCGCCGAGGAGGGCCGCGATCTGACTCGCCCCCACGCCCGCCGTCTCGTCTACGAAGTCCAGGCGGAAGACGAAGTTGAGGGCGAGCATCAACAACGACACGGACACGAACCCGACGGCGATGGCGATGCCGCCGCCCCTGGCGACTGCTCGAGTGTTGACACGACGGGCCTCGGGCTTGTCGACCATGCCCCGCCTGCGGGCGTAGGTACGTACCAGCGGGGTCGTCGCCAGGGCGACGAGGCAGGCCAGGACAAACCCGACGATCAGGGCCGGAATGGCCCCCATCGCGTCGTCCGACAGGCTCACGGCAACGCTCTGTCGTTCGGGCCGCGTGGATTCGGCTGCGCCGGCCAGCACACCACACTGTAGTCCCGGTCGAGACCTTCGCCTGAGCTCGGAGTGGAAGGCGTGGTCAATCCTCCCGAAGCCCCGGAACGGGGAACCGGCCGCACATCTCGTGGACAACCGCCGCCAGGCGCATCTGCTCGGACGGGTCGTCACGGTTCGCAATAGCCGACACGATGGCTGTGCCTATCTGGCGCATCTCCGGTTCTCGGAAACCGCGGCTCGTCGTCGCCGGGGTCCCGACCCGGATGCCCGAGGCGATGTTGGGCGGGTTCTTGTCGAAGGGAATCGCGTTCTTGTTGACGGTGATCCCGATCTCGTCGAGGAGATGCTCGGCGTCTCTTCCGGTCACGCCGAGGGGCGTCACGTCGACCAGCATGAGGTGGTTGTCGGTGCCGCCCGAGACCACGCGGGCCCCCTTGTCGGCAAGCGTCGCCGCCAGGAGCTTCGCGTTGGCGATTGTCTGGCGCTGATCGGCGCGGTACTCGTCCGTGTCGGCAAGCTTGAGGGCAACCGCTTTGGCCGCGATGACGTGCATCAGCGGGCCGCCCTGGACGCCGGGAAAGACGCTCTTGTCCACGGCCTTGCCCAGGTCCTCGCGGCAGAAGACCAACCCGCCGCGGGGGCCACGCAGCGTCTTGTGCGTCGTGGTCGTGACGATGTCGGCGTGGCCGAAGGGCGTGGGGTGCAGGCCTGCGGCAACGAGCCCCGCGATGTGGGCCATGTCCACCATCAACAGAGCCCCGACGCCGTGGGCGATCTTCCCGAAGCGCTCGAAGTCGAGCGTCCGGGGGTAGGCGCTGGCCCCCGCGACGATCATCGCCGGCCGAACCTCCGCCGCCTGCTTCTCGAGTGCGTCGTAGTCGATCTGCTCGGTCTCCGGATCGACACCATAGGCATGAACTTCGAACCACTTGCCACTGAAGTTGACCGGCGAGCCGTGGGTCAGGTGGCCGCCATGGGCCAGGTTCATACCAAGAATCTTGTCGCCGATCTGGAGCACGCTGAGGTAGGCTGCCATGTTGGCCTGTGCGCCCGAATGTGGCTGCACGTTGACATGCTCGGCGCCTGGAAAGAGTGCCAGGGCCCGTTCCTGCGCCAGCCTCTCCGCGACGTCCACGAACTCGCAGCCGCCGTAGTAGCGCTTGCCCGGCAGGCCCTCTGCGTACTTGTTGGTGAGGGGCGAGCCCTGGGCTTCCATCACCGCCGCAAACGTGTAGTTCTCGCTGGCGATCAGCTCGATCTTCCAGCGCTGGCGATCGGACTCGCCGCGAATGGCCGCCCATAGCTCGGGGTCGACTTCTGACAGACGTGCCCAGGCGATCCCCTCTCGACGCGCGATCGTCATGACTGCTCCTTACTGCTCCGGAAGGTGGGCGGCTCTCGGCGCCGCCAACCGGCCAGCGACGCCTCGTTCTCCCACCGACGGTCCTGCGCGGCTCCGCGCCCGGCCCTGGTATTGTCGCCCATGGAGCGACGGTCCGTCGCCCCACGAGATAGCGAACGGCTCCCTCAAGGGCGCCGTTCGCGCCTCGAGGCTGGGGCGGGAGGCTGGCGGCGGGATGGCCCGTGCCAGCACATTGTCACGACAGCCGCGGCTTCGGCGACCAGGTGAGCATCGGCCCTGCGTCAGGCCACTCAAAAGGCCGGCGGAAGCCCACTTTCTCGGAGTGCGCCGGAAAGGGCCTCCACGGCAATCGCCCCTACTCTCAGGACCCGCGGCAGCTCGCCCGTGCAGTCGACAACCGTCGATGGGACGCCCCGGCGCGCCGGGCCGCCGTCGAGGACGATGTCGAGACGGTCGCCGAGCTGGGCGAGGACACCCGCGGCGTCGCGTGCATCGGCACGACCCGAGAGATTGGCCGAGGTGACCGGCAGCGGACCCAGCTCACGGGCGAGAGAGCGAGGGCAATCGTGGTCGGGAAGGCGGACGCCGATCGTGGTTGCTCCGGCGGTGAGAACCCCGGGCAAGGCCGCGCCGGGCGCCTGGGCAAGCACCAGAGTCAGGCCTCCCGGCCAGAAACGCTCGGCCAGGATTCGAGCCAACGGCGACAGCACACCGACCGCTGCGGCCTGGTCGACGTCGGCGACGAGCAACACGATGGCGCGATCGAGCGGTCGATCCTTGGCCGCAAAGAGCCTCGGCAGGCCATCGGGGGCATCCAGCGCCACGCCCAGCCCGTAAACAGTGTCGGTCGGTATCGCCACCAGGCCACCCGCTCGCAGAGTGGCGAGGGCCGTGGCACGGCCGGAAGCGTCGTCGGCTAGCAGGCGGGCCGTCATCGCCCATCGTCCTCGACACCGCGATGGAGGGCAGCGCGGCGGCCGACAGTTCCGCGACCCGCAGCGGCGCTCCGGTCTGCCGGTCTCCGCCACCCGTCCAAAGCGATCCGCTCGATCATCTGTGCTGCGCCCTCGTCGCCAACCGGCGGCGCCACGAACCGCGCCGCTGCCCGCACCGCGGCCGGCGCGCTCGGCATCGCCACTCCGTGGCCGACTTCGCTGATCATCTCGAGGTCGTTGTACTGGTCGCCGACGGCCAGGCATTGTCCGAGAGGAACTCTCAGCCTGCGAGCCAACCAGCGGACGGCCATCCCCTTCGACACGCCGGGGGCGAGGAACTCCAGGAAGCGCGGGTGGCTCAGGGTGACCTCGGCCCGGCCGGCGAAGTAGACGCGACCCTCGTCGAGCACGTCTATCGAGTGATTGCCCTCACCGAGGGCCACTACCTTCGTGACGTGGCCTCGGGCCCGGATGGCGATGTCCGGCACCAGCTGGAGCCGATCCCCGACGAACAACCGGTATTGATCGATGCTCGGCTCCGTTTCGCCAACGATCATCCATTCCAGGTAGTTGAAGTGGGGCGTCAGGCCGTGCTCCAGACACCAGCGAACGATCTCGACCGTGACGTCGGGCCGAAGCGGGTGGTGGTAAAGCAATCTGCCAGGGCGTCCGGAACCCGGCTTCGCCATCGCCCGAACCAGGGCACCCTGCTGCGCGACGATGGGTCCCGTGAGGCCGAGAGCATCGGCGAATGGCATCGCACTGACCGCCATGCGGCCCGTCACCAGCGAGACGGCGATGCCTCGACGCCTCGCCTCGGCGACCGCGTCCCTCGTTCGCCGGCCGACAACCAGGTCCTCATCAACCAGGGTGCCGTCGATGTCGAGGGCGATCAGCCCGATCGGCAGCCCCGGCTCGACCATCAGCGCCCCCCCGGCCGTTCGACGGCAGACGCGCGCTCGACGTGGGCCAACCGCGGCGTGCCCGACAGGTCCGGCTGGATTCGCGAAGACCAGTCTCCCGCCAGCGCGGCCACGGCCGACTCAACCGCCGGCCCCTGGTCGAAGCCGATCTCAAGGAGGGCGGTCCCGGCCGGCGCCAGGGCAACCGGCAGCGCCGCCACCAACCGGCGAATGATCACGAGCCCGTCTTGACCGCCATCGAGGGCCCCGCGAGGCTCGAAGGACGCAGCGATCGGCAGCTCGTCGACATCTGCCGACGGAATGTAGGGCAGGTTGGCGAGTACCACGTCGAACGGCACCTCGGTAGCCGGCACGAGATCCGCCTGGGCGAGAGAGATGGCATCGGCCACGGCATGGCCGACTGCGTTCTCGCGCGCGAGATCGAGCGATTGGGCCGAGACATCGAAGGCCAGTATCGTGACTTCGGGCAGCATCCGCCTCCGTCGCAGTAGACACGCCAGCGCGATCGCGACGGCGCCAGAACCGGTCCCGACGTCGGCGATCCGCAGACTGGGGGTTCCCTCCGGCCGCGGAGCCGAGGTCAGGCGCCACGCCACTTCGCGCTCGGCCTCTGAGACGAGAAGCTCCGTCTCCGGCCGCGGGATCAGCGCTCGGCGGTCCACGCTGATGGCAAGGCCGTGGAACTCCTTGAATCCCCGAATGTAGGCAACGGGCTCGCCGGCCTCGCGCCGAGTCACGGCCGCCTCGAAGGCGGCTGCGGCGTCAGCCCCAACCGTGGCTTCGGGATGGGCGATCACCGCGGTCCGCTCGGTACCGATGGCCCAGCCGAGCAGCAGTTCAGCGTCCAGTCGGGCAGTCTCGGAGCCGGACGTACGAAGGCGAGCTGTGGCCGCCGCAAGGCAGTCGCCGATCGTGGCCACTCCTATCCCACCATCGTCCGGTGACCCGCCCCGGGCGACTCGGACCCATCACGCATCGGAGCCCTCCGCCCCGAGAGATCTCAGGCGCTCGGCCTGGTAGGTAGTACTGAGTCCATCGATCAGCTTGTCGATGTCGCCGTCCATCACGCCGGGCAGGTTGTGGAGATCCATCCCGATGCGGTGATCGGTCAGGCGATCCTGCGGGAAGTTGTACGTCCGAACCTTCTCCGAGCGTTCGCCGGAGCCGACCATGCTTCGCCGCAGCGCCGATTCGGCCTGCGCCGCCTTTGCCCGCTCGCGATCCAGCAGCCTGCTCCGCAGCACCGCCATCGCCTTGGCCTTGTTCTTGATCTGGCTCTTCTCGTCCTGGATCGCGACGACGATGCCGGACGGCATGTGGGTGACACGAACGGCCGAGTCGGTGGTGTTGACCGACTGGCCGCCGTGACCGGTGGACCGGTAGACGTCGACGCGGATGTCCTTCTCGTCGATCTCGACGTCGACCTCTTCGGCCTCCGGCATAACCGCCACTGTCGCCGTGGAAGTGTGGATTCGACCGCTCGACTCGGTGACGGGAATGCGCTGGACCCGGTGCACGCCGGCCTCGAACTTGAGACGGCTGTATGCACCCCGCGACGAGATCTCGACGATCGCCTCGCTGATGCCGCCGATACCGTTCTCGTCGGCATTCAGGACCTCAGCCGGCATCCGATGCCGTTCGGCATAGCGGAGGTACATCCGCAGCAGCTCCGCCGCGAAGAGCTTGGCCTCCTCACCCCCGGTACCCGCCCGAATCTCCAGGATTACGCTCTTGTCGTCGCTGGGGTCGCGGGGGAGCAAGAGGACGCGCAGTCTTTCGATCAGCTCCTTCTCGCGTACCTCGAGGTGGCGGACCTCCTCCTGCGCCAGATCGTGCATCTCCGGGTCGCCAGAGTCGCGCATCTCGAGTGCCTCGGCCAGTTCCTTGCGGGCCGCAAGAAGCTCGCGCCAGGCCAGGACGACCGGTTCGAACTGGGCAAGCTCCTTGCCAAGACGCTTGAGCGCCGCCGGATCGGACCCGGTTTCGGGCCTGGAGAGCTCGGCATTGAGCGCATCGTATTGCGTGGCTATCTCGACCAGCTTGGCGTCGATCAAGGCTTCTTACCGCCCTCAGTGAGCGCCCGCCGGCGCCCGCGTGACACGACCATCCGGATCGGGGTTCAGAGGCCGACAGGCCATGACGGCGCTTCCGGCCGGAATCTCCTCGCCGTCGGCTAAGAGTGCCCGCTCGAGCGAGACGATTGCGACTTCGATCATGTCGTCGGTGGGCTGTCGGGTCGTGATCGCCTGGACCCATATGCCGGGCGACCACAGCCACCGAACCACGGCATGGTGGCGGTAGCGCGCGCCGAACTGAAGCAGCTCATAGCTGATCGCCGCGATCACCGGGACCAGGATCACCCTCGACACGACGAGCCAGAGCGGCGGCAGCTTGCCGACGACGGCGAAAGCCAGGATCGACACGATCAGGACCACGACCAGGAACTCCGTACCACAGCGGGGATGGGCGGTCGGGTATTTCCGAGCGGCTTGCGTCGTCAACGGATCGCCCGCTTCAAGGGTCTGGATCGACATGTGCTCGGCGCCGTGGTACTGGAAGGTTCGGCGCACATCGGGCGCTCGAGCCACGAGCAGCAGGTAGCCGATGAAGATCGCGACCCGAATAGCGCCCTCCGAGAGCTGGAGGCCGAACCCCTGGTCGACGCGCCCGACCGTGGCCTGGGCGAGGAGCAGTGGCAGCAGGAAGAAGACGCCGATACCAATCACAAGGCTCAGCAGCAGCATGCCGCCGACGGCCACGGTGTAACCCTTGCCCAGGCCACCCTCGACGGAGCTCGGCGAAGGACTCGAAGAGATGGCGTCCGGATTGGTGTAAGAGGTGACAGGCGCACCGGCGGTGACTTCAGCACCACCGGCGGGGCTTGCCGGGTCGGCGGCGGCCCGTGCCTCGTTGCTGCGGCCGGCGCTCGCGCTCGCGTCTACGGCGGTGCACAACGCCGGACCGGTGAAGCCAACGGAGAGTGCCTGGAGAAGCCCACCGACCGTGCCCGACACGCCGCCACTCGTGCCTTCACTGGTGCCACTTTCGCCACTCTCGAGGGCCATGGCTTGGAGCGTGGCCGACCGAACCAGCCAGCGAGTGCCGGTGACCAGCGTGTCGTAGAGGACGACCAGTCCCCGCAGGAACGGCAGCTTCAAAGCCCGCCGGGCGCGAAGTCCCAGGTCCAGGCGTTCGGTGGCCCAAACGATCGAGCCATCGGGATGGCGCAGGGCGACCGCAAGGGCGTTTCGGCCACGCATCAGGACGCCCTCGATGAGCGCCTGTCCGCCGTACTGATACCTGGCCATGGGCGGATTCTAGCCTCCGAGGGACTCAGGACCGCGGGAGTGCGCCAGCCTGTGGCAAATCTGCGGCGCAGGTTGTCCCGGAACGAAACCGCTGGAGCGTGGCTAGGCTCGCTGGGTTCGCTCGAGGCGACGCTGGAACCGTTCCACCTGGCCCGCGGTGTCTAGGATCATCTGCTTGCCCGTGAAGAACGGGTGGCAGTTGTTGCAGACGTCGACGCGCAACTCGGTCCTGGTGGAGCCGATCTCGAAGGTAGTGCCGCACGACGCGCACTTCACCGTCGCCTGCTGGTACTTGGGATGGATCTTCGGCTTCATGTGCAACTCCCGGGCGCCTTCCGCGCGGTTCCCCGCCGGTGGTCGTCGGTGGCGCGGTCGGCGCTTCTGACGCCGGGCCGCATCTGGTGGGCTGGGTGCTACTCGCCCGGCAGGGCCGCGATGCGGATCCTCTTCTTCTCGCGCGTCTCGTGCTCGAAGTGAACGGTACCGTCGATCTTCGCAAAGACGCTGTAGTCGTGCCCCAGCCCGGCACCGGAGCCGGCCTTGAAGGTCATGCCGCGCTGCCGGACGATGATCGACCCGGCGGTGACGAATTGACCGTCGCCGGCTTTGCAGCCCAGGCGCTGGCCGACGCTGTCGCGGCCGTTCTTGGAGCTCGAGCCTGCCTTCTTGTGGGCCATCGCTATTCGTCCTTCTTGGTTCGAGCGGCCCGCTTCGGTGGGGCCTCGCCGGCCGGCGACTCGGTCTTGCCGGCCTTCGGCGCAGCCTTGGGAGCTGCCTTGGCGGGAGCGGCCTTCGCTGCCGGCTCGGGCGGAGCCCCAGCCTTCGAAGGAGTCTTGGCCGCTTTAACGGGTTTGTCTTCTTTGGCTGGAGCGGCTTTCTTAGCCGGAGCGGCCTTCTCCGCCGCAACTGCCTCAGCCGCGGCCTTTGCGGCCTTCGCCTTGGGCTTGGCTTCGGCCTCGGCAGCCTGGCGGGCCTTCAGCTTCTCGCCGAGGGCGGCGTCCTCTGCAGCCTGCCGGGCAGCCGTCTGGGCGACCTTGCTCCGCTCAGCCTCGGCGGCGGACTCCGCTTCCCTGGCTTCTTCGGCTGCGCTCTTGGAGCCGAGGCGGACATCTGTGACCTTCAGGATGGTCAGCTCCTGGCGATGACCCTTCTTGACGCGACTGCGAGCCTTGGGCCGGTACTTGAACGAGATCGTCTTCTCACCGCGACCAAGCCGCAGCACCCGAGCGCTGACTGCCGCATCGGCCACGATTGGCCGGCCTATCGCCGACGTCTCGCCATCCACGACCAGCAGCACACGGTCGAGGTTGATTTCCTGGCCCGGCTCGACATCGAGCAGCTCGACCTCCAGCTCGGTGCCGAGCTCGACGCGATACTGCTTGCCGCCGGTCTCGATGACTGCGTACATGGGTCCTCAGGGATTGGACAGGGCGATCCGGCCCACTTGTGCACGACACGAATACGCCCCCGGCTGGCCGGGGCGCGAATTGGGAGTGTACGGCTCGTTCCGAGCCCCGTCAAACGCGAACTGGGCCCGACGTGAAGGGACAGCGATTCTGTCCGGCGACAACGCAACGCCTGCCCGAGCGAACCCCGCCGCAACGCCCGGCGGGCTACCCGGTCAGACGGACAGCTCGTCGGCGAGCCACAGTCGCTCCCGAACCGGCCGGATCACCTCGACGGCAGCCCGGCCGAGGGCCGAACGATCCTCCAGGGGCCCCCTGGCCGGCCACTCTGCGCCTGAGGCCGCCGTTCCCGACGGGGGTGGATGCGTCGGTAGGTGTGAGAAACGAGTCGCCGCCGGTACCGCGTCGGATGCTTCCGCCGCGTTGGGCACCGGGACTTCCCCACTCGCGGCAGGGCCGACCTCGATCGTCAGATCCAGCTCGTCGGCAAGCGCGGCCACAACTTCGTCGGCGCGACCGGCGCCATCGTCCTGGGAGTGGCGAAGCCTCATCCACAAGCCGCTGGCCGGGGCCGCGACGGCGTCGGGCGGAACTGCCACCGGGTCCGCCGGGTCGACCCGCAGGTCAACCACGAGAGGACGCAGGTCGTAGGAAGTGGACTTCGTCTCACGGCGCCGCAGCCGGGGCAGTCGATCCGCGGCCATCAACGTGACCGCGGCGCGCTCGAGGTCCGCTCGCTCCACGTTCAACAGGGTCATGCGGTAGTCGGCTGCCACCAGCTGGGGAGCGAGGGCTCGGGCCCCGACCCAGACATCGTACAGATCCACCACTCGATAGCCACGCGGCATGCCCGCCGCCAGCCGGTCGCTCAGGTCGGGAGCGGTCAAGCGGTCGGCGAGGAACAGGTCGGCCAGCTCGTGTTCGGCGAGCATTCCGAGCTGCAGCGGCGCCGCGAAGACCAGCTTCGGCCGAGGACTGAAGCCCTCGGTCGTGGCGACCGGTATGCCACCTCTGCGGAAGGCGCGCTCCCATAGCCTGACCGCGTCGAGGTGCGAGAGGAAACGAGCGTCGTCGTCACGCGCGAAAACGATCCGCCAGCGCTGCCGAATTTCGCTCACGACTTCGATCCCTGGTCGCGGCCGGTCGGCAACCCCTCGCGCGACGGGCCGGCGTCCGTCCGCTCTAGGGCGTTCGGGCCCGGTGTGCCAACGGAGCCAGCCAGCGAGGCCGGACCGTTGATGGTCCTCCCTTTGGCGGGGCGGTTACTGCCGTTGGCAGCCTCCGAGCGGTCTATAACCCGGCCTGCCTCGGAGCGGCTGATCAGATCTGGCCGAGAGGCTCTCGACCGCGAGAAGTCCGAGGTCTTTCGGCCCCAACGCCTGACCACGAAGCCGGCGGTCGTGTCCTGGACCAGCAGCGTGAAGAGGACGACCCCGAACGTGATGCCCTGGAGCTGGTCTCGGTCGGGAAAGTCGATCGGGAGGGAAAGCGCGAGGGCCGTCGAAACCGCGCCGCGAAGGCCGGACCAGAAGACGACGTGCAGCCACCCGAACGGGATGTCGCCCTCGTCGCGGACGCCCTTCAATGCTCTCGGTGGGCGGACGGTCGCGGTTCCAACGCGTGACTGATTCCCCAAGGCTCGCCGGACAAGACGCCACGCGCCCAGCATTCCGTAGACGATGATCGCGCGCCCGACCAGAGTCGCTGCGATCGCCCAACCGATCGGCACGGCCACGTTCACCAGGGAGTGGGCCGCGATCGCGAAACCGACCACCAGGAAGACGAACGCGGTTGCCAGGAAGGCAACGAACTCCCAGACCGTGTTGAGCGCCTCTTCGGTTCGCTCGGAGAGACCGTGACGCCGGCCATAGCTGCCGAGGACGATGCCGGCGACGGCCGTCGCGATAACCCCCGACTGATTCAGCGCGTCGGCCGCCAGATATGTGCCGTAAGCCAGAACGACCGACAGGCTGATCTCGATCAAGTGGTCGCCGACGATGGGCAGGATGCGTGACGCGGCAAAGCCCGCGACCGCTCCCAGAGCGGCCGAGAGGACGATGACGGAAACGAACTCGACGCCGACGTCGGCCGGGCCTATCGGACGCGTCACGAAATCGACGGCGATGGCGAAGATGACGATTCCCGTGCCGTCGTTGAAGACGCTCTCGGCCTCGACGAGGGTCGCCAGCCGGCGAGGCGAGTGCAAGCGTTTGAACGTGGCAATGACCGCGGCCGGATCCGTGGCCGACAGCATCGCCCCGACCACGAACGCCTCCGGTGCCGCCAGCCCGGCTCCGAAATGCAGTGCGGCGGCAATGAGGCCGGCGCTGACGAAGACGCCAGGTCCGGCCAGCACCGCGACGCCACCGAGTGACGGCCGAAGCTTGCCGAAGTCGGTGTGGTATGTGGCCTCGAAGATCAGCGCCGGCAGCAGGACCACAAGCACGAGCTGTGGCGTGATCTCGACGTGCAGCGGCTGGCCGAACGCCCCCGCCACGAGACCGAATGCGACCAGGCCGACTGTGTACGGGAGATTGATGCGTCGGGCCAGCAGCGTAACCAGCGCGGCAGCACCGACGAGGAAGACGAAGAGCCGGATGAGTTCGAGGGTGGTTTCGCCCGAGTTCACCCCATGGACTCGCCGCCGGCCGCCTCCACCAGCGACGCAAGACCCTTCAGCCCAGCGCTCTTCGACTGCATCTCAGTCCCCAGCAAGTCGTATGGCCAACCGCACAGCTCTCCTCGGCTCGCGCTCACGGTACCACCCCCGTCTTCGGTCGCCAAAGCGCCGACGGCTCCGGGCTCTGACGGTCGCTCGCCGGCGCCTGCCTCGCCGGGCGACCTTGCCGAAAACGGGCCAGCTGCGACCGGCGCCCGGCGCCTTGAATCTCCCGGCGGACCCACGTAACGCCAGCCACGCTCCTCCTCGTCACCGGCAACCAGCAGCTCTCGCGGCCCCCACTCCCCGGTCTGGCAGCGGAAGCCGGTGGAGAGCGGCACGCCACAGATGGTGCATGGGCCCCAATGACAATCGGGGGTTGCCCTCGCCGCCAGTGCTCGCTTCCTTTCTCGGAGGAGGAAGGCCGTCGAGACTCCGGCGTCCAGGTGCGCCCACGGCAGCTGCTCGTGGGTGGGAATGTCTCTATGCGCGTACCACGCCGTGTCCAGGCCCGACTCGGCGAACGCTTCCAGCCAGATCCGAAAGTCAAAGTGCTCGTCCCAGGCGTCGAATCGAGCGCCTCGCTGCCAGGCTCGCCGAATGACACCGCCCAGGCGTCGGTCCCCTCGCCCCAGTGCCGCCTCCAGGACCGAGCTGCTCGGGTCGTGCCACGACATCGCCAGGCCCTTGCCGTGGATCGCCTTCCGCAAGGCGTCCACCTTCGCCTCGATCTCCGCGGTCGTGTCCTGGCCGTCCCATTGGAACGGGGTCGCAGCCTTCGGCACGAAAGTCGAGATGCTTACTTTGACCTGGGCCCGGCCACCGTGGCGTCGCCGACCCATCTCCAGCACCCGTCGCGAAATCGCCGCGATGGCGAGGACGTCGTCGATCGTCTCCCCCGGCAGACCGATCATGAAGTAGAGCTTTACGGCGCTCCAACCGCGCGCGAACGCAAGCTCAGCGCACCTGACGATCTCCTCGTCGCCGACCCCCTTGTTGACCGTGTCGCGAAGCCGCTGACTCCCCGCTTCGGGGGCGAACGTGAAACCGCCCCGACGTCCGCGCGGTTCGATGGCATCGACGAGCTCGACGGTGAACGCATCGACGCGAGTGCTCGGCATCGACAGGACCGTGTCGGGTCGGCGCCTTCGCAGCTCCGTCGCCACCTCACGGACGTACGTGTAGTCGGCCGTGGAGAGACTGGTCAGACCGATCTCCTCGTACCCGGTGGCGCTCAGGATCGCCTCGGCCGCCTCGATGGCCACGTCTGGAGCTCGTTCACGCAGCGGACGTGACTGCATGCCTGCCTGGCAGAAGCGGCAGCCTCGAGTGCAGCCGCGCATGACTTCGAGCTGGGCTCGGTCGAAGACGATGCCCACGTTCGGCACGAGCTGCCGGATGCCTCGGACGTTGGTTTCGAAGTCGGCGGCCACGCGACCGGTGACCCTGGGAGGGGCGGAGTCGTTGAGCGGGTCCAGGCCGTCGAACCGGCCATCGGCCAGGTATCGCGGCCGGTAGAACGACGGCACGTATACCCCGGGGATGGCGGCCAGTCCACGCAGCGCGGTGGTCCTGTCCACTCCCCGATGCCACTCCCCGCTGGCGGAGGGCGGGCTCGCAACCTGACGGGCCCAACCGAGAGACTCAAGCGCGTCGCTGATCTCCAGCACGACGTCCTCGCCTTCCCCGACGACCACGGCATCGACGAAATCTGCGAACGGCTCCGAATTCAGGACGATCGATCCGCCGGCGATGACGAGCGGGTCGTCCCATGAACGCTCCGCCGTGGTCAGCCCGACCCCGCCCAGGTCGAGCATCTCCAGCACGTTAGTGAGGACGAGCTCGAACCCGAGGCTCAGCCCGATGACATCGAACTCGCGAAGGGGCCGACGGGTCTCGAGACTCCAGAGCGGGACTCCCGCCGCCCGGAGCTCGGCTTGGAGATCGACATCTGGAGCAAAGCAACGCTCCGCCAGCAGGTCGGAACGATCATTGACGACCTCATACAGGATGCGCAGCCCGAGGTTGCTCATGCCGATCTCGTACAGATCGGGGTACGCGAAACACCACTTCAGGGCCGTGTCTGCCCAATCCTTCCGAACGGAGTTCCACTCGCCACCGACGTAACGACCGGGCTTCCGAACTCGGCCGACCAGCCGCTCAACGGCGGCTCCGGAAAGCGGTTCGGGATGGTGGAACGGCCCGCGCCGCAGCGTCGTCGAGGGTTGCCGGACCCTTGGCGCCGCCGAGACTCGCGCACCCCGGAGCCCGGACGTCATCGATCCATGGCTCGACTCCCCGCCCGACCCGACTTCCCGGCCCTCAGCCGTGCGTATCACGCCAGACGATCGCGCGATTCGGCGCCTACCACTCCGGTATCTCGCGGCGCAAATTCGTACTCTGGAGCGTGCCCAGACCGGCGGCCAGGCACACCAGCGACGCCCCGCCGTACGAGATGAACGGCAGCGGAATCCCAGTCACGGGCAGGATGCCCATGACCATGCCCACGTTCACGAGGACCTGAAAGAAGATCATCATCGCCAGCCCGCAGCCGATGAACATGGCGAACGGATCGGTCGAACGCCAGGCACACACGAGCAGGCGCCAGATCAAGAGTGCAAAGAGAATCAATACGACCATCGCACCAACGAACCCGAGCTCCTCAACGAGTATGCCCCATACGAAGTCGGTCGTGGCGACCGGCAGAGCCACACTACCATTGGTCAGACCTTTGCCACCGAAGCCACCGGCGACCACGGCCGCCTCAGCCTGGATGATTTGATAGCCAGCGCCCTGTGGGTCGGCACCCGGGTTGAAGAGCGTGAGCAGTCTCGCCTGCTGATAGTCAGCCATGTGTGCCCACACGAAAGGAATCGCCGCAACGACGGCCGCCACCAGCGTGCCGAGCCAGAAGAGGCTCGCGCCTGACATGAACAAAAGGCCGGCGACAGTAGCAACGAGCACGAGCGATGTTCCCAGATCTGGCTGCAGCATGACCAGAATCCATGGCGGACCGAGAATCACCAGGATGCCGATTATCGTCCAGGGTGACTCTATATTTGGCTGGCGAGCGGCGAGATACGCGGCGAAGACCACGACCATGATGATCTTGGCCAGCTCGCTGAATTGGAACTGGAAGCCTGCGATCACGATCCAGCGAGCCGCCGAACCCGCCTGGCCCGTTCCGGTGCCGAAGCGGAGCGTCAGCATGAGAAGTGCGATGTTGACAAGATATAGAGGCCAGGCGAGGGAACGGAGCCACCGGTAGTCGAAGACAGTAGTCAGGCCAAGAACTACCACCGCGATGACGGCCCACATGATCGTTCGGACGAAGGGCGAGTTGATCGTCAGGGGCGTGCTGTTCGCCCCCACACTGTTGCTATACGCCATGGCGAAGCCGAAGAATGTGAGGAGTATGGCGTAAGTGGTCAGCTGGAAGTCATAATTCCGCCAGGCCAGTCCTCCGGACTTCGACTCCCATCCCTGGACCCTAGCGGTCTGGGCGCTCAGGACTCGCATCGCTCGGCCGCCCCGTTAGTCCCTGTTCGGACTTCCGTAGTAGTTGGTCGTCTTGGTGGTCCAGGTCAGCACGTAGCCGGGCGTGTGAGTATCGAACGCATACGCCGCGCGGCTGATCAGGTCGTAGTGCAGCATGAGATAATACTTGACCACCTCGCTAGCGACGTTTCCCCATGTGTCGGCACCATATATGAAGGCTAAGACCGCGAGCTGGGAGTCTGGCTTGGTGAAGTCATCTACGTACGGGTCGGCCGGCGTGTAGCCCACGAACCACTCGTGGTAGGGCAGGCGACCGTATTTGTCTGGGACGCCAAACTCGGCGGTGCCGGTCTTGCCGGCCACAGCGACCTTCAGGTCGACCAGGTTATACGTGTGTCGCGTGGTCACAACGGCTCGCGTAGCCAGCCGCATCTCCTCAAGAACCTGCTGGGAGATGGGAGTTCCATCTGCAGCGTGAAGCTTGTTCTCAACCACCGGCTGAATGTTGGTTACGGTCCCAGTAGCTCCATTGGTAATGGACTTCACGATCTGCGGCTCATACACCGTTCCGCCGTTGGCGAGAGCGCAGTAGGCGTTGAGTAGCTGGAGTGGCGTGACCGCATCGTAGCCCTGTCCAATGCCGGCCTGCATGATTTCGCCTGTGTACATCGTGTCGCCGTAGTTGGCTTCCTTCCAGGCATTTGTTGGGACGATCCCGGTTGCAGTCTCGGGCAGATCGACCCCCGTCGGTTTGCCGAATCCATACTGGTCAGCCCAGTAGGTGAGCTTGTCGATTCCAACCAGGTTGGCGAGTTGATAGAAGAACGTGTCACTCGAGTAGGCGACCGCCTGTGTGATGTTGAGCGGCCCCCAGCCCTGTCTATTCCACTCCCAGAACTTGTAGGCGCCAATCTGGATGTACGGCTGCGACAGAAGAGTCGTCGTCGTGTTGATCGAAGGGGACAGACTGGCGGGTGTGCCGTCGGGTTGCGGCGCCGTCAAAGGTGGCCCGGCAACCAATCCGGCCGTGCCCGTGACCAGCTTGAACGTCGACCCCGGCGCGTATTGGGCGCCGATAGCCTTGTTCAGAAGCGGCTGGCTCGGGTCCGAGAGCAGCGCCTGGAAGTCGGTGTCACTGATGCCGTTGGCAAAGAGCTCATCGTTGTAGCTCGGCAGGCTGACCATCGCCAGGATCTTCCCGTTCTGCGGATCCTCGACGATGATTACGCCCATCTTCACGCCGGAGGCGGTGAGGCCCCATTGCAGAGCCTGCTGCGCGATCTGTTGTTCGTGGGTGGAGATGTTGAGTGTTAGTGAGTCGCCGGGGATCGGCGCCTGGCCGCTCGTGACAAGCCCGGGGATGGGCTTGCCAGAGCTGTCGAGCGCGACCGTCTGAGTTCCGTAGGTGCCACGAAGCGCGGGCTCATAGTAGTTCTCCAGGCCGGCCTGACCCACGATGTCCTGAGGTGAGTCGCCAACGTGACTGCCGTCCTTCAACTGGCTGGCTGTGATCTGACCTTCGTAGCCGAGCAGCTCCGAGAACAAGCTTCCGGTCAGGTAGTCGCGTTTCGACGAGACAACCACGCTGACTCCGGGGAGGAGATCGGCATTCTCCTGGATAAATCGAGCCACTTCGGCGGAGACGCCATCGGCGATCTTGACTGGAACGTAGAGCGATCCGGTGGCGCTGTCGATCTGCGTCTCGATGTAGATCGGATCGAGGTCTAGCACCGAGCCAAGCCGATCAGCGACGGTCGACTCCTGGGTCAGCGGGAGATCGCTGGGAGTGACCGTGACCGAGTAGTCGACCACGTTTTGGACCAGCGGAGCGCCGGAGGCATCGTAGATCAAGCCTCGCGTGGACGGGACGGACTCGACTGCACCGGTTGGCTGAGCGTTCGCGGCAGCCTGGTAGGCCTGGGTTCCCTGGAGCACCTGCAGGTAGGCCAGCCGCGTGGTGAGAGCTGTAACCCCGACAACAACGGCCAGAGCGAAAGCCCCGAACCGATAGATGTTCTTGGGCTCGCTCCGCTTGCTCTCGACCGGAGCACTCATTCGATCACCTCCACCAGAGCACGCGTTCTCGCTGCTCCGCCCTCCTCTTGATGCCAATCACCAGAGGAGCTGCGAGCGCAGCGAGCATGCCGTTGGCAGCCGCGGCGGCAACTAGGGTTGTCAGTTGGATCGGCGGAGCCGGGGGGCTCAGGAGTCCGATGGTGACGTCCGAGACCAAAAGGAAGGCCGGCGTCAGGACGGCGACGGCCACAACGCAGCCAAGATAACGTGAGCGCAACACCAGCGGCTCGGCGAGGGTGGCGAGCGCGACCATGATCAACAACTCAAAAACGCTAGACCCGAGTGGTCTCATGGCGAGAATGTCAAGAAACAGGCCGCCAACGAAGGCCCACGTCATTCCATCCTGGAAGCCGTAGACCAGAGTCACGGTGACGGCGAGAACGAGCGACAACTGAAGTTGTGCGCCGGCGATCTGGTAGCGCGACGCGATCGTGAGTTCCAAGAGCGCCGCGATGCCGGCGCCGACCGCAGCGAATGCGGGACCCATTGCGGCCAGCCCTCTATAACGGGGTTGGAGTAGACACTCCGGTAGAGGGAGTGCAACCGACTAGCGGCATCGACTCGAGGAGTATAGGCGCGGCGGCAAGTTTGGGACAACGCGAGGCCTTCCGGCCGAGTGGCGAGCCCCTTCGGCGACTAGTCTGCTGGCAGACGGATCCGAGGTGGGCGTGAGAGCCCACTGATACGCCTGGTCCCTGAGCTCGGCCTCGAGCGACGTGGGAAGAACCTACTTTGGGCGTCGCCGAGGGGCGTTTCGGCTGGCTTCGACGCCGCGAACATCACCTGTAACCGACGGGTGATTGGCCCTCGCCGAGAACGTGTGCCCGTCGTGGTCGTCCCGCTCAGCAGAACCCTTACCAGCCCCGAGAACACTGGCGTGGGAGCGCCTCGCGGAGTCTCAGTTCTCCACACCGCCGGGTGCGATCGTCTGCCCTTTGTCGGCGGTACGGACGACCATCTCGACGCCCCAGGTTCAGCGTCACCATGGGCCTCGACGGAATCAGCCTGGCTCGATTTGCACGTGAAACAGTCGAATCGGGTCCTGCACGGGCGGGAGTGCGCCGGCCCAAGGCTGCGTCAGCCGACCCGCCCTAAGCGCATCCGACGTTCCACGTGAAACCGGCTCACAGGAGTCCCGAAAGCGCTGTTGCTCAACATCGGACTCGACCACTCACTGCGCCCATCGAATGCCCTGAGGTCGGCCACCGGCCGCGCCCTCTACCTCGACCCAGCGTTCTTCCGATCGAGGCAATGAACGGCGAGGCGCCGATCCCGCAGCTCGTAGCCCGCGCAGCGCCTAAGTTGGAAGGCCGCTCTAAGCCGCGGCCAAGCCGCCTCCGTTAGCGTCTACGACGGCAGCCAACCGCGCACTCACGGGATCTGAGCGCCGTGACCGCCGACAGGGGCTTTCGAACCCGTGTCGCGGTCAGAATGATAGAATCTGAACGTGCCAACGACCGAAATGGGGACCTGATTGGGCCAGATAGTCGCCTGCGCCAACCAGAAAGGTGGCGTCGGCAAGACCACGACCGTCGTCAACCTTTCCACTTACCTGGCCCTCGCTGGAGACGCCGTCCTCGTTGTCGATCTCGATCCACAGGGCAACGCCACCAGCGGCTTTGGGCTCGATCGCGACCAGATACAGCATTCAGTCTATGAAGCGATCATCGAAGACCGCAACGTTACCGATTTGATCGTGACGACTGCGATCCCAGGCCTCACGTTGGTGCCGTCGTCGATCTCGCTCGCCGGAGCCGAGGTCGAATTGGCGCCGTTGCCTCAGCGAGAGCGTCGACTGGCTCGGATCCTTACGGAGCTGGTAGCCGCTTACGACTACATCGTCCTTGACTGCCCGCCGTCTCTCGGCTTGTTGACAGTGAATGCGCTGACGGCTGCGGACGCCGTGATCATCCCGATCCAATGTGAGTACTACGCCCTCGAGGGCCTGTCCCAGCTGATCGCAACGATCAACCTGGTGCGCAACCATCTGAATCCGAATCTCGCAATCAAGGGCGTGGTTCTGACCATGTTCGACCCGAGGACGAACCTTTCCGCAGAGGTGGCGGCGGAGGTTCGCAAGCATTTGGGGGCGACCGTCTTCGAGACCGTCATTCCTCGCAGCGTTCGTCTCTCCGAGGCGCCAAGTTATGGCCTGCCGATTGCCCTCTACCGGGCCGACTCGAAGGGCGCGGAAGCCTACGCGGCACTGGCCGCCGAGATGCGCTCACGCGATGGAAGGGCCGTGTCGGTCCTGCGCCCCATCGCCGCCGAACTTGTCTCGGGGATCAACGATCACCCCGGGGCAGCAGACGGGACTTTGGGTTGACACCGCCGCCTGGCGAGCGGCACACCGGCCTGGGACGTGGGCTTGAGGCTCTGATCCCACAGACCGGACCTGCCGGAGGGGCGCCCGTCGAGATACCCATCTCTCGGATCCGAGGCAATCCCTACCAGCCGCGACAGCAGGTTGAGAGGAGAACTCTCGAATCCCTGGCGAGCAGCATCGCCATCCACGGCGTTCTGCAGCCAGTGCTCGTAACCGAGGTCCTCGACGGGTACCAGCTCGTGGCCGGCGAGCGGCGTGTACGCGCGGCCCAGATGGCAGGCCTTGACCACGTTCCCGCCATCGTCCGCCAGCTCGCAGAACGAGACCAGCTCGCCGTCGCGATCGTCGAGAACGTCCAACGAGCCGACCTCAACGCCATCGAGGAAGCCCACGCCTATCGACAGCTCGCGGACGACTTCGGCCTGACGCAGGAGGAGATCGCGGCCCGGGTCGGCCGCGCCAGATCGACCGTCGCCAACACGATGCGGCTGCTCGACCTCGAGCCATCGGTTCAGCAAGCATTGAGCGAGGGCAACGTGACCGAGGGTCACGCCCGGGCCCTGGCCGGGGCGTCGCCCGCGGGGCAGCGACAGCTCCTGGAGGCCGTGATGGCCCGCGACCTGTCGGTTCGACAGACCGAGGAGCTCGTCCGAAGGCTGCGCGATCGACCGACGACACGCACTGGCTCGACCGCCGACCCCGACTCGGAGATGGAGCGTCTCGAAGGAGATCTCCGTCGCGCGCTGGGCACCAAGGTGGTCCTCGCCCGATCGCGGAAGGGCGGACGCATCGTTATCGAGTACTACAGCGATGAGGAATTCTCACGCCTCTTCGACCGCCTGACCGGAGGAGTCTCTTGACCCAGGATCTCCCGCTCGGTGCCAACGGATCGACCGGCGGATCTGCGACCGGCTCGACCAAGTCGGCCGCGACTCGCCGATCCCGCGCATCGGCCTCGACCGACTACAACGCCGAGAGCATTCAGGTTCTCGAGGGCCTCGACCCGGTCCGCAGGCGGCCGGGCATGTACATCGGCTCTACCGACGTCCGGGGCCTCCACCACCTCGTCTGGGAAGTCGTCGACAACTCGATCGACGAAGCTATGGCCGGCCACGCCACCCACGTCGAGGTCCGCATGCTCGAGGACGGATCGGTCCGCGTGACCGACGACGGACGAGGAGTGCCGGTCGGTCGCCACCCGAGCGGCAAGGACGCGCTCGAGATCGTCCACACCGTCCTCCACGCCGGTTCCAAGTTCGGCGGTGGCGGGTACAAGGTCTCGGGTGGCCTTCACGGCGTCGGCGTCAGCGTGGTCAACGCGCTCTCGGAATCGCTTCGCGTCGAGTCGGCCCGTGACGGCTCCGTGTGGGCCCAGGAGTATTCCCGCGGCGTGCCCACCACGACGGTTCTGAGAGTCGGGCCGCAGGGCGACCGCAGAGGCACAACCACCACTTTCAAGGCCGATCCCCAGGTCTTCGAGTCTGTCGAGTTCTCGTTCGACACCATCGCCCAGCGTTTGCGGGAGTCGGCCTATCTCAACAAGGGCCTCTGGATCCGCCTCCTCGACGATCGGGCTGAACGAGAACGGTCGTTCTATTTCGAGGGCGGGCTCGTCTCCTTCGTCCGCCACCTCAACAAGAACAAGGAGACTCTCCACAGCCGACCGATCTATGTCGAGCGGCACGAGAATTCAACCACTATCGAGGTCGCACTCCAGTACAACGACTCCTATGCGGAAAACGTCTTCAGCTTCGCCAACAACATCAACACCGTCGACGGCGGCAGCCACCTGACGGGGTTCCGGGCCGCTCTGACGCGTTCACTCAACGACTACGCCAGACGAGCAAGCATCCTCAAAGACGCAGACGCGAACCTGTCGGGGGAGGACGTGCGGGAAGGCCTCACCGCAGTCGTGAGCGTCAAACTGGTCGAGCCCCAGTTTGAGGGACAGACAAAGGCCAAGCTCGGCAACGCCGAGATCAAGGGCCAGGTTGAGGCGGCTGTCGCCGAGGGTGTCGGCCAGTACCTCGACGAGAACCCGGCCGACGGCCGACGGATGATCGAGAAGTCGCTCACCGCCGCGCGCGCTCGGGAGGCGGCCCGTAAGGCCCGCGACCTGGTCATCCGTAAGGGCGCCCTCGAAGGCATGTCGCTGCCGGGCAAGCTCGCCGACTGCCAGGAGCGCGACCCGGCAAAGAGCGAGCTGTATATCGTCGAGGGCGACTCGGCCGGCGGCTCGGCCAAGCAGGGCCGAGATCGCCGCTTCCAGGCGATCCTGCCGCTCCGCGGCAAGCTGCTCAACGTCGAGAAGGCTCGCCTCGACAAGATAGTGTCCAGCGAGAACATCAGGCCACTCGTGATCGCCCTTGGCGCGGGCATCGGCGACTCTCTCGACCTGGCAAAGCTCCGCTACCACCGCATCATCATCATGACCGACGCCGACGTCGACGGAGCTCATATCCGGACCCTGCTACTCACGTTCTTCTTCCGGCACATGCCCCAGGTGATCGAGAACGGCTACCTCTTCATAGCCCAGCCGCCGCTCTTCAGGGTCAGCACCGGCAAGCAGACCCACTATGCCGCTTCGGAGCCGGAGCGGGACGCGATCGTCAAGAAGCTGGCCAACAGGAACGTCACCGTCCAGCGCTTCAAGGGTCTGGGCGAGATGAATGCCGACCAGCTCTGGGAAACGACGATGAATCCGGAGACGAGGATTCTCCTTCGGGCCGAAGTAGAGGACGCGGCTGAGGCCGACGCCATCTTCACGATGCTCATGGGCGAACGCGTCGAGCCCCGTAAGGACTTCATCAAGACCGAGGCCCGAAAGGTCCAGAACCTCGATGTCTGATCGCGCCTCCTTGCAGCCGCCGAGTTCGACCGGCGACGCCCGCCTCGCTGCTCGCGGGGAGGTTGCTGCCGCGGCCCCGGCCCACAAAGCCAGATCCCGGGCGGACTCGGGTCGGCCCGAGCCGTCCCAGGAACCTGCGGACGGGGTGGCGACGATCCAGCCGGCGGTCCTTCGATACGAGGACTTCAGGATCAGGCCGCACAACTGCTTCGCCTGCGGCGAGCTCAACGACGTCGGGCTGCACCTCAGGCTCAATCTCGAGTCGGGCCGCTGCTGGACGGAGCTGCAGATGCCGCGCCGCTTCGAGGGATGGGAGGGGATCATTCACGGCGGCATCCTCTGCACGATCCTCGACGAGGTCATGGCCTGGGCCCTCGTCGAACACGACAACTGGGGCGTCACGGCCCGCATGAGCATCGATTTCCGCAAGCCTGTGACTGTTGGCCAGGCGATCCGCGCGGAGGGTTGGATCACAGAATCCCGGCGCCGGATCCAGGTCACGGCCGGCCGGATCGTCGATTCGGAAGGCGTCGAGCTCGCGGTCGCCGAGGCTACTTACGTGGCCGCTTCGGGAGCCCGCAAGCGCGAGCTCAAGGAGCGCTACGGACTCGACGGGAGGCCGGCGGAGTGAGCCGCCCCGCCATTTCTCCGGTCACGCTGGCCTCGAACAACTTCGTGGCGGCGCACCAGGCCGGGACATCTGCCATCGGCGAGCGGCTGGCGGAGCTGGTTAGCGATCCTGACGCCTTCGTCGCTGCCATTCAGTCTGGCTTCGAGACCCTCGCGGATCCGGTCTACGCCGACGGCTCCCGCTCGGTCGCTCCCGGACTCGGGCCCATCCTCGGCGTTCGGCTGCCGCTGATGGAGGCAGTCCACAGGACGTTCAAGCGCGACACCCGCGAGACCTCGACCTCCATCCTGATCGAGGCGATGGACAGATTGCTCCGCCAGGACCTGCACGAGTTGCGCTGGTTCGGCATCTGGAACCTCGGGCGTCTTCTGCCGACGGACCCGGAGCGGACGTGGCAGCTCCTTCGCCGGGCAGCCAGGGAGTCTGATGAGTGGATCACGGTCGACACCCTCGCCCATCCCTATGGCGAGGGCGTCCTGCGCGACCCACGCCGATGGGCCGAGATCGAGCAGCTCGTGTATTCGTCGTCGCGCTGGGAACGCCGCCTCGTGGGCTCGACAATCGCCACCTTGCCACACGCGCGAGGCGTCTCCGGCGGACGAAGCCCGGTGGTCGTCGAGCGCGGACTGGCACTCGTCGGCCAGCTGATCGGCGACGCGGAGCCCGACGTCCAGAAGGCGATCTCGTGGGCCATCAGGGCCATGGCCGGGTTGGATCAATCGGCCACTGCTCGCTTCCTCACAGCAGAGGCGGAGACGGCCCGCGCGAACGACGACGGTCAGCGCGCCTGGGTGATTCGCGACAGCCTCTCGAAGCTGCCCGAAGCGACCGCGACCGTCCTGCGCCACCGGGTCGATGGCATCCGCCGCAGGCCGGGAGCCCCGTCCACGTCGCATGCCGCGGCTGCCGCGGCCGGATTCCTTGGAGCCATCGACGCCGGCGCCACGCCGCGGCCCGACCGCAGCCCGGTAAGGAGTAGCTCACAGTGACCGACGATCTGGGCCAGGTTCGAGTCGTCCGCGTCGAGGACGAGATGCGGACCAGTTATCTCGACTACGCCATGAGCGTCATCGTCCAGCGTGCGCTGCCGGACGTCCGCGACGGTCTCAAACCCGTGCACCGCCGCATCCTCTACACGATGGGCGAGATGGGCCTGTCGTCCAGCTCGTCGTTTCGCAAGTGCGCCGCGATCGTCGGCGAGGTCATGGGGAAGTACCACCCGCACGGCGACGCGGCCCTGTACGACGCTCTCGTGCGGCTCGCCCAGGACTTCTCGATGCGCTACCCGCTCGTCGACGGCCAGGGCAACTTCGGCTCGATCGACGGTGACAGCGCAGCGGCCATGCGCTACACCGAGGCCCGTCTGACGGGCATCGCCGCCGAGATGCTGGCCGACATCGACCGGAACACCGTCGACTTCGTCGACAACTACGACGGGACCCAGAAGGAGCCGCAGGTCCTGCCCGCCAGGCTCCCGAACCTGCTGGTAAACGGCTCTTCGGGCATCGCCGTGGGAATGGCGACGAACATCCCGCCACATCACCTGGGGGAGGTTTGCGACGCCGCTCGGGCCCTGATCGAAGACCCGGAGCTGACGTCTGACGACCTGTGCACGTACATCGCCGGCCCCGACTTCCCGACGGGCGGCACGATGTTCCGCTTCGAGACGCGGCGCAACCCAATCACGGGCGAGAGCGAGACTGTCGACGCAATCCGCGAGATGTACGCCCACGGCCGCGGCCGAGTCGTAATTCGGGCCCAGGTCGCCTTCGAGGAGACCCGGAACGGCCGAATGGCCATCATCGTGACCGAGTTGCCCTACATGGTGAACAAGGCCGCCCTGCTCGAGAAGATGGCCGAGCTGGTCGGCGCCAAGAAGATCGAAGGCATCGCCGACCTGCGCGACGAGTCGGACCGCGACGGCATGCGCATCTACATCGAGATAAAGCGCGACGCCGACCCGCACCGCGTTCTGAACAACCTGTTCAAGCACACGGCGATGCAGGTCGCGTTCAACCTGAACATGCTCGCTCTGGTCGACGGCCAGCCCCAGACGTTGCCGCTGAAGGCAGTTCTGCAGCACTACATCGACTATCGACGAGAGGTCGTGCGCCGCCGCACCGAGTTCGACCTGGAGAAGGCTCGAGCCCGGGCTCATATCCTGGAAGGCCTGAAGATCGCCCTCGACAACCTCGACGAGGTGATCAAGACGATCCGCGAGTCGGCCGACGTCGAGACTGCCCGCAAGAACCTCATGTCCCGCTTCGGGCTGACCGAGATTCAGGCCCAGGCCATCCTGGACATGCGCCTGGCCCGGCTGGCCGCCCTCGAGCGCAAGAAGATCGAGGACGAGTATCTCGAGGTCATCCAGCTCATAGCCGAGCTGGAGGACATCCTGGCGAACCCATCGCGCATCATGGCCGTCATCAAGGACGAGCTGACCGCCCTGAAAGCCAAGTACGCCGGCGTCCGGCGGACCCGCATCGCCGCCGATTCCAGTCGTGAGATGACCGACGAGGACCTGATCGCCGACGAGGACGTCGTCGTCACGATCAGTCGGCGCGGCTACATCAAGCGCCAGCCGGTGGCCGCATACCACCGCCAGGCCCGAGGCGGAAAGGGAATCATCGGCCACGTGACCCGCGAGGAGGACGCCGTCGAGCACCTCCTCGTGGCCAACACCCATGACTGGGCGCTCTTCTTCACCAACCGGGGCCGGGTCTTCTCGGCCAAGGTTCACACCATCGTGGACGCGAGCCGCCAGGCCAAGGGGATCGCGATCATCAATCTCCCAGGCGTCCAGGTGGAGCCGGGCGAGGTGCCGATGGCCACCATCACCCTGCCGGACTTCAACGCTGGCAAGTTCCTCGTCATGGCCACTCGCAACGGCGTGGTCAAGAAGACGCCGCTCGAGCAATTCGAGAAGGTCCGAAGCAGCGGGATCATCGCCATCACCATCGGCCCCGACGATGAGCTGGCTTGGGTAGACGTCGCCACCGGCAAGGACGATGTGATCGTCGCCACGGCCCAGGGCAAGATCGCCCGCTTCCCGGAGAGCGAGGTCAGGCCGATGGGACGTCCCGCCGCCGGCGTCATCGGCATCCGCCTTGCCAGCCCAACGGATCACGTGGTAGGGATGAGTGTTGTCCAGCCGACGGCAGACCTGCTGGTCCTGACGGAGACCGGCTACGGCAAGCGCGTGGCTCTGACGGAGTTCCGGCCGATGCACCGCGGCAGCCAGGGTGTCCGGCTGATCTCGCTGGAAGGCAAGAAGACCGGCGACGTGGCCGCAGTCCAGCAGGTCACGGAGGGCGACGAGGAGTTGCTTCTGATCAGCGCCGGCGGCCAGGTAGTTCGGACCGAGACGAACACCATCAATCGCTACTCGTCCGGGGCCCGGGGCGTGATAGTCATGCGCCTGAACGCGGGCGACAAGGTCGTGGGCATCGCCGCGTTCCGAGCAGGGCTGGCACAACGGGGTGGCATGGCGGACAATGCCCCCGGGGGCACCGAGCCGGCGCCCGAACGCGGAAAGACCAAGTGAGCGACAACCGAACCCCGGAGGCAGCTTTGCCAGCGGCAGACCAGTACGACGTCTACACCGGGAACGCCAACCCGGAGCTGGCGAGGAACATCTGCCGCTACCTTGGGATCGAACTGGGTCGAGCGGAAGTCTTCGAGTTCGCGAACGAGAACATCTTCGTTCGGATCGTCGACAACGCTCGGGAGAAGGACGTCTTCCTCATCCAGCCGACCTCACGGCCGGTCAACAAGTCGATCATGGAGTTGCTGATCATGATCGACGCCTTCAAGCGTGCCAGCGCAGGGCGGATCACCGCCGTGGTTCCCTACTACGGCTACGGGCGGTCGGACAAGAAGGACCAGCCCCGTGTGCCCATAACTGCTCGCCTGATCGCCGACATGATGACCGTCGCGGGGGCCAACCGACTTCTTACCGTGGACCTGCACCAGGGCCAGATCCAGGGCTTCTTCAACATCCCCGTCGACGAGTTGACCGCCGTCCATCTCCTGTCGGGGCACTTCCGCCAGAAGAACCTGGAGAACCTGGTCGTGGTCACGGACCTCGGCTTCGCCAAACGTGCCCGTACCTTCGCCGAGCTTCTCGACGCGCCCCTCGCCATCGTCGAGAAGCGGCGCATCGGCAACCAGGACCAGGCCGAGGTGCTCAACGTCATCGGCGACGTCCGCGGCAAGCGGGCGATCATTGTGGACGACGAGATCGACACGGCCGGGACCCTCACCCAGATCGTCGACGCGCTGCAGCGCGAGGGCGTGACCGAGATGTACGCCTGCGCCACTCACGCGGTCCTGTCGGGACCGGCGGTCGAGCGCCTGACCGAGTCGAACCTTCGCGAGGTCGTAGTCACCGACTCGATACCGATCCCACCGGAGAAGCGCGGCGGAAAGATCAAGGTCGTGTCGCTGGCCCCGCTGATCGCCGAAGCGATCGTCCGAATCCATCGCGGCCAGTCCGTCGGCGCGCTCTTCACCAGCGAAGTGCAATTCACCCAAGAGATGCTTCTGTGGGATGTCGAAGCTGGCACCGGGCGGCCTCTCGCCGGCGGCGACGGTCGCTCCACCGGCGGTTCGACGGACGGCCGCAGCGCGGTCGATACGACGGCAGAGGTTCGGGACCAAGAGGATCAGGCGCGCTGACCAGGCGGCGGACGGCCGCCGCGGTAGCGCGCAAGGAGAGCTTCCACGATGACATTGCAGCTGCATCGACCCGATGGCAGGGGCGGCCTGGTTCCGACGCCACCGGCCGGGCGGGGTCGTGCCGAGGACTGGCGGGCCGGTTTGCGGTCCGTCCGTTGGCGAGTGGCGCCGTTGCGAAACTCGGAGATGAACCCCACCTCCACCGCGGCGGCCGTGGCCTTCTGGGTCGTGCTGGCCGCCCTGACCTTCGCGCTCCTGCTCCTTGGCTACGGATCCCACTTCTGGCACTAGCCGGGCCGGACGCGAGCCGTCCCCGCTCCCTGGCCTATACTTTCGGCCCAGCCCTCGGCAAGACCGTGGGGTCTACATCGGCCGACGCCGAGGGGCGTCGCCGCCTCGGCCGACGCTCTGGCCAACCGCCCGCGACGCGGGCCGCAAACGATCGTGAGCCCCAATGCTTGGCTTCCTGAGCCGGTTCGTCGACTCCAACGACCGCGAACTCCATCGCATTGATCCTCTCGTCGAGAGGATCAATGAGCTGGAGCCCGAGATGCAGGCGCGCTCCGACGCGGAGATTCGCGCCCTCGTCGACGAGATCCGCGAGGAGATCCGCGACGCCGGCGAGCCCGAGGAGCCATCCGACGACGAGCGCCACAACCCCGAGCTGGAGCGGCGACGGGAGATTGCGAAGGAGCGTCGCAAGCGCGAGCACGAACGCCTCCAGGACGCCATGGACAAGGTCCTGCCCGAAGTCTTCGCCGCAACCCGAGAAGCCATGCAGCGGACCCTGGGCATGCGCCACTTCGATGTCCAGCTCACGGGCGGCATCGTCCTGCACCAGGGCAAGATCGCCGAGATGCGCACCGGCGAGGGCAAGACCCTTGCCGCGCCGCTGGCGGCCTCACTCAACGGCCTCACCGGCCACGGCGTCCATGTCGTCACCGTCAACGACTACCTGGCCCGTCGCGACGCCCAGTGGATGGGCCCCATCTATCGTTTCCTCGGCCTCTCGGTCGGCATCATCACCCACGACACGTCTTACCTGTTCGAGCCGGGTTACCCGACGACCGACGAGCGGTTGATCAACCTGCGGCCGTGCACGCGCCGCGAGGCCTACGCCGCCGACATCACCTACGGTACGAACAACGAGTTCGGCTTCGACTACCTGCGCGACAACATGGTGACCGAGCTCGACCAGCGGGTTCAGCGCGAGCGTTTCTTCGCCATCGTCGACGAGGTCGACAACATCCTCATCGACGAGGCGCGGACGCCGTTGATCATCAGCGGCCAGGCCGAGGAGTCTGCGGACAAGTACTTCCTCTTCGCCAGGCTGGTGCCGCGGCTGGTGCCCCGCCCCGAAGGTGCGGAGGAGGGCGGCGACTACTTCGTCGACCTCAAGGAGAAGGCCGTCTCGCCGACCGAGGAAGGCGTCGACAAGATGGAGCGCCTTCTCGGCGTCCAGAACCTTTACGACGCCGACCCCACGCTCGCCCGCTACTTCGAGTCGGCCCTGAAGGCCCATGCACTCTACAAACGAGATCGAGACTACATCGTCAAGGAAGGCGAGATCGTCATCGTCGACGAGTTCACCGGTCGACAGATGCCCGGCCGTCGCTGGAGCGAAGGTCTTCACCAGGCGATCGAGGCAAAGGAGGGACTGCGCGTCCAGCGCGAGTCGGTCACCCTGGCGACCATCACCTTCCAGAACTACTTCCGCCTCTACACCAAGCTTGCCGGCATGACCGGTACGGCGATGACCGAGGCGGAGGAGCTCCACAAGATCTACAAGCTCGAGGTCGTCGCCGTCCCGACCCACCGGCCGATGATTCGAGATGACGATCCGGATCTCGTCTTCCGCAACGAGAACGGCAAGTTCACGGCCCTCATCGACGAGATCGTCGAGATGAACGAGCAGGGCCGCCCGGTCCTGGTCGGCACGGTGTCGGTCGAGAAGTCCGAGCGCCTGGCCGAGATGCTGAAGCGGCGCGGCGTCAAGCACGAGGTCCTCAACGCCAAGTTTCACGAGAAGGAAGCTCCGATCGTAGCCCAGGCCGGACGCACCGGCGCGGTGACCATCGCCACCAACATGGCCGGCCGCGGCACCGACATCCTGCTGGGCGGGAACCCAGCCGGGCTTGCCTCGGAGATGCTCCATCGTAGAGGCCTCAACCCGGCTGAGGTGGACAAGGAGACGTACGACGCGGCCCTTGCCGAGGCGAAAGCGATCTGCGACGAGGACCACGAGAAGGTCGTGGCCGTCGGTGGCCTCCACATCATCGGCACCGAACGCCACGACTCGCGCCGGATCGACAACCAGCTTCGCGGCCGTGCCGGCCGCCAGGGCGACCCCGGCTCGTCGCGCTTCTACCTCTCGCTTGAAGATGACCTGATGAAGAGGTTCGCCTCCGACAGAGTCGCCGGCCTCATGGAGCGCCTCGGCCTGGAAGAGGACATGGCGATCGAGTCGCGCCTCGTTTCCAAGACCATCGAGAGCGCCCAGACTCGAGTCGAGGGCTACAACTTCGACATCCGCAAGCGGGTTGTCGAGTACGACGACGTGATCAACAAGCAGCGCGAGACCATCTACGAGGAGCGCGACAAGGTCCTCCGCAACGAAGATCTCACGGATACGATCCAGGACTTCGTTGACCAGGAGATCGAGGCGGTGGTCGACCAGCACCTGTCGCCGGGGCTGCCGCCGGAGGACTGGAACATGGCCGGCCTGGTGGCGGCCATCGAGGCGCTGGGACTGGCCAACCCGGACATCAACGAGGACGCGCTCTGGGACTTCAACAGTCGCGACGCCATCGGCACCCATCTCAAGGATCTGGCCGCCGAGAAGCTCGAGCAGAAGGACCGTGAGAACGCGGACGAGTGGTCGCTGATCGAACGCCTGGTCCTCCTTCGCACCATCGACTCGATCTGGGTCGAGCACCTGACCGAGATCGACGAGATGCGCCAGGGCATCGGTCTGCGCGGGTTCGCCCAGGAGGATCCGCTCAACGCCTTCAAGAAGGAGGCGTTCGTCCTTTACGAGGAGATGTCGGCCCTCATCCGACACCAGGTTGCGACGACGATCTTCCGGGTCTCGATCGTCAGACCGCCGGTTCCGCCTGCAGGCGTCGAGCGAACCGGCGAGGCAGACGCAGCCGGTGCCGGCCAGGCCGACGCAGGCGGCTCGGCCCAGACAGGCGCACAGCCCGCAGTGATGGCCGGAGGACAGGCGACGGCCAACGACCGTGGCCCCGCCATCGGCGGACGCCCGATTGCCAGAGCGCTCCCCCAGGGTCGCCCTTCCGGCGGGGCGAGCGGCTCCTCAGCCGATGGCGCCATACGGCCCGGCTACTCACCGGCCGGCGTGCGGATGGGTCGCAACGATGCATGCTGGTGCGGCTCGGGGATGAAGTACAAGAAGTGCCACGGCCGGTAGTGACACCCAGCCGCTTGGGACCAGGGAGCCGGGCGCAGGGGCATAGCCGGTTGGCCTCGGGGGCTTTGGTCGCGGCCGGGCCGGGCTCGTGACCAGGCCCCGACTTACCCGAGGGGAGCGGTTTCGAGACCTCCTTCTCCTGGTGTGCGCCTTCTGCCTGGGCGCTCTGGCCCTGACGGCCTACACCACGTTCCGAATCTGGCAGGTCGGCCAGCAGGACGGTCGGCGCCACGTGGACGCGATCGTTGTGCTGGGTGCCGCCCAGTACAACGGCCGTCCGTCAGGGGCCCTCGCAGCCCGCCTGGACCACGCCATCGAGCTGTACAAGGAAGGATATGCACCCTATCTCATCACGACCGGCGGCAACCTTCCGGGCGACCTGACGACCGAGGCGGAGACGGGCCGACGCTACGCCATCGCCCGGGGCGTTCCGGCTTCGGCGATCCTGTTCGAGAACACGGGCCGTGACACCCTGGAGTCGCTGCAGAACGTCCGGGCCATCTTCGACGAGTACGGCCTGCACACGGCTCTCTTCGTCTCGGATCGCAGCCACATGCTCCGTGTTCTGAGGCTCGCTCAAGACCAGGGCATCGAGGCCTGGGCCTCGCCGACGACGACCAGCCCGGACGACATCGAGCCGGACCTCGTCTTCAATTCGATGGTCCACGAGCTGGGAGCCATGGCGCTGTACGCCTTCGTCAACGACGGCTCGGTCCCGGGGGGCGGGCCGCCCGCGACGCCGTCGCAGTCGCCTGTCGAGTCGCAGGCTCCCTGAGCCCGGACGGCGGCCGCGACGACACAACCGAGCACCCCCGATGGCACCAACCGATCGGCATCCCGCTCTCCGGGCGCCTCGAGCTCGTGGCCGCCGCGCGAGGCGCAACTCGGGCAACGAGCCGGAGACGTTTGCGCTGGAATGTCGGTCGAGGGCGGCGTCAGGCGCGAATTACCCGGGAAGGATGCCAACTGACCCCTTGGCGACGCCCAATTGGGGCTTTATACTCCGGCCAGCGTTGGTCGCGCCATGGACCGTCAGCCGGTCGCGACCCGGAGGGGCGGTTGCTGCCACACTGAGGAGAGTAGTGAAGCAGGCAGAGGAAGCGGCATTCATCGATCTCATAGCCTGTGAGCGCGATTGCCGAAACTGCAGTTACGGGGCCGCCCTCGACTGCGATGGCAACTGCGGGGCCTGTACCCACACTACCTATTGTCCCTGCGTGAACCCCGTCGTCGCCCGGAGCAAGAGCGCGTTGCGCTTGATTGAGCTCCGACCGATCCTTCTCCAGGACGCGCGAGGCCGCTCTTAGTGGAGCCGGCCGAGATCCGCGACCTGGTCCACCGGATCCAGGCGACCTCGGGGCGTCTTTGACCTCGAGGCCAAAGAGACTCGTCTGGCCGTTCTCGACGCGCGCGTCGGCGAGCCCGACTTCTGGGACGACCAGCGCGTGGCCAAGCGAGTCCTGCGCGAGGCCGAGGGTCTGCGTGAAGAGCTGACCCTGTGGCGCGACATCGAATCCCGGGCCGGTTCGACCCTTGAGCTGCTCGAGCTCGCCCAGGATGAGGATGACCAACGCCTTCTCGAGGACGTCGCCGAAGACGCAGCCGAGCTCGCCCGCGAGTACGGCACCGCGCGGCGGGAGCTTCTCTTCGGCGGAGAGTACGACCAGCGCAACGCCCTCCTGACGATCAGTGCCGGCGCCGGCGGCACGGAAGCCACGGACTGGGCAGAGATGTTGCTGCGGATGTACCTGCGCTGGGCGGAGCGTCACCGCTTTGCGACCGAAGTGCTCGACCAGACCGAGGGCGAGGAGACTGGCCTCAAGAGCGTGACCGTCGCCATCGACGGCCGATACGCCTACGGCTACCTCAAAGCCGAGCGTGGCGTTCACCGGCTCGTTCGGATCAGCCCGTTCGACTCGCAGAAGCGTCGCCATACGACCTTCGCACTCGTGGAGGTCCTGCCCGAGGTGGAGAGCGACGTCGAGGTCGAGCTGAACTGGGACGAGATCCGGATCGATACCTACCGGTCCACCGGCGCCGGCGGCCAGCATGTGAACAAGACCGACTCGGCCGTCCGCTTGACCCACTTGCCCACGGGGATAGTGGCGCAGAGTCAGAACGAGCGATCCCAGACCCAGAACAAGGACACGGCCTCCAAGATCCTCCAGGCTCGGCTGCTGGAGCGGGCCGTGGAGGAACATGAGGCAGAGCTTCGCAAGCTACGTGGCGAGCACGTGGAAGCTGGCTGGGGCAACCAGATCCGAAGCTACGTTCTGCACCCGTACCAGATGGTCAAAGACCACCGCACTGACGTGGTGACCGGGAACACGTCGGCCGTCCTGGACGGCGATCTCGATGTGTTCATGCAGGCCGAGCTGGAGCGCGAGGCGACGGGCACGGTTGTCGGCGCGACCGAGCCCGGGCCGGCGGCCGGATAGCGTGTCCGTCACGTATCGGCCGCCACGGCCCACCGAGCTGGCCGATTGCGCCCTTGTCTGGTATTCAGCCGTCGACGAGTACATGGCCCGTCTCAACAAGCCGTTGCCGCCGCCCTACCTGGACCCGCTCATGCTTCTGCTCGACCACCTCAGGGCCACGGACCCGGAGCGCTTCCTTGTGGCCGTGCGCCCGGCTGAGTCCGGCGCGGGACGTGGCCGCGAGCGGATCGTCGGCTTTGGCATCGCGGCCCAGCGCGAGAACGTCTGGTTCCTCTCACAGCTGTACGTTCTGCCGGACGAGCAGCGCCACGGGATCGGTCGAGCCATCCTCACCCAGATCCTGCCCTCGCTCTCGGCGGCGTCGGGGCGCGACTCGAGCGGCGACCTGGCACCGAACCCCGGCCTCGCCGCCGATCCGACGGAGAGCCGCGACCGGCGCCGCGGGATCCTGGCTATGTGTACCGACTCGGCCCAACCCGTTTCGAACGGCCTGTACGCGCGATTCGGGATCGTGCCGCGGATGCCGGTCTTCAACCTTGTGGGCACACCGAATCCATCTGCGCTGGCGCGCCTTCCGGCTGGCATCGGGGCTGAGCCGTTCGGGAGGACCGATACTTCGGCCGTCATCGAGTCGATCGATCGCGCCGTCCTCGGATACGCCCATGCGGCCGACCATGCTCACCTCCGAGCCACCGGTCGGACCGGGTTCGTCTACCGCACCGACGACGGCGAGCCCCTCGGCTACGGCTACAGCTCTGAAGCCGGCCGTTTCGGCCCTGTGGCTCTCCTCGACGAGACCCTTACGGCCCCAGTGCTCGGCCATCTCATGACCGTCGTCAGGCCACGCGGAGCGACGTCCGCGTGGGTTCCCGGAGCGAACGATCGGGCGATGGTCGCGCTTCTGCGGGCCGGACTCCGCATCGAAGGATTTCCGGCTCTCCTGTGCTGGACCCGACCGTTCGCCCAGTTCGACCGCTACGTGCCCGCCAGCCTGGCCCTCCTGTGAAGGTGGGCGGCTCAGCCGGAGTACCGGATCGGTGCTAGCCTCGTGGCCATCGTGAGCGCGGCATCATCCGGGTCCCCCTCGAGTCCGATCCGCCAGCCCGGCTCGACCGGTCCGCGGCCGGCGACAGCCGTCCCAAGCAGGGTCGTGCTGGCCATGCAGGGTGTCACGAAGTCGTACCCAAACGGCCGCGTCGCGCTCCGAGGAGTAGACCTGACAATCCCCGAGGGCGACTTCGTCTTCCTCGTCGGCCCCTCGGGCGCGGGCAAGTCAACCATCATCAAACTTCTCATCCGCGACGAGCTGCCCACCAAGGGCGCAGTCCTGTTGGACGGTCGCGACCTGGGCCGGCTCAAGCGACGCGAAGTCCCGAAGATACGCCGCAAGATCGGCATCGTCTTCCAGGACTTCAAACTCCTGCCCCAGAAGACGGTCCGCGACAACGTGGGCTTCGCGCTCGAGGTCACGGGCGCCCGGCGCCGCGAGATCGATCCGGCCGTCGATCGCGTGCTGCAGGTAGTCGGCTTGACCGGTCAGGCCGATCAGCTGCCCGCCCAGCTCTCGGGCGGCGAGCAGCAGCGGACTGCAATCGCACGGGCGCTCGTCCACAACCCACGCCTGTTCATTGCCGACGAGCCCACTGGAAACCTGGACCCGCTGATCAGCTGGGAGATCATTCAACTCCTGCTCCGGATCAACGAGCTGGGCGTCACTGTGCTGATGGCGACTCACAACGCCGAGGTGGTGACGGCGGTCCGCAAACGGGTGGTAGCCCTGGAGAACGGCCGGATCGTGCGAGACGAAGTCGGCGCCGCCTATCACCGCGAGGACTGAATGATCGCCTTCGTCGCCTTCAGCCTCCGGCGCGCGTGGCAGAGCTTCTGGCGCAACGGCATCATGAGCCTGGCCGCGACGGCCACGATGATCCTGATGCTGGTGCTGCTTTCCGGCCTGATCATCCTCCTGACGGGGCTCGACGCCACGCTCAACTACGTCCAGCAGGAAGTCCAGGTCGTCGCCTATCTCAAGGACTCGGCCACGACTCAAGACGTCTCGACGCTCGAGGCCTCCCTTCATGGGATGCCGCAGGTCACCCAGGTCAGTTTCGTCTCGAAGGACCAGGCCTACCGCGACTTCCTGGCCCGACATCCCGACGAGGCCGCCGTGATCAACTCCCTGCCCACGAACCCCTTGCCCGCCTCTCTGCAGATCAACCTCCGCAACCCCAACGACTATCTCGACGTCGCGACGTACCTCAACAACCAGCCGTCGGTCGATCGGGTCCTCAACATCCAGCAAACGGTCGACCAGATGGTCACGGTCATCGGCATTCTTCGCGCGGGCGGGGCGGCGATCCTGGTCGTGGTGGGGTTGATCGTCCTGTTCATCATCGTCAACACCATTAGGCTCGCGGTTGTCTCGCGTGCGGACGAGATCGAGATAATGCGCCTCGTCGGGGCCTCGGATGCCTTCATCCGCTGGCCCTTCATCTTCGAGGGAGCACTCGTCGGTCTGCTGGGCGCCGCGGTCACGATCGGCCTGCTGGCAGTTGGCCAGGGTCCTATCACGAACTTCCTTTCCGATTACTTCAAGGTCCTGCCCGTCGAGGCCGGCACGACCGTGGGCCGGAACATCGCCCTGATCGTCATGGGAACCGGGGTCGGCATCGGCGTCCTCGGCTCCTATCTCTCCGTACGGAGCTATCTGATCCGCTGACCGGGATGGCCCGGTCCGCGCCCCACGCTGCCTGAGGTTCCATCAATGTCCCGCATGCCAATCCCGAGCGATCCAGACCGGCCCGAAGTCCCGGAACCGGCTACCGACGCGCCGCCGAACCACAAGCTGTACGCGTCGACGGCCGAGCCGCAAGCGACTGCCCCTGTTGCGGCCGGTCTGTCGGTTGACGGCAGCGAAGTCGACGAGCGAATCGAAGAGGGCAAGCCGGACGAACCCGACGGTTCGCGCGGCCGGCGCAAGGTCGCGCCGTCCCGCTTCGGATTGATACTCGTGGCCGTCCTGGCCGGCAGCGCCCTGTTCGTCGGCGGATACTCGCTCGGGGCCCACATCGCCACGACACCGGGGACGCCCGCCGATCAGGAGGCTCGATTCGCCCCGTTCTGGGACGTGTACTCGCTGATCCAGAGCGACTTCGCCGGCTCCCCCAGACCGAGCCAGGACCAGCTGGTGGAGGCGGCGATCAACGGCATGATGCAAAGTCTCGACGACCCGTGGTCGTACTATCAGAGCCCGTCCGACTTCGCCAGCTCGCTGCTCAACGTTGGGGGCCAAGCGGAGGGTATCGGCGTCCAGATCCAGCTCCAGCCGGTCGACCCCAATTCGGGCCTCAGCTGCTCGAAGATCGGCGACGGCTGTGAGCTTGCCGTGGTCCAAACGATCCCCGGCTCACCGGCCGCAGCAGCCGGGATCCTGGCGGGAGACGTGATCGTCTCGGTCGGGGGCACCTCGCTGGACGGCATGACGATCGACCAGGCCACCGCGCTGATCAAGGGGCCTCAGAACACTACGGTGACACTGGGCCTGCTCCGCGGCACTACGGCGATCCAGAAGTCGATCGTGCGCCAGATATACAACCAGCCCGAGGTCGATACGAAGACCCTCGCCAACGGCGCGGTGGCCTACATCCAGGTGAGCGGCATCAACCCACCGGCTGCCTCGCAGTTCGATGCGGCCCTCAAGGCCGCGCTGGCCGCCGGCCAGCACAACGTCATCCTCGACCTCCGCGGCAACCCCGGTGGGTACGTGGCGGACGCAGTCACGATCGCCAGCGAGTTCATCCCGTCGGGCGTGATCGCCTACCAGCAGGACGCCAGTGGCAAAACGACCGAGGTCACGGCCACCGCCGGCGGTCGAGCCACCGACAGCTCCGTTCACCTCGTCGTGCTTGTCGACGCAAACACGGCCTCCGCGGCCGAGATCGTGGCCGGCGCGCTCCAGGCCGACGGCCGCGCTAAGCTCGTCGGCGCCAAGACCTACGGCAAGGGCGTCGTTCAGGAATGGTTGCCGCTGTCAGACAATTTCGGCGGTATCCACTTGACCGTCGCCCGCTGGCTTACCCCTGACAGGGTTTGGATCCAGGGCAAGGGACTCCAGCCGGACGTGCCCGTCAGCTCCACCAACGCCCGAGCCGGCACTGACCCTGTCCTCGACGCCGGCTTGGACCAAATGGGCTTCCCGCCCCAAGCCGCCCCGTCCACAAGCCCCTGGGCATCCGCGGGTCCCTCGGCGAGCCCGCTGCCCAACACTTCCGCCGGCCCCACGCCGCCCGCCCCGACGCCATCCTCGAGCCCGGCCGCTGTTTCAACGCCCAGCCCGTCCCCAAACCCGAGCTGAGCGACCGGATCGGCCGCCGCGTCGTCACTGACTTGCCGATCTCCTCTCAGACCGACATTGGCGACCGCCCTCGATCGAGGCTATCGAGACAGCCCGGTTCAGCCCGAAAGAGCCTCTCGACAAACGCATCCACGTCTGTGGCGGTAGCTAAGCGAGCACGGCCGCCCCCGAGCCGCGTCTGGTCTTGACGCGTGACGTTCTCGTGGGACTCCGTCAAGAAGCGGCGCGGACTGGGCGTCCCGAGTCCCGGTCGACGCTGCCCGAAGCTGCTCGGTTGCGCCCCTGGCCACTTCTCCGATACCATGCCCGAGAACGAAAGGAGGTGATGTGCAGTGTCGGACTTGCCGATGCGCTGCACCACCTCGCTAGGATCCGGGCTCTAGAGACCGGTCACCGGCGGGTGGTGTCATAACGCAGACCGAATGCCGGTCCTTCGGGGCCGGCATTCGTGCGTCTCCGGGCTTCCGATGCCGCCCGATCTCCGGCCGAGGCGCCTTCGAGCACTCGCGGAGGCCCGGGCGCCCCAGTCTGAACATTGGATCCGCCTTCGAGGCTTTCGTCCGCTAACCTCGTCGGAGCCACCACGTATCTCGGGGAGACCAGCATGGGCGAAGAGAAGACGGTCGCCCAGAACCGAAGAGCCCGCCACGACTACTCGATCGAGGATTCGTTCGAGGCCGGCATCGCCCTGACCGGAACCGAGATCAAGTCGGTTCGAGCCGGCAAGGTGAGCCTGGCCGAGTCCTACGCACGCATCGACAACGGCGAGGCCTGGCTGGTCGGCGCGAACATCTCGCCCTGGGATACCGGCAACCGATACAACCACGAGCCGAAGCGGCCCCGTAAGTTGCTCGTCCACCGTGCCCAGATCGTGGCCCTGCTGACACGAACCAAGGCCAAGGGTCTCACCCTGGTCCCGCTCAAGATGTACATCACGGCGCGGGGTCGAGCCAAGCTGGAAATCGGGCTGGCGAAGGGCAAGCAGCAGCACGACCGCCGCCACGACATCGCCGAGCGTGACGCACGCCGGGACATGGAGCGGGCGATCGCCGACTCGGACCGAGGTCGCGGCCGGTAGGCGTGGGCCACAAGCCGAAACTCGCTCGAACCTGAACGCCCCTGCGCAGCGCTTTCCGACACTTCGGGAACGAACCCGCGACTCTCGCTTGACGTGGCCCTTCGAGCGACCGTCGTATCGCAAGTGATCGCTGGTGCGTCTGTTGTCGTCACGATGTTGGTCCCGGTTTGGCGCCGGCCTGATATTCGGCAACCGTTGTGGTAAAAGGGGGACGCGATGACCACCGACTCGGTCGAGCCGCCCGAGGCCACCGACCAGAACAACCCCCCGCTCGAGGCGGCTCCATCGGAGTCGCCGGCCGAGGTCGTGTGGGTCGACCCGGAGGCAGGCGCGGTGGACGCCGAGCTTGCGTCGCAGCCGCCCCGGCGATGGTTCCGACGCCGCTCCTCGACGCCACGACCGGCTGCGCAGCTGGCGGCCGGGTCGGAAGCTCGGCCACATCGCCGCCTGGTAGGTTTCGCGGTCGCGTTCGTGGTCGGCGCGGTGGCGGCTCTACTCTTGCTCTCGGCGGTTGCGTTCGGCCTGTCCAGTTCGTACGAGAACCGCGTCGTGCCAGGCGTCCACGCCGGCTCGATCGATCTCTCGGGCCTGACGCGCGACGGGGCAATCGCCAAGCTGCAGGCCGGGTTCGCCTATCTGAGCCACGGCGAGGCCACGATCACCACGCCGGTGGGAGTGGCGACGATCAGCTACCAGCAGGCCGGCCGCGCACCGGACGCGGAGGTAATGGCCGACGCGGCCCTGGCCATAGGCCACTCAGGGAACCCGATCGCCGACGCCGCGAGCCTGGTCCACTCCGCGGCCTTCGGCCAGGCGATCCCCGTGGTCATCCAGGTCGATCCCACGGCGCTGGCGCAGCGCCTCCGCCAGCTGGCCGGCAACAGCACCGTCGCCCCGCGGAACGCCGGGGTGACGACTAGTGGCGGTGCTTTCAGCATTGTCCCGGCGACGCCGGGGCGCGGCGTGGATGAGAAGACGCTTGAGTCGGCGATCATCGACACGTTGACGCAGCCCGATGCCGCGACTGATCTCCAGTTGAGCGGCCCGTTCGTGTCACTGCCGCCGGCCGTCAGTGACAAGGGCGCCCAGGACGCAATCGCCAGCGCCCAGAAGATGATCGTCGACGTCAACCTGACCTGGTCCACGCCGCCGGCCGCTGCGCCTTCGTCCTGGAAGCCGCAGACCTGGACGATACCCGCCTCCCAAATCCGTGGCTGGATCTCCTTCGGGACTCAGCCGGACGGTACTTACGAGCCGGCCGTCGATCAGTCTCAGCTTCAGGCTTACCTGTCGAGCATCACGGCGAAGGCCAGCGTCGCGGTCCCGCCGGTCGAACCAAGGGTCGTCTGGGATTCCTCGGGCAAGCCAGCCAGCCTGGTGGCCGGGAAGGACGGCGTCGGGATTGACATCGCCGGGACCGCCTCGGCGATCTCGGCCTATCTGAACACTCTTGCGACTGGCGGCACGGTCGGGCCGAGCGTCGAGATCGTCACCGGCCCGGTTTATCCGCAGATCGCGAATGTCGGAACCGTCGCCAACATGGTGATCGTGGGTAAGTGGACCACGGTCTTCTACCCGGACATCAGCAACGGCATGGGCAAGAACATCCGACAGCCGGCGACCAACCTGAACGGCCAGGTCGTCGGCCCAGGTCAGCACTTCAGCTTCCTCCAGGCCGTCGGGCCCATCGACGCGGCGCACGGCTTCACGATGGGCGGCGTCATCCTTCACGGCAAGAGTGACCACACCGGCGCGATAGGCGGCGGCATCTGCTCCGCCTCGACGACGATGTTCAATGCTGCCGCAACGGCCGGACTGCAGATCGATGAGCGCCACGCCCACTACTACTACATAAACCGCTACCCGGTTGGCCGAGACGCCACGGTCCTCTCAGACGGAGCCACCACCTGGGACCTGAGATGGACCAACGACACTCCCTACCCGATCGTGATCCGCGCTTGGACCACCTACGGTTCCAAGAGCACGATCACGATCCAGCTTTGGAGCATGGCGATTACGCGGACGGTGACGTGGAGCGGCGGGGGCAAAGCCAACATCGTTCACGCGGTCAACGACCCACCCATCTACGTCAGTTCCCTGGCTCCGGGCGTCAAGAACATCGCCGAGTACGCCACGGACGGGTTCGACACGGGCGTGACCCGGGTGGTGACTGACGCCTCCGGAAAGGTCATTCACCGCGATGTCTGGTACTCGCACTACACCGCGGTGAACGGCCAGGTGGAGATCGGTGGTGCCCCGCCGGCAGCGCCGACACCTGCACCTTCGGCTCCGATCCCGACGCCGCCACCGGCCGACACTCCGCCGCCGGCCCCGTAGTTCCGGCGCCCGCCGCGCCGCCGCAGGCTCGTGGCGACACCGTAGGTCCGGCGCCAGGGTACTCAGTCAGCCCACAGTTGCCCGCTGGCCGGGCTGCCGCGCTCGCGGCGGCGTCCCGCATTGGCCCACCAGCGCGGCTCCGCTGTACAATCCGCGGGCGCTGGCAGCGCGGACTCCGTGGGGATGCGTGGTTTCGACAGGGGCCGGTTGCCGGAGAACGCGAGCCGAGGTGCCGTCAGGCCTCGTTAAACAGGCGGCAAAAGAAGTAACTGGCAACAGCCAGCCTGCTCTCGCCCTCGCTGCTTAGGCAGTAAGGTGAGCGTGGAAGCAGCCTCACCTCCGTGGGCTGTGGAAGCGTCATTGAGCGGAGGTGCGATTCCGGGTAGCGTCGCGTAGCCGGGGTCAAAGCCCGCAAGGGAACGTGACTGGAGCGTCCGGCAGGCTGCCGATGGTCGGCCGGGCGATCGACGACAAATCACCGGACACGCTCGTAGTGGTCTCCGGAGAAGGTTTCTGGACGGGGAGTTCGACTCTCCCCCATCTCCACCATTTCTCTTTCCTGCACCCCCGACCTGTGGGGGCCGATCGACGTCTTCGCCCCGCCTGCGATCGATCGAGAGTGTCTCCCAGTGGCAACGACTCCGACTCGTGAGCTCTCCTTCTCCGTCACACCGCGCAGGCTCGCCCTGCTCGGGCTCATCTCGACGAGTCTCATCCTGCTCGGTATGGCCGTCGCTGCGTTCGCTTATCGCGGCCGACTGGGCGAGGCTTACTCCCCGCTGAACCACTTCGTCTCCGAGCTGGGGGAGATTTCGGTGTCAAGGCTTGCCTGGGCGTTCAACCTCGGCATCGTCGGCGGCGGGATCGGCCTGGGCACGTTCCTGCTACTGCTCGCGGGCCGTCTCGACGGCCGCTTGAGGATCGCGTTCGTAGCCGTCGGCGCGGCCGCTGGAGTCTCCGGGACGCTCGTCGGCGTCTTCCCCATGGACTACCTATCGACCCATCGGATCGCCTCGAATGTCTTCTTCCTGACGGGCGGGCTCGTCGCCGCCGTCTTCAGCGTGTGGCTTCTGACTGCCAGACGGCCCGGCTTCTCGCGCTGGTTGCTCCTCCCCGGTGGCGAGGTCGTGGTCGTCTTCGTGACGTTCATCGCGGTCTACTCGACATACCATCCGGCAAACCCGGACGGTCCCATCCTGAACCGACCGGAAGGCTTCTGGAGCGTTCCCTCACTCGAGTGGGCATCACTCCTCAGCCTGCTGATATGGGTGTGCTGCGTGTCGATCGACCTGTTGCGCCAGCGCACCGACTAGCGCAGGGCTCCTGGCCCGCGCACCACGGGTAACCGTTCCACCGTCTCGGCAACCCTCGCTTATCCTTCGCGCCATGCCAGTGACCTCCTCGAGCCGTCGCGCCCGGCTGCGCAGTCTGCTGGTCGACCTCGAGCCGGTCCGACGCGACCGCGACTTCCGAATCCTCTGGCTCGGCCAGCTCGTCAACGGCGTTGGCCGCCAGGTCACCGTCGTGGCCCTGCCATTCGAACTCTGGCAGCTCACCCACAGTTCGCTGTCGATCGGGCTGCTGGCCCTGGTCCAGCTCGTCCCGATCCTCCTCTTCTCGCTCGGTGGGGGCGCCGTCGCCGACGCGGTAGATCGGCGCCGCCTGCTCATCGCCACGCAGGTGCTGCTGGCTGGCTGCAGCCTTTGCCTGGCAGTCCTCGCCGCCCAGTCCAATCCGCCAATCTGGGCGCTGTACGCAGTCGCCTTCGCGGCCGCCGGCGTCGGCGCGGTAGATCAACCAACCCGATCCTCGGCCTTGCCGCGCCTCGTTCCCCGTGAACGGCTTCGGGCGGCAATCGCGGTCAACACGCTGAGCGGCCAAACCGTATCCGTCGCCGGGCCGGTCTTCGCGGGCGTGATCATCGCCACGTCCGGCGTCGCCGCAGCCTTCGCCTTCGATGTCGCCACCTTCGTGGCCAGCCTGGTCGCGTTAATGCTCATGGCCCCGATCCCACCTCATCCCGGGGCGGCACGACCTGGCCTTCGGTCGATCGCAGAGGGCCTGCGCTTCGCCCTAGATCGCCGCATCGTCCTGGCCACCTTCGTCATCGATCTCAACGCGATGATCTTCGGCATGCCGAGCTCGCTGTTTCCTCAACTCGCATTGACGGTCTTCAACACGGGCGCCGCGGGCTACGGCCTGATGAATGCGGCTCCGGCAGTCGGCGCGCTCGCCGGCGCGGCATTCAGCGGCTGGGTCAGCCGAGTGCGACGGCCAGGTCTGGGCGTCGTGGCCTCAGTGGCCGGCTGGGGCGGCGCTATCGTGGCGTTCGGACTTCTGACGGCCAGTTTCCCGCTGGCCCTGGTCTGCCTGGCGGTGGCTGGCGGAGCCGATGTCATGAGCGCCGTCCTGCGCAATTCGATCGTCCAACTCGTCACACCTGACCCTCTCCGCGGCCGCGTCTCGTCGATGTACAGCCTGGTGGTCACGAGCGGGCCTCGCTTTGGCGATGCCGAGGCGGCGGGAGTGGCCGCTATTGCAGGCCCTCAATTCTCGGTCGTGTCAGGTGGAGTGCTGTGCCTGGTCGGGCTGCTGGCCGTGGTTCGACTCTTCCCCCAGCTGCTCGACTATGAGCACGGCGCCGAGGCGCACCCGACTGCGCCGCCGACCGCCGAACCCGGCCCGGCCGAAGGGTGAGCCGTTGTGGGTCCACGTCCCGCCGGCGCGGAATCGGACGCGCCCGTCGTGGCGGACGCCAACGGGCCTCGGGTCAGCGCCCAGGCTTCCGACACCGCAGCTCGAAACGAACGGTCGATGCACGAGCCGACGCCTGGGCGCCGGTTCGTGCGGGCATCGATGTTCGGGCCCGGTCTACTTGACCTTCCGGCGCCGAGTAGCAGATGGAGAGTCAGAGGGGACGGGCGTCGTGGCCGGGGTTGTGGCCGGGGTCGGGGTTGGAGCCGGAGTTGGAGCCCCGGGCGAAGGGGACGGCGTCACGGACGGAGGCGGGGAGCCGCCTATCTGGACCTGTCCGTTGACGGCGGTGTAGTGCGAGTGCCAGGTGTCGTCGTGGATAACCGTGCCGCTGGAGTCCGTCACCACCCGGGTCACGGTAGTGTCGAACCCGTCGGTCGCATACTCGGCGATGTTCTTCACGCCCGGCTTCAACGTGCTGACGTACTCGGGCGTGTTGTTCGTAGCTAGAACCTTATTCGTGATGGCCCCACCCGCCCAGGTCACCGTCCGGTTCAGTGGCAGGCTCCAGAGCTGGACGGTGATGTAGGACGTCGATCGGCCGGTGGTGTAGGCCCGGATCACGATCGGGTAGGGAGTGTCGTTGGTCCACTTGAGGTCCCAGGTGGTCGTGCCGTTGGAGTAGACCGTGGCATCTCGACCGATCGGGTACCGGTTGATGTAGTAGAAGTGGGCATGGCGCTCGTCGATCTGCAGGCCGGCATTGGCTGCGGCGTTGAACATCGTCGTCGAGGCGGAGCAGATGCCGCCCCCCATGGCTCCGGTGTGATTGCTCTTGCCGTCCACGATGACGCCGCCCATGGCATAGCCGTTCGCCGGGTCGATCGGCCCGACGGCCTCGAGGAAGCTGAACTGCTGGCCGGGACCGACAACCTGGCCGTTGAGGAGCTTGGCCGGCACGCGGATGTTCGCGCCGTTGCCGTTGCTCACGCCCGGGAAGAACTCCGTGGTGTGCTGACCGATGATCACCATGCCGCCGATGGTGCTGGGGTTTGCCATCTGGGGGTGGATCGCGGTCGTGAGAACCTCGAGACTCGGCCCGACGGTACCGCCTGCCGCGAGCGTGTCGAGGTAGGCCGACAGGGCTTGAGTCGTGCCGGCGAGGTCGATGCCGACGCCGTCAGTGCCGGCGCTGAGGTTGACCGGCTTGCCAGAGGAATCCCACACGACCGATGGTTCAACTGGGGCAATGCTTATCTTCGAGGAAATGCTCGAGAGGTAGGCTTCCACCTGGGCGGGATCGACGGCCGGCGCATACGTTCCGTCCTGTTGAGTTCCGAAGACGATCCAGCTGCGGATTTGGGCTGCGGGTATCGTCCATGTCTGCGGCTTCCAGGACGAGGGCGCAGCGGCCGGCGGTGTGGACCAGGTCAGGTTGACGTCGACGATCATCTTCTGGGCCAGCGCAATCGCGTTCTGGGCATCCGTATCGGTAATCTGCGGGCTCAGCGTGGTGAAAGTCCCGCCCGCCTGCAGATCCGCAGGGGCGCTCGTCTGGGTGAGCTCGTCGATGAGCGTGGAGCCCATCGACAGCTCATCGATGCCGTGTCCGGGGGTCGAGGGTGTGAAGCTGAAGGCCCCGCCCTTAGCTGTCGCCTGGGCGTTCTGCGGCGCAATCGAGCTCGTCCCGACGAGCTGCTGAATCCGTTGAGCCAGGGCCACGGGATCGATCTGGATGACGACCGGGATGGCCTGGCCGAACGCCGCGGAATGAACAACGCTCGCGGCATCCGCGATGGGGTTGCCCGAGTGGCCAACCGCCAGAGCCGCGTCGGCCATTGCCTGCACGTCCGGTCCCCGGCCGGCCTGCTGGTAGGTGATCGTCGTCGCTCCGACTGGCGTCGTGATTGTCACTTCGCCCTGCGCGAGATAGCCGTAGGCGGACTGAAGCTTTGCGATCGTCTGATCGTGCGTCAGGCCGGATAGATCCACGGAGCCAGCATGGACACCGGGCAGAACGCGGTTGTCGTAGCTGCTTGAGAAGCCAAAGGCCACTGCGGACAGGACGAAGAGAGCGGCGACAGCGCCGACAACGAACGCGGCTATGAAACTCACCAGGCGGAGATCGCGCGGAGTCGGCGACTTGATCCGCGGCTGCGGGATCCCGGACCTGGGCGATCCCGGCTGCCGAGGCCTCGGGGCGTCGTCGCCCGGCAACCGGTCCAGCGCGGTGTCCGTCACCGCCCTGACGGGTGTCTGCGCGGGCGCCGGTCGAACCGAGGCCTTGCTCTGCTCCTTTGGCCCGAGTGGATCGGGCGAGTCCGTGGTCATCTCTTTCCCTTGTCTCACGCGCCCGTCGGCAATTCGGCGCTCTGGCGACTGACGGGGTGGGCAAACAAACCGGGGCTACTGATTCCGGCCGGGCGATAGACGCGCGGCCCCGGTCCCCCGTTACGTCGTCTTGACAAATCGTCTAGCACAACAGTGTTAGTTTCGCACGCCGCGAAGCAGCGGCCGGAAGACCGCGGACTCCGGCACCGGGGGAAACGATACCCCGGTCGAGCATCTGGCTCAGGTATTGCGCGGTACCACGACCACACGCCGGTTCGGCTCCTCGCCGATGGACTGGGTAGCGACGCGCTCATGATCGCGCAGCGCGAGATGAATCCATCGCCGCTCGAGAGCAGGCATCGGTTCCAGCTGGAGCATCTTCCCCGTTTCCACCACGCGTTCCGCGGCCCGGTTGGCAAGATCGCGCAGCTGACCTTCGCGGCGACCTCGGTAGTCCTCGACATCCACGAGGATCCTGGTCCACTCGCCAACGCGCTTCGAGAGCAGCAGGTTGACCAGGTGCTGCAGAGCGGAGAGCCTCTCGCCCTTGCGGCCGATGAGGGCGCCGAGGGCCTCCTTTTCATCGCCCTCGCCGACGACGTTCAGCCGGTTCGTTTCGCCGGCTTTGATCTCGACGCGGACGTTGAACTCGAGCTGACTCATTATCTGCTCGAGGATCTCCTTGGCAGTGGCCATCGCCTCGGGTGTGACGTTGGCCGACTCCAGCCGTTCTGCATGCGGGGTACCTCGAGCTGCTACCACCTCGGCGAGTTCCTGGGCGGTCAGGCCCGCTTCAGGACGAGGCCCGCCTTCGGGTCGCGGGCTGCGGTCGGGCCGCCCACTGCCAGCGGGTCGGGGGCCGCGATCTCGATCGAAGCTGGCGCCGGGGTGCGGACCTCGATCGCCGGCTGAGCGGGGGGCTCGATCGCCTGTGGGCCGGGGGCCGCTATCACCACCCGAATGCGCGACTCGGTCGCCAGCGGGACGCGGTGCGCGGTCGCTCGAGGGGCTGCGGTCGTCGCGCCAGGCTGGGCGCGGACCTCTGTCACGGTCGTGGCCGAAGTCACGGTCGTGGCGCGGGCGATCCTCCCGGTCGTGAGGGGGTACTACGATTGGGACCTGTGCAGCAGCCTCGCGCTTTGGGGCAGAGCCACCTAGAGCCGAGCGGGGAGCCGCCAGAACCCGGGCGGGCTCGGCGCCCATTCCCAGCACGCCGCGGCTGCCGGGTGTCAGGATCTCGAAGTCCAGCTCGTCAAGGCCCACCCCGAATTCGTCGCGGGCCCCGCGCAGAGCTTCCTCCACAGTCTTGCCGGTAAATTCTCGGTAAGCGTCGCGAAAAGCTGTCATGTCAGCGTCGTCTCCCTCGGCGGCCCGTGCGTCTGTGCGTGTTGGGCCGCACCGTTGAGGCCGCCGATGCCCACCGCTCCTCCGGCTTGTGTCGGGTAGCTGCCAGTGACTTACCTGGATCCGCTGGCTCGGGCAGGGTGACCGGGAACCTTGGCGTGTGGCTCTGGGCGAAGCTCGGGTTCCAGCCGAAAAGCGGGAAGACCGAACCCCACCCGACAATCAGGAACTGCTGGACGATCGAGAAGACCGAGGTTGTGATCCAGTACACGAACAGTCCTGCGGGAAGGAAGCCTCCGTACAGGATCGAGAAGAAGGGGAAGATGACCATCATGGTGCGCTGGGTACTGGCAGTCGGATCGTTCTCGGCCGCCGGCGGCATCAGCATCCGGCTCTGCACGAACTGAAGCAGGCCGGCCGCCAGCGCAAGAGCGCTGACGCCGAGGGTGAAGAAGCCCAGCGGAACGTTGAAGAGCACCTGCGGCTGCCCGACGTTGAGCCCGAATACGACGGTGTTGATGCAGGGCAGGGCCTTGTCGACCACTCCGTCGACTATGTGGGCCGGGTTGGGGCACTGGATCGATGGAACCAGGTCGAGACCGAAGACCCGCAGCATGGCGCTCGGGTCCCAGTTTGTAAGGCCATCTCGAATGACCCAGTACATCGGGAAGAGGAGGCCCATCTGCAGTAACGACGGCAGGCACCCCGCCGTCGGACTTACACCACGCTCCTTGTAGAAGTCCTGGGTCGCCTTCTGGATGGTAAGGCGGTCGCCCTTGTACCGGCGATTGAGCTCCTTGGTCAGTTCACGCAGCTCCGGCGCGATGATCTGCATTCTCTTCTGCGACATGATCTGACGGGCCGAGAGGCGGATCGTGACCAGCCGAATCAGCATCGTCATCAGCACAATAGCGATGACGACGTTGCCGGTCAGAGCGTAGAGCCCAACAAGAAGCACGAACAACCCCTGGAAGATCGGCGTGAAGAGCCAACCGAGCAGGGCGGTGGGATCGGCACCCGGGCTGGCGATCTCCAGCGCCGCGGGCGGTGGGGTGGGGCTGGCCGAGGGGGAGGCGGCTGGCGATCCGGCGGCCGCGGCCACGGCAGGCGCAGAAGCGGAGGCCTGGGCGCCGGGGGTGGGATTGATCGCGCTCGCCGTCCCGCACGCCACGACGGCGAGCGCGATCAGCGCGACGAGCAGCGCGAAGACGGCCCAGCGGGTGCGGGCCCGGGTCAGGTTGGACGGCTCTCGCCGAGGAGAGATCACTCTAGCGAACTGGGTCGTAGCCACCGGGACTCCAGGGGTGGCAGCGAGCGATTCGACGCATTCCCATCCAGCTCCCTCGAAGCAGCCCGTACTTGGCTATGGCCTGCTCGGTGTAGACCGAACAAGTGGGCTCGTAACGACAAACCGCCGGGCGCCAGGCGAACAGCCAGCGATAGAGTCTGACTAGCCTGATGCCGACCGTTTTCACGCGACGGTCCGCCTTCCGATGACTCCTCCTCGGCGGAGAAGGTCTTGCAATGCGCCCGCCACGGCCTGGAAGTCCGCGCCGATCACGGTCGGTCGGGCGATGATCAGGACGTCCCAGCCGGGCTGGAACGCGGGCGTCATCACCCTGAGTGCCTCGCGGAGCCGCCTGCGCACCCTGTTTCGAACCACTGCTCCGCCGAGCTTGCGCCCTGTGGATAGGCCGAAGCGCGTTTCCTCGAGGCCGGTCCTTCGGAAACGAACCACCAGCAGGGAGTGAGAACGTACGGTTCCCTCAGCCTGTAGCGCCGCGAAATCCTCCGGCTTAGAGAGCATCACCAGCCGCGGCGAGTTGTGGCCGCGGTCCGTCTTCAGACCGTGAGCTTCTTGCGGCCGTGAGCACGGCGGGCCGCCAACACCCGGCGTCCCCCGGTGGTCTTCATGCGGGCGCGGAAGCCGTGTTCCTTGCTGCGATGCCGCTTCTTGGGCTGGAAGGTCTGCTTCATCGGAAGGTGAGTCTCTCTCCATTCGGCCTCGGGGCCAGAATACCCCGAAAAGCACGCGAACGCGCCGGGCGCATGAAAGCGCTTTGGCGCGTCTGCCGGCGGATTATATGTACCCGTAACTCAATGTGTCAAACGGACCACGCCTCCGCGAGGCCGGTTGGGGACCGTTCCGGAAGCATCCGTCAGATACTCCCCGGGAGTATCTGATTCGGTCGGGGCCCAAGCCTTGCCCATGCCGCTCGGGCGGTGCTATTCTTCGTCGGCCCGCGGCGCCAGACAACCCTGGGCATCGGCCCAGAGGGGCTGTGAGAACCAGCCAATTGCTCAGGAGGAGAGCTTGGGCGTTTGGAGGCTTACAGCGCCACATCGGCTACTCGACCGGGTGGCGGTCGCAAATCTGGCCATGCATCCAAGTCTTGTTCAGGACTAAGTCTGCCCCGATGGACGCGAAGCAAGTCTGGCGCGCGGCGCTGGGAGAGCTGCAGGTCTCCCTGTCTCCGGCCAATTTCGAAACCTGGCTGCGCGACACCGTACTCGTCGATGTCGACGACAACAGGTTCAAAATCGCTGTGCCCAACGGCTTCGCCAAGGACTGGCTGGAGTCCCGCTACCGCCCGTTGATCTCACAGACCCTGGCCCGGATCGTCGGCTACAGCGTCCAGGTCGAGTTCGTCGTTCGGCCAGCGGGTGAGGCAAGCGGCGCCGCCGGCACCCCCGACGGGACGCCAGCGCGAGCGCCATCGCAGCCCGTTCGGGTTGAGCCGACTCGGGTCGGTGCTCCCGAAGGCGCGTCGACGAACCTGAACCCCCGCTACACCTTCGCCAACTTCATCGTCGGCTCGGCCAATCGGCTGGCCCATGCCGCCAGCCTGTCAGTGGCCGAGAGGCCGGGCCACGCCTACAACCCGCTCTTCCTGTACGGCGGCGTCGGCCTCGGCAAGACTCACCTGATGCACGCGGTGGGCAACGCCGTCATCGCTCGTTTCCCCCGCAAGCGCGTCGTCTATGCCACCAGCGAGAAGTTCACCAACGAGTTCATCACGAGCATCCAGCAGGGCAAGATTGACGATTTCCGAGCCCGGTACCGCCGGATAGACCTTCTCCTGATCGACGACATCCAGTTCATCGCGGACAAGGAACGGACGCAGGAAGAGTTCTTTCACACGTTCAACGCCATCCACGAGGAAGGCAAACAGATCGTGCTGTCTTCCGATCGACCTCCCAAAGCCATCCTGACCCTGGAGGAGCGCCTCCGCAGTCGGTTCGAGTGGGGCCTCATCGCCGATTTGACCGCTCCAGACCTCGAGACCCGCATTGCCATCCTGCGGGCCAAGGCGGAAGAGCAGGCCGTTCCGGTCGGCTCCGACGTCCTGGAGTTCATAGCCCGCAAGGTCGTTAGCAACATCCGCGAACTCGAAGGCGCGCTCAATCGAATCGTCGCCTACGCCAGCATGGGCGCAGTACCGATCACGATCGAACTGGCTCAGGCCGTCCTGTCGAACGTCCTCTACAACCCGAAGAAGCGGCAGGTCACGCCCGAGCGCATCGCCCGCGCCGTGGCCGACTACTACGGTGTCCAGATCGATGCGCTCAAGGGCCAGAAACGCGACAAGGCGATCGTCGTGCCGCGCCAGATCGCGATGTTCCTGATGCGCGAGGAGACGGACGTCTCGCTGCTACGCATCGGCGCCGAGCTCGGCGGTCGTGATCACTCCACGGTCCTTCATGCCTGCGACAAGATCAACCGCGAGATGGGCATCAACGACGAGCTCCGGCGTGAACTGGCTGCCGTACGTGAGCTGATCTACGCCGACTAGGTCTCGGTCGCGGGCGGCCCAAACCGAGGTCGTCCTCCTCCCTGCACGGTGCTGGCGAGTCATATCGTCCCGGTCAGACTGGGGCCGATTCTCGCCACGAAAGTGGACAACCGGCCGCTATTCGTGGAGAACTCGGCCGGCATGTGGATAAACTCGAACTGATTTCGTCCCCTCCCCCCACCAGCACCGGGTCATCCCCCAGCAATCCGGCCCTGTCCGGGAGTCGTGTCCACATTGCTTCCACTCACCAATCCCCAGAACCAGCTCCCTCGTTCACGAACTCAGCTAGTTCTTCCACCGAACGGGCGTACGCGGCCGTGCAGCGAACTCACACTCTCCACACCATGATTACGGTGATGAAGAGGTGAGAAGATAGATAGATAGATAATCCAGACACAAGTGGAAGACTCAGGCTGCCCTCCTTGTTAACTACTGTCCATCATTGCCCGCTCCCAGGGGAGAAGATTCACCGTGAAACTCTCGGTCATGCAGGAGAACCTGACCCGTGGTCTCCAGGTTGTCAGTCATGCTGTCTCCGCTCGGAGCACTCTGCCGGTTCTGAATAACGTCCTTCTCCGAACCGAGGACGGCGGCCTCAAGCTGACCGCGACCAACCTGGAGATCGGGATGACCTACTGGGTACCTGGCAAGATCGACACGGGCGGCTCCATCACCGTTCCGGCCCGCCTGCTCGCGGAGATCGTCGCTGGCCTCCCGGCCAACGAGCGCGTCGACCTCGAACTCCAGGGACAGGAGACCCTTCACATCCAGGCCGGTCGGTTCGAAACGCGGGTCAAGGGGATTGACGCGGAGGAGTTCCCAGCGATCCCGGCTGCGGGCGAGCGTCCAACCACTCGCGTGCTGCAGAACGTGCTTCGCCAGGCCCTTGGAGAAGTGACCTTCGCCGCTGCTGCGGATGAGACACGACCCATCCTTACTGGCGTCCTGGCCAAGTTTGAAGGTGACAGGCTGACTCTTGCTGCGGCCGATAACTACCGTATTGCGGTCAAGACGCTGGCCGTGTTGAGCCCGGTCGAAGACACCAGTGTCGTGATCCCGGCCCGATCGCTCGATGAGCTGTCACGCGTGCTGTCCGACACAGATGATCCGGTTGACATCGTGCTGTCGCCAGGCCGCAACCAGATCCTGTTCCATCTCGAAGGCATCGATCTGGTCAGCCGGCTAATCGATGGACAGTTCCCGAACTACCAGCAGGTCCTGCCGAAGGGTCACACCACCAGAGCTGCGGTCGACCGCGATCAGCTTCTCGCTGCCGTTCGCCTGGCGAGCCTGATCTCAGGGTCCACGACTGCCAACATCGTCAAACTCCAGGTGGGCAAAGACGCCGAGATCGGATTGACCGTCAGCGCCGCCGCCGACGTCGGCGACAACAAGAGTGGGGTGGAGGCAACGGTCGAGGGCGACGGCACCACGATAGCCTTCAACGCGAAGTACCTGCTCGACGTACTCAGGAACGTCAGCACCGATCAGTTCTCGATCGAGTTGAACGGCCCCCTGTCGCCAGGGGTATTTCGGCCGATCGGCGACGAGCAGTACGTGCACGTCATCATGCCCGTCAAGACGACCTCCTAGGAGTCGCAGATCTGCGACGCCGGCCCTTTGGGTCTCACGTGAGACCGGCGACACTCGTTCATTCCCTGGTCATTCGGAATCTCCGCGGGTACGAGGCTCTGGACCTGGAGTTCGGGCCCGGACCGCAGCTCGTCTGGGGACCCAACGCAGCCGGGAAGACCACTCTGCTCGAGGCGGTCGTTCTGCTTGGGCTGGGGCGATCCCATCGGACCACGGTCGACGTGGAGCTGATCCGCTGGGGCACCACCTTCCTCCGAGTCCAAGGTGTGATGGGGCGAGTCGAGAGACCCGATGGCTCCTATCGCATGGACGCTACTGCCCCTCGTGCCGCCATTGCTGGTCCGGGTGGGAGCGCCACGGAGGCCGGCCCCGCAGCCACGCCGGGCGGCGCGACCCTCGAGTTGACACTACAGGCGGCCGGCCGAAAGAAGATCCAGGTCAACGGGGTTCCCAGGCGGCCGGCGGCCCTGTCGGAGCACCTGCGCGCCGTGCTGTTCGCGCCCGAGGAGATGCTGCTCATCGTCGGACCGCCGACTCTGCGGCGGGTTGCTCTGGATGGATTGGCCGAGCCGCACGACCCGAGCTACGCCCACAACACGGCAACGTACGGTCGCGCTCTGCAGCAGCGAAACAGCCTTCTCCGGGCGGTACGAGAGGGTGAGGCAGGACGCGACCAGCTCAGAATCTGGGACGAGCCCTTTATCACGGCAGGCGCCGCCATTGTCGGCACGCGGCTGAGGCTCCTCGAGATGCTGGCGGAGCCGCTCGCGGCGGCGCATCGCGAGATTGCCCCAGCTGAGGGGCGGCTGACGGTCGGTTACCGGACGAATGCCGAGCCACTCCCCGGAGAGTCGCCGCGTGACGCCCTTCGGCGACGGCTGCAGGAGACCTCCGAGAAGGAGGCCTGGAACGGGGCGACACTCGTTGGCCCGCATCGTGACGATCTCGTCTTTAGCCTCGGCCAGCGCGACATGACCACCTTCTCGTCCCGTGGTCAGCAACGCACGGCCATCCTGGCCCTCAAGCTGGCGGAGCTCGATCTGCTGACGGCGCTGGACGGCCGCCCGCCCCTTCTTCTCCTTGACGACGTCTTCAGCGAGCTGGACCCGGCCCGGCGAGCGCACCTCGTCCGGCGCATCGCCGAACTCCCACAGGCCCTGATCACGGCCACCGATCCGGACGACATCGACGCCGGCCTGCGTCGCCAGGCGCGGTCGTGGCGGGTCGTGGCGGACGGCGGCCACGGCGCCAGGGTCGTGGAGGGCGAAGCATGACGGGCTCACCCCGGCGGCCGACAAACGGGGGAAGCCGACCTTCGGGAGACGGCCAGGGCGATGATGACTCCCGCGGCCGAGTCTCCCACCGCGACCCCGATGACAGGCCTCGCGGCATGGAGCGCGTTGCCGACCTGCTGCCGGGAGCGGCCAGGCAGTTCGGTCTGGAGGAGCAGCTGGAGCAGGCCAAAGCCGCCTCGGCCTGGTTGGAGGTCGTGGCAAGCCGCGTTCCCGCAGCTGTCGGCTCCTGTCGTCTCATCGATCTCAGCCAGGGCGTGGCGACCATCGAGGCGGACGTGCCGATCGTGGCCCAGGAGATCCGCCTGCGCTCATCGGAGCTTCTCGCCGGTCTGCGCGCCACAGTTCGGGCACCCATCCGTCAGCTCCGGGTGACTACGCGACACGTATAATCCCCACCTGCGAACGCCGGCTCGGCCGCCTGGGATGCGGCCGGTCATTATGGGCGCCAACCGTCCCGCCGCTAGCAGCCGCCAATGGCCGTCCGCCTTCAGATGAACCTCGGCGTCATCGCCGAGTCACAACGTCTCCCAGACTCAGCCGACACGGTTGTCGTCGTCGAACCCACGATCGGCTCTACGTCGCGCACGAAGGGGAGCCTTTATCTGCTCGTGACGGGGGCAGGCGGGCGCAAGCTGCGCGAGGCCACCAAGCTCGTCGCTGAGAGGATCCGCGACGACTACTACTACGACCTCTCGGCCGGCATCTCGGTGTGCCTGCGTAAGGCGGTCCGAGCGGCCAACAAGGTGCTCCTTCACTCGCCCGACCGGCCCGTGGTTGGTCCGGGGGAGCCGAGCCCGATTGGCCTCGCCCTTGTCGTGGTCCGGGGCAACGAGCTCTACGTGGCCACCATCGGCCCGGCTGAGGCTTACATGCTGCGGCAGGCGCGGCTCCTGACTCTCCCAGACTCGAACCTCGATAGCGGTATGCCTGCCGACGACATCGACGGTCCCGAAGTCTGGCACGGTGAGATCGCTGCGGGCGACTGCCTCATTCTCATGTCGCCCAACGTGTCCCAGCGCATCGGCCTCGGGCCCATCCAGGATGCCGTGCTGCAGCTTCATCCCCAGGCCGCGGTCGAGCAGATCCACCGTCAGTTCGGATCTGGCAGCCTGGGAAGCACCGGCGGTGACGGCGTGTTGTTCATCGAGGCGACCGAAGTTGCCTCCACTCACAAGGCCTCTCCCCTCAAGCCGGTCTGGCCCGGCGATTCCATGGAGGGCGCCCCCGACCGCTCACCGATTCCGCTGGCGGACACCGTCATGGGTGGAGTCGCCGTTGTGCAGACCTCGGCCCGACAGGCTCAGATCGTGGCAGATGGTTGGCTGCGTCGCGGCGTATACGGTCTCTTCGACCACATGCCGCAGCGGGCCATCTCTCGCGGGCGGGTCACGCCGATGACCGTCCGCCGCGAGCGCCAGCAGCGAGCCGCCATCGCGGTGGTCGGCCTGCTGATCGTGATCGCCGTCATTGGGACCAGCATGTGGTTCCTGTCGGGCTCGAGCCGCTCCAGCAACATCTCCCAGCAGCAGACGGCCCAGCAAGCCTTCGCCCAGGCCCAGTCGGATCTGAATGCCGTATACGGCAATGGCCGCGACCTCCTGTCGAGCGACCCGACGACGGCCGCGGGGTATCTGACGGATGCCTACAAAGAGCTGCAGGTCGCGCAACAAAACGGCTACCAGGCAGCCCTGGTAGCCGGTCCGATGTCACAGGTGGTGGCCGGGCTCGACCGGTATTACAACGTCACCACCATCCAACCGCAGACCGTGCTGTCGTTCGGAACCGACGACCTCGAAGGGCTGGTCCTCGGTCCCGATGGGGCGGCCTACGTCCTCGACAGCACCGTCAACACCGTCTACTGGGTCAGCCTGCAGACCGGGGCCAGGGTCCCCGTGGTCGCCGTCAACCAGGAGCCGCTCGGGGGAGGCTCCGTCGCAGGCGATCCCCGACTTCTGGCGACCGGAGGGCAGGACGTCCTGATCCTGGACTCCTTCAACAACCTCTGGCGGTGGCGCCCCGCGCAGGGAAACAACACCGGTCGCGGCACGCTGGTCAAGGTCAACATCCCCGACAACGCGAACTGGGGCATAGGTGCTCGCGCCATCGGCACGTTCATCATCAACCCGCAGATCCAGCAGTACAACATGTACATCGTCGTCCCGAGCGCACATCAGGTGCTCAAGTACCCGCCGGCAACAGACGGCAGTGGCTATCCGCAGGCCGGCCGAGCCAACTACCTGGCCGTTGCGCAGGACGTCTCCACGGTCGACGACATGTATGTCGACGGCAAGGTCTACCTTGTCGACAAGGGCAAGATCACCCAGTACGTCCTGGGCCAGGCCGTCCACGGCTGGTCGCCCGACCCGCCCCCGGACACTCTGATCCGGCCAAAAGCTCCGTACTACACTAAGCTCACGGCCGACAACCCGGCCCAGGATCAGGGCACCTTCTACGCCTACGACGGTCTCAGTCGGCGCATCGTCGCCTTCAAGAAAAGCGACGGTTCCGTCGTTGCGGAGTACGTGGTCCCAGCCAACACCCCCTGGTTCACCGCATTGACCGGCCTCTTCGTCACTACGGGAACCGGCGGCTCGAACCCGACGCTGTACTGGACCGAGGGCGGCGCCCTGATGCGGGCCGCCCTGAACCCGGGTGCGGCTTCGGCCACCGCGTCCGGCAGCGGGAGCCCTGCGCCGACGTCCGGTGCCACGGTGACCAAGTAGAACCGGCGTGTCAGCCGCGACGCCGCGGCTGGAGTGGGATAATCGGGCCATGGCAGAGCCGCTCGCCGAGGTCGTCGTCGAGAGCGTTCGGGTGCACATGCTCTCCAGCCAGCATGTCGTGCTGCTGAAGGAGACCGAACGCGAGCGCTATCTCCCGATCTGGATTGGGCCCTGGGAGGCCAACGCGATCGCCACGCGTCTCCAGGGAGTAACACCGGAGCGGCCACTCACCCATGACCTTTTCGCCGCGACGCTGGCGGAGCTGGGCGTGAAGCTTCGGCGGGTGATCGTCTCGAGCCTGGCCGAAGAGACGTTTCACGCCACCCTCGAGCTCGAGCGGGACGGCCAGACCTACGCCGTCGACGCCCGACCTTCCGACGCGCTGGCCCTCGCAGTACGGGCGGGCGTCCGCATCTTCGCCTCCGTCGAGGTCCTGGACCGGGCTGGCGTGGAGCCGGACATGCAGGTCGACGAGAAGCTCGAGGTCTTTCGAGAGTTCGTCAACTCACTCGACGTGGACCTCGATGAGGATTTCCGCGAAGGGCCGAGCTCAGAGGGGTCGCCCCGCGACTGATGTCGCCGCCCGACTGTCGCAGTCCTGTGATGGCTCGCGCACCGCTCTCACGTGCAAACAGATGCCTTCGTCCCTTTATCATTGTCGGCCCCCGCCCCGGCGCGTGACCCGGCAAGGCGAGCGACTCAGGACCGGTTGCGCCTCAACGCAGGATCGGCTCGCCCTCCCGCATGGCACTGCTGCGCCGGAACCAGAGTCGGAAGCGCAGCGCCCAGAAGTCGCGAATCGCCCGGAAGACGACCTTGGGTTTGGCCCCCGTGGGGGAACCCGCCGTCCTCGGGTAATGCGGCACGCCGACCTCCCCGATCTTGCGACCCTCGAAGCGAAGCTTGATGAGCAGCTCGGCCGTGAAGAAGGCGCCACCGGACGAGACCCTTATCGGGGCCAGCGCCTCGCGCTTGAACAGCTTGCAGGCACAGTCGATGTCGCGAACCCTGACTCCGAAGAAGATGCGATTGGAGAGGCGGTAGATGCGGGCGTACCAGCGCCGGATCGGTGGGTCGGCCCGCCTGAGGCGGTAACCCACGACCACGTCCGGTGCGTCGGCGGCGGCGAGGCGCTCCGTCAACCGGCCCACGTCCGCCACCTTGAACTGGCGGTCGCCGTCGATGAAGGCGACCAGCCCATAGCGAGCGGCTCCAAATCCGGACCGTAACGCCGCGCCGTAGCCCAGGTTGGTCGGGTGGTGGACGACCCGGAACGTGTCCGGGTGCTGCTTGGCCAGCTCGTCGGCGATGGCAGGCGTCCGGTCTCGTGAACCGTCGTCGACGGCGATGATCTCGAACTTCTCGGCCAGTGCGGGCAGGGCGATCATTGCCTCGTCGACGAGGGCCTCCAGATTGGCCTCTTCGTTGTGGGCCGGGAAGAAGAAGGAGAGCTCAGGGACGCGCCGCCCGTTCGATCCAGACGCCGCGTCCTTAGCCACCGGAACCGCTAGCTCGCTCACTGGCTGACCTTTCGACTGACTACCCGGCTGATCGTGAAGCCTCCGGTCAGGCTGTACGTTTGGATGTTGTACTCCGTGCTGAGGGCGGCCATGCCGTCTACGCCGCCGTCCAGCCGAATGGTGAAGACCGGCCTGCTACCCAGGTATCTGTTGAAGACATCCTGAACGGTGCCCAGGTCGTCGTCTACTCTGGTGCTGTCGTCGATGATGTATATGTCGGGCCGCAGGCCCAGCACCTTCTGGCCGTACCAGAGGGTGGTCGAGACGCTCCACCAGCTCATGATCACGGAGTTCGCCGGCAGCCCGCCGCCGTTCGCCGGCGCCAGAACCGCATTCATGTACGCCGAGTCGGCCGTGTCGTCGACCTCGCTGACGGCACCCGGATTGCCGCTGCTTTCGGGTAGCTGACGCTCGGGTATGACGCCGACGGTTGTGGCCACGATGGCGGCCGCGACGGCCACCTCGGCGAGGAGGACTGCCCAACCGGCCCATCCCGCGTCGCCGCGGCGAATCGGGGAGGGCGGGGCTATGGCGAGTTCGGACGGACCCACTTTCGGTTCAGCCGCTTCGGATCTCGCCGTCTGGGACTCGGCCGCCGTCTGGGACTCGGCCGCCCCGACCGCCAGCCGGCGTCCTGCCTCCGCCACTGTCCAGACGATCAGAGCGACCAGATCGGCCGCGCCGAGGCCGATCCACGTAATGGCGATCAGCAACGGCAGCAGGTAGTAGCGGTCGATGTCGGCGTTGGCATAGGACGCTGCAAAGCCACATGTCACCACGGCCGAGAGCCCGCTCAGGATGACGTAGCGCGGGCGTCGGACGAGGCTCGTGACCAGGCCCACTGCAGCCAACATCGCGAAGGGCCCGAGCCAGCCCGTGAAGAGGTCCATAACCTGGCTCGCCTTCGTCGGCAAGTCGGCGAACGGATCCGAGAGACTGCCCCGGAACTGCTCTGCCAGGACCACGTACTGGAAGCCGCTCCACGTATCCGGGTGTCCGTAGACGAGGGGGGCGTTCAGGGCGGCCCGGATCGGCAGCTCGCTGAAGAGGACCACGACCGTGACGGCCAGCACGGCGGCGCAGGCGAGGATCGTCCGCAGGCGGAAGACGATCCGCCAGTCTGCGGCCAGGACGAACAGCCCGATCGCGGGCGGCAGCAGCAGGGCCAGGGAATGGTTGGCGACGGCCACGCCGTAGATGCCTGCCGCCGCCACGAGCCAGCGGTCCGCATGACGGACCGTCTCGGGGTCGTCGCTGTCGCGGCGGCGGTCCCAGGTCAGCAGGACGACGAACAGGATGGCCACCAGGGCGACGTGGAACACGTGCGGGTCGGCGTGCGTCGAGAGCCGCCAGAAGAGCTGGCTGCAGGCGAGCATCAGGCCCGTGGCCAGAGCGATCAGCCGCCGACCCGTCAGGACCTGAACCAGGCCGACGGTTCCGGCCACAGCGATAGCCGCGAGGATTGCCTGCAGCAGGTTCATCCGAAAGGCGGGATTGCCGAACGGTTGGAGCACGATCGAGGCCAGCCAGCCCAGGATCACGTAGCTGGGATAGCCGGTCGGGTGCGCCGTACCGAGGACCGGGCCCACCGTCTGGAATTCGGCCGTGTCCCAACTGAGGACGCCCGGGGCCAGAGTCGGGTAGACGAGAAGGAGGGTCAGAATGGCCCCAACGACCGGGGCTGCCGTCGCGCCGAGGACGTCGCGGCCGGCCAGCCGTCGGAGATCGACGCGAAGGCGCGCAACACGCTCACCAGCCAAGCATCACCCCCCAGGTGGTTCCCCAGAAGTTGACGACGATCGACGCCGCCACCAGCAGTACCACCGGCCACAGGCGGCCAAGACGGCTGGCTCCCAGGGCTACCAGGATCAGGGCAAACGGAGCGAAGTCGTTGCTGAAACGGTAGCCGAACTGGACCCAGCCCTGGCTGAAGTGCATCAGGTTGACGAAGGCAATGGCCACGACTGCGATCGTGGCGCCGGCCGTGGCCCGATCGATCTTCACGCCTAGCACGGGCCGCCAGGCAAGAATGCCGAGAAGATACGCCGGGCTCGACAGCAGGATGCTCGTGCCGACCGCGTTGGGCATCACCAGCGGGCATGCCGTGTCGAAGAGGCCGCGGGCGGTCGAGGTAACGCAGGCGGCGGTGCCGTAGTCCGGTCCGAAGACGCCGACCGTGGGGGGCGTGATCTCGGGCGCTCCGAACAGCATGATCATCAAGTTCTGCGGCATGTAGCGAACGTCGCTGATCGCCCACCCGGCGTTGTAGCCGAGCACAGCGCCGTATTCCTGGAGCTCTTTGTGGTACTGGAAGACGTAGGCCGGGTTGAAGAGGTAGCCGCTGGTCGCGTATGTGACAACCAGCAGCGTGACCAGCGGGACGGCCGCTCCCGCGCCAGCCAGGAGTCCGCGACGCAGCCATGTTCCGCCGCCGCCGACCAGCAGCAGGAACGGGAAGCCGAGGAGGATGGTCAGACGGGCTGTGACGGCCAGTCCGAAGAAGATCCCGGCCGCGACCTGCACAGCCTCCGGGCTCGAGAGGGCAGCGTGCAGGCCTGAGATTGCTCGATCGACCGGCTTCGCCCGCCAGACGAGCTGCGACCACAGTCCGGCCACCGCCACAACGAGGATCGCGTCGATGACCGGCAGGACCGACGACGCGGCGGCGCCGGCCAACAGGAGAGCCGGCAGGCCGGCGACAACAATGACCAGGAGCGCGAATGGGGCAATGACGCCGGGCTTGCCGGCAACCCCGAGGGCCAGGGCAACGGCCACGATGCCCAGGAGCAGGCCCACCCCGGCCATGATCGCCGCGGGAGTGCCCCCGGCGGTCTCGACCAGGCCTGAGTCGAGTGCGGCCGGAGGAGTGCCGGCGCCGGCGAGTACGAGGAGAAGCCCCATCAGCCCGGCGAGGGCTGCCAGAAGGGCGAGCGTGAGCCAGGCGCCCGGCAGGCTCAATCCGCGGAAGGCCGCGACGAAGTCACGGAGCGGCCGTGGCTCGCTGGCGTCGCGGTCTGCCGATAGGGCCAGACCGAGCGATATCAGCAAGCAGGCGAGGGCAACGATGTGAGCCCAGAACCACGTCGTGCCGATGGCGGCCGTGTACCAGAGTACCGACCCCAGGCCAAAGAAGATGGCAGTGAGGACGCGGACCACGGTCCGGACCGGCAGATATCCGAGCATCCAGTAGGCCAGCCCGACGTCGATCGCGCCGAAGATCGCCGAGAGGAGCTGCTGGTTGGTGGCCAGGTGCCAGATGGAGACGAAGGGCAACAGGACCCAGGCCGGCAAAGGCGGGAAGGGAATGATGCCGAGGCCGGTAGGCTGGCCGGAAGAGTCGAGGATCGGCATCACGTCCTGGTAGCCAGGCGTGGGGATCGCCGTCTTGCCATCGAGCCACGCCTGGGCCTGCAGGACGAAGTGCAGGTACGTGTTGGCCCGGTTCGGCTGGCTGAAGTAGTAGACGATCAGGCACAGGACGACCAGGCCGACGCCCCACAACGTTCCGCCCAGACTGACGCGCCCGCCGCCCCAGGTCGCCTCCTCGGACGGCTCTTCTGCCCCGATCGTAGGGCTCGTCTTCAGGTCCAGCGGGCCTTCCCGGCCACTGGCCTGGGTTATACTCGGCTCCACCTCAGCGCTCGCCCAGGAGGCTGTATCTGTTGGCAGGCCCGAGCTCGCAGGAGGGAAGCCCGCGGGGGCGCGCGTCGGCGGAGACGAGTGGAGCCGTCACAAGAATCCCCGCCATCGTCGTTCTCCTGGCCCTCGGTCTGATCCTCCGCCTCATCATCGCATACGTTCTCTTGCCGGGGTCTGGCTTCCCAAACGACCTCGGCGCGTTTCAGGCCTGGGCCAACGACATCGCCCGAAACGGCCCCGTCGGCTTCTACAGCCGGGCGAGCTTCATCGACTATCCGCCGGTCTACCTGCTGCTGCTGGGTGCGGTCAGCTTGCTGACCGGCGGCAACATCGGCGAAGGCGTGAAACTCGTGCCGATGTTTGCCGACCTCGGCCTGGCGGCCGTGGTTTGGCTCATGGCACTCGAGATGGGGGTAACCCGCCGCCGAGCCTTCATCGCGGCTCTGATCGTGCTGGTCAACCCGATCACCTGGTTCAACAGCGCCATCTGGGGGCAGGCCGACGCGGTCGGTTCGATCTTCCTCCTGCTGGGGTTGCGCGAGCTACAGAAGGACCGCCGCGAATCGGCGTCGGTGCTGGCGGTCCTGGCCGTTCTGACCAAGCTCCAGCTCGGCGTCCTGGGCTTCGTCGTTGGGTTCGTCGTACTTCGCCGGTCGCTGGCTCCCAGGACCGGTGAACCCGAGCCGGGCCGGATCCTGAGCTGTCTGGGAGCCGGGCTCGCGACGGCCGCTCTCGTGTGTCTGCCCTTCACCGGGCTGGATCTGGTCGGCGCCGCTGGCCGAATCGCCACCGGGCCAGGGCTGCTCACGATCGCAGTCGGGCTCGTCGCCGGCCTGGGCGTCTTCTTCCTGGGCCGTCGGTACCTGCCGATCGTGGACCTGGCCCGGCGGACGCAGGCTTCGGTCGTGCTCGGCCTCGGCACGGTTGTCGTCTTTGCCGGCATGGTCTACGACTCGATCGCCAGCCACCTTATCAGCACCTTCGGCGAGTACCCGTACCTGACGCTGAACGCCTACAACCCGTGGGCGCTGGTGGCCGATGGGGCCAATGCCATGGACCGTACCCTGGCCTGGATCCACGACGCCCCCTGGGCCGATGCCGCCTCCGGCACGAGCGGCCCCGGATATCTCATAGGCCCGTTCCCGCCGGTGATCCTCGGGCTGGCCTTCGTCGTGGTCGTCCTGCTCCTTGTCGCCGCCTTCGCCGGCAGGAGGGTGAACCGCGGCCTCGAGGAGATCCACGATCAAACGGCAGCCGAGACGAGCACCGACCATCTCGCGCCCAGCGGTGCGTCGCCAAGGTGGCGGGCAGAGTTCGGCGGCCTCTCCTGCGCATTCCTGATCGCGGCCGCGGCCATTGCCATCGTCGTCCTGGTCAGCCTGACCGGCCGCCTGTACGCGGCCCTGCTGGGTGATGGGCTCCTGGTGGCGATCCTGATCGGAGTCAGCATCTGGGCAGCGTGGCGCGACGACGCGCAGTCGCTGCTGGTCGCCCTGACCGTTCTCACCATCGCCTTCTTCGTCGTACCGACGCGAGCCCATGAACGGTACCTGTTTCCGTTCTTCGGTCTCGGCGCCGTCCTGCTAACCGTCTCCCCGCGCTGGCGCCGGGCCTACGTCGTGCTCTCGGTCGTCAACGCGGCCAACCTGCTGGCCGTGCTGGTCCAGTACGGGGGCATCCCAGCGGCCGACGGAACGCTGGCCGGAACCCTGAACGACTGGGGCAACGGCCTGGTTTCGGCGACGTGGTTCGACGGGATCATCTGGCCGATCGCCGTGTGTGGCGCGATTACGGGCCTGGCCATGGTCTGGGCCCTGCTGCAACTCCGCGGCCGCGCCGTCGCGGCCCTGGATCGAGAAGTGGCCGCCGCCGCTCTCGAGCCGGAGCCCGAGCCGCCCGGATGGTGGCCTCAGTTCAGGCCGGCCGATTCGTACGGTGCGCCGCTACTCGCAGCCGCTTCGTCCTCCGTCCGGCCCGAGCCGGCCACGGGCGCTGCAGGCGCCGCCGCCGCGCCAGTGGTCGATGCGGCAATCGGCGCGCCGGACCTGGAACGTCCGGAGTACGCGCCGGATGGATCTTCCGCCGTCGACCTGAACGCTGAATACCAGGACTGGGAGGGAGACGGCGGCGAATTGGATGAACCCGATCGCCCGCAGTACGTGCCAGGCCGGGTCATGTCGCTGTGGCGCCGTCTGGCGCGCCCGTCGGCGCAACCCGACAGGTCCGCCTCACTCGACTCCGAGCCGCGCGGCCGCATCGACAAGCTCGACATTTGGGTGGTAGTGGCCCTGGTCGTAGCCGTCCTATCGATGCGAGTGTATCGCCTCGACGAGCCGCAGCAGATGTACTTCGACGAGGTGTATCACGCCCGGAGCGCCACCGAGTTCCTGCAGGACTGGCGCTACAACATCCCCCACGACGTCAACGGCGTGTACATCTACGAGTGGACCCACCCGATGCTGGCCAAGTACGCCATCGCAGCCGGGATCACGCTCTTCTCCGACGACAAGGTCACCGCCACCGCCGACATCAATGTCACCGTCAAGGCCACGCTCGTTCAGCCGCGCACGGCGACATCGCCCGGCGGCGATCCGAACAACCCCGACGCGGCCGACTCGAATGCCCGGTACGGCGACCGCCTCTTCGTGGCCACCGGCTCCGACGTCCTCGTCTACGACCTTCAGTCCCGGGCCCTCGTTCAGACGTATTCGATCCCGGGGGCCGAGTCCTTCTCGGCCGTTGGCCCCACCGGGCTTGTCTACGTGGGATCGTCGAGCGGGCAGATCTACCGGATTGACACCAACAACCTGGACGACCTCCAAAACGGCCTGACGACGACGGTCAAACCGCCCGTTGAACTGGGTGTGAGCGCCGGCCTATCGATCACGCACCTCTACTCGGGGACGCCGCCGTACCTCCTGGCGGCCGATTCCTCCGGCAACATCGTCTCGATCGACTTGAGCGGGAACGGCGGCACGATCTCGGCTCGAGGAGTGGTCCCCGGAGCCGCCGATTTCGCCGATCTCGGCCTGGGTCCGGCGGTCCTGATAAGGAACCCTGAGTCGACCTCCTCGGCGGCCCAATCCTCGACACCGACCAACAGCTCCACGCCGACGACGCCGTCGTCCGAGGCCCAGGCCCTGGCATCCGCCCTTGGGATGGACGCGGCGTCGGTCCAGGCCGCCCTCGATGCGCCGACGACGCCCGGAGCCCCGCAGGCCCTCGACCTCGGGCCCCTCAGCTCCGGCCAGGTCACGGCCGTCCAGGACCTGGTTGCCGCGGGTCAGCTGCCCGACGTCCAGCTCGCAACCTCCGATCCGCAGGTGATCGTCGCCTACCAGGGCGGAATCGGCCTGCTGGACGTGAGCCACCTGATCCTCACGCCGACCATCCCGACGGACTCGCCGGCGACCTCGATCGCGATCAACACGAACTCCGACGGTTCGGTGAACTACAGCCAGGACTCCTACGTCGCCGCCGGCGACTCGATCGTCCTCCTCAGCCTCGACACGACGGGCAGTTCAGAGACCGTGACTCAGGACGGGAGCCCGGTGAAGGCGCCCGGTGTGATCACGCAGATCGTCTTCGACAGCGCCACCAGGGTCGCTCAGGCGCTCGGACGGACGCCAGACGGAACGGGCTGGACCGTCTATGCGATCGAGACCAACGGCGACGCCGTCTTCTCGGATGCCCCGCTGCCCTTCCAGCCGGTCGCCATCGGTCTTGACTCGACCCCGCAGCTGCCGGACACGGATCGCGAGGAGGTCCTTGCGCTCGCTCCGAACGGTTCTGTCGCCTCCATCGATGTCGGCCAGTTCGCCTTCTCATGGCGCATCGTCGGCGTGATCTTCGGCGCGCTGATGGCCGCCTGCCTGTATCTACTGGCCCGGATCCTGTTCCGGCGCCGGAGCATCGGTTTGCTGGTCGGGCTCTTCTCGGTGATAGACGGGATGTTCTTCGCCCAATCGCGCATCGCCATGAACGACACGTACGTCGGTGGCTTCCTGTTACTCGCGTACTTGATCTTCGCGGTCATCTGGCTGAACGTCGGGAAGAGCCGGATCGTGTTCTGGCTGGGAATGCCGATCCTCGGTGTCATCCTTGGCCTGGCCCTGGCTTCGAAGTGGGTGGCTCTCTATGCCATCGCCAGCATCGGGATCCTGATCCTCATCCGGTCTGCGCTCGGCCGACTCATCACGATCCTCGGTCTCGCGGCCGGGACCGGGATCCTGGGCTCGATGGCAATCAACGAGATGGTCACTCAACCCGGGACCGGCAACCCGACGGCCGTAGTGTTGCTCATAGGCCTTGCCCTGGCGGTCGTGGTGGGCGGCTTCGTGTGGGCGATGTCGAGGCGGACCACGCCCGACAGGGTGGTCGTCGCGGGCGTGACGGCTCTGGTCGCTGCGGGCTTGTTCGGGGCCGCTCTTCTGATGTCACCGGAAACGGTCGAGAACGGCGCCCCGAACTACACGTTCTTCCTGATCATGCTGGCGATCACGGTGATCGCGGCCGCCGTCAACGCCTACCACCCGATCGCATGGACTCGGGAAGAGCTGAGGTTCGGCATCGGAGCCCCGATCGTCGTAGGTGTGCTGGCCGGTCTCGTTGGCCTTTTCATCGTCCTCGCACCGATAACCTTCACGGCCTTCCTGCGCGACACGTATCCAGCGCTGGGGACCGGCCTCGTCAAGGTAGGCGTGGCCGGCGTCGCGGTGGGTGCCGTGGCGGCCGCGAGCTTCTGGTATGCGGGGAGGCTCGGCTTCGGGCCCCTGGCCCTGCCACCCGGTCCGGACGATCCGTCCAGGTTTGCCGATCCGCCGACGCCCGCCCCGACGGGGTGGTTGCGCCTGGGGACCGGTTTCGGCCTGCCGGCGGTCTGGATGAGCGCCTGCCTGTTGATCCTACCGATCGTCATCTATGTGGCGCTGTACATCCCATGGGCGATGCCGTGGCAGCCGCAGACCGAGGCTACCGGCCCGTTGCCGGCCATTGCGTGCTGGCACATCGACACGAGCACCGACCTCTGCGACAGCGCCTGGCCCGCCGGGCACACCGGCCAGACGCTCTGGGACCTGACCATCCAGATGTACAACTACCACAATGACCTGAGGGCTACGCACCCCGCATCGTCGCCGTGGTGGGCCTGGCCGATGGATCTGAAGCCGGTCTGGTTTGAGAGCATCGGTTACGCTGGCGACACCGGCTCGATGATCTACGACGGAGGTAACCCGGCCCTGTGGTGGATGGCTATCTTCGCAATGGCCTTCATCTGCTGGCAGGCCTTCAAGCGGCGTAGCCTGGGCCTCGCTCTCATCGCCGTGGCCTTCTTCTGGCAGTGGGTGTCCTGGTCGCGCATAGATCGGGCGGCGTTCCAGTATCACTTCTATACGGCCTTGCCCTTCTTCCTGTTAGGCCTGGCCTACTTCCTGGCCGAGCTCTGGCACGGGCCATCGCGGCGAACGTGGCTGCTGGCTCGGTTCGCCGCAGCCGCGGCGCTGCTCTTCCCGGCCGCGATGTGGCTGCTCAAGGACCCGCTTTGCGAGCTGGCTCGGGTGGACGCGTCTAACAACTCTTTCAAGGACATCATCTGCGGCTCGGGGACCGGTGATGTCCGTATCGAAACTCGAATCCTCCTGATCGCCATCGTGTTGCTGGCGGCGCTGGCGGCTCTGGCGTTGCTGTTGTGGCGACTGGAGCGCCGCCAGGACGCCGGCCAGGAGGACCGATTGTGGATCCTCCAACTGCTCGTGCCTGTCGGCGTCGCCGGCGTGCTGCTGTGGTGGCTGGGTCAGAACGGGCCTCGTAACATCATCTTCGAGGCTTCCCTTCCGACAGACGGGATTGTGCTGGTGCTCCTGCCCGTCCTGGCGGTCCTGGCGTTCGTCGCTCTGACCGCCCGCAACCCGCGCCGGTTCGTGCTGGGCGTCTGCGCCTTTGCCACCGCCGCGTTCGTGGCCCTGTATCCGAACCTGTCGGCCCTGCCGATGCCCAACGCGATCATCAGCATCTACAACGGTCTGTTGCCGACCTGGTTCTACGGCTTCGAGTTCTCGACCAACCTGCAGGCATCGACTCATGTCAGCCTGTTCGGAACGTGGTCGCTGGCACTGGCGATGTTCACCGTGCTTGTGGCCGGGGCTGTGGCCTGGGCTGCCTGGGAACGGCGAGTGGTCGTCGGCTTCCGGCGATGGCAGCAGCTTTCGATCGGAACCGAGGCCGCTGTGGCGCCCGCCGCCCCGGGCGAGCCCGCCGGGTCGGAGCCCGCCGGGTCGGAGCCCGCCGGGTCGGAGCCCGCCGGGTCGGAGCCCGCCGGGTCGGAGCCCGCCGGGTCGGAGCCCGCCGGTCGACCCCTTCGTCCCTAAGGGGTCACGCAAGGACAAACCCCCCAACTGAGTCTTGCGGCCGCCGAGCTGAAGTCGCGGTTTGACCGGCTGGCCCGGGCTCTCATACGCCGCGCCGGCCGTCAGACCTCGCGCTCTCCGAGCCCGGCATGGGGAGCGCGAGGGATCGGGGCCGCAAATCCTGGTGGCAACTGGCCCTGGGCAGCGAGTCGGCGGGTGACGAAGCCGTAGTACTCGTCGACCTTGGCCGTGACGCTCTCCCAGCTGAACTGTCCGGCTCGCTCAAGCCCCGCGGTCGCCATGCGAGCTCGCATCTCCGGTTTCGCCAGTAGCTCCGCGATACCCGCGGCAAGTCCTTTGGTGTCGTGCGGCGGCACCAGGATCGCCTGGCGACCGCGCTGGACCACGCCCTTGTAGCCGTGGATGTCGCTGCAGACGATCGGGGCGCCGGCGGCCATGGCCTCCAGCAAGACTATGCCGAACGACTCGCGCCCCGTGGCGGGCGAGACGAAGACGTCGGCGGTGCGGAACAGCTGTGCCTTCTCCGCGTCGCTGACCCGGCCCAGGAATTCGACGTGCTGGAGGCCGCGAGTCATGACGTAACGGCGCGCCTCCCGCTCCTGCGGTCCGGAGCCGACGATCAGGAGCCGGCACTCGACGCCGCTCTTCCGGACCAGGCGGAAGGCCTTGAGCAGGTCGGGCAGACCCTTGCGATCTTCCAGGCGGCCGACGAATAGGACGTTCGGACGGCCGTCCTGCCAGCGGGCCAGTGGCACGGCGCGCTGGAATTGGCCGACGTCGACGCCGTTGGGGATGACCTTGTAGTCGCCCGGGAAGAAGCGATCGACGAAGTGCCGCGCCGCGGCGCTGACCGCGATCCTGCCGTGGAGTCGACTCGCGTAGCCCTGAAGCGTCTTGCTGCCGAGCTCCATGGCCGGCGAGAAGCCCGCGTAGGCGTGGAAGGTGGCGATGTTCACGCTCGTCGACTGACGGAGCACAACCAGCGAAAGGAACGGCACGAAAGGCTCGTGGAAGTGGAGCAGGTCGAACCGCTCCCGGTCGAGGACTCGCTGGACCTGCGACACGTATCGCGGTGAGAGCGTGATCGTTCCGACGGAACCGTTGCTCGGGACGCTGAAGCCCTTTCCGATTCGGATGACGTCGCCCTCGGACGAGCGCTGGAGGCCGTGGCTGCTGGTCAGGATGCGGACGTCATGGCCGCGCAGGCGGAGGTTCTCGTAGAGGAACCGGACATGCTCGTTCACGCCTCCCGGCAACGGGTAGACATACGGCGTGACGAGTCCGATCTTCACGCAGACGACTCCTCCGCTTCGCGCCCTTCCGCCGACTCGGCGACTCGAGTTGGAATGCCTCGACCCGAAAGGTACTCCGCCTCGATCCGATGTTGCAGGGCCAGCTGGTCGTGGGGTACGCCGAGGTCTCGCGGGGCGTCGTCGCGAAGCAGATTGCGCCGGCCCCAGCGGGCCACATCTCGGGCCTGCTTTCGGACCTGACGGCCGTAGATAAGAGCCTCGCGCAAGAAGCCCCAATCCTCGCAACTGCCGCTCGTTGTTCGCTCGACGAGTGCGCGTCGATAGTCGTCGGCCGTGGAACCCAGGAAGTAGGTCCGGCCGTCGCCGATCGTGTCGAGGGTGTGGCTGTCGCTGTTGCCGACGATAGGCAGGCCCAGCTCCGCGGCCAGTCGCAAGGTCGCGGCGCGGCCGTACCGCCCGGCAGTCGAGGGGTTGTATCCCTCCAGGGCGTCCCAGTAGACGAGAGGATCGCTCGACTGATGGACGCGCAAGATGGCGTGTCTGCGCATGCCCAGGGTGAAGGCCGAGAACGGATGCGGCACGATGGCCACGCCGCCCTGCTCGTGGATCTCCGCGACCGTGACTTCGAGGCGTTCGTTTCGTTTGAGGCGAGCCTGCAGGAAGAGGCCGAGCAAGTGGCCGCTGCGGGTCGTCACCTCTTCGCCGACGACGACCTCCACCCGACTGCCGCGCGCCCTGGCCAGCCGCTGGCACTCGACGGCCGCCTCGATGCGCTCGTGGTCGGCGATCGCCATTACGTCCAGGTCTGTGTGGCGATCCACATGGTCGAGGATCTGGGCGGCCGATGCCGTCCCGTCAGAGGCGAGTGAGTGGATGTGCATGTCCGCCTGACCCAGCCGCGGCGCTCCTTCGGGCGTCACGCCTTGTCTCCGGTGTCGCGCACCGCCGGCCCCTCCAGGTCTGGCCAGATAGGGTGGAATACGCTGAGCCACTGCTCGGGTGCGTCACTGATCACGCGCTCGAAAAGCCGCGCTTCTTCGAGGGCCGTCGCCCTGGTCCGTGCCCGCCGGCTCCCCCCATCCGGCGGTTCAAGATGGAACAGGTTGCCGAGATAGCGGCCCGGCCCGACTCGCCGAACGCCCGACACGTATATCGGTGCGCCGGTCTCGGTGGCCAGCAGGACGGGTCCAGCCGGGATCTTCGTCCGGGCCCCGAAGAGTTCGACCTCGATCCCGCCACCGGTGATCGCTCGGTCGGCTATGAGCCCGACTGGCTCGTTCCGACGAAGCGCCGCCAGCAGCTCCACGACGGCCTCTTCCAGGGTCACGATGCGGACCCCGATCGTGGCCCGCGTCGAGAAGATGTACCGCTGGACGCGGGCGTTGACGACTGCTTCCATCGGGGCAACGATCGGGCCGAGGCGATGAACGGCGTAGAAGCCGGGCAACTCGATCGCTCCGAAATGCATCCCGACCAGGATGAGCGCCCGACGCTCAGTCAGCCAGGCGGCGACTTCGTCGGGCGTTTCGACGCCGAGCCGCTCGTTTACCAGTCGGGCTGTGAATCTCGGCGCCCGGGCCATCTCGAGGTAGTAGCGGGCGTGGTTCATGAAGGCCAATCGCACGAGTTCCTCGAGCGCCTCAGGGTTCGTCGCGGCTGCGCGATATCGCTCGGCGCCCCGGCCGTTGGCCGCCATCCACTCGACGACGCGCCGCAGGTTCCGGCGGGCACGGTCGCGCCGGACGGCCGAAACGCGGTAGGCGGAGCGGCCGGCCATGTCGCCGAGAGCCCAGACGAGCCGCTCCGGCATGTGGAGGATCAGCTTCAGGGCGCCGATGACGACGACGGCGGTCAGGTAGTCGGACACGCGACGGCGCAGCCCGCGCCGCAGCGCGGGCTGCGCTCCGACCGCGGGCGACGCCTTGGCCCTCATTTCCCCTGGCGCTGCGGCGTCTCGCCGGCGTCATCGGCCTCGGCACCGGCTCCGTTCGGGGCCGCGCCTCTGGCGTCGTTCGCCAGGGCTGCGCGGTTCCGCGCCTCCAGCTTTGCCGCTTCTTCGGCCGTGGCAGGCCAGATTGGCTTGAAGTTGTACCACTGCTCGGGCGCCGCAGCGATGTGGCCCTCCAGGGCGGTGGCGATCTTCTGGGTCGCGATGGCCAGATCGGACGGGGAGTTCGAGGGCACGAGAATCGGGTCGTCGGCCTGAGCCCGGAACGTTCCGTTTGGCAGTCGGCTAACCGAGAACGGGACGATGGTGGAACCGTGCTTGGCCGCGAGCAAAGCGGGACCGGCCGGCAGCGTCGTCCACGAGCCGAACATCTTGACCGGGATGCCGTCCGATCGATAGCCCCAGTCGACCAGGAGAACCAGCCCTTCGTGACGCCGGAGGGCACCGTAGACACCGCGCAGGTTGCGCCAGGCGATCATCTTGACGCCCCAGCTCTCGCGCTGGCGCTCGAAAAGTTCGTATAGCTCGCGGTATGAGCTGTCGTCGCCGACGACGTTGATCTGCAGGCCTACCTTGGCGAACCCGGCCGCGGTCGCCTCGTTGTTGCCCATGTGAGCAGCCACGAGGACGACGCCCTTCGAGGTCTTGTAGATCTCGAGGAACTTGTCGAGGCTGTCGATCTCGAGCAGGTCGTCGACCTGCTCGCGCGTGAGCCACGGCAGGCGCATCAGTTCCAGGATGTAGCGCGAGTAGTTCCGGTAGGCCGCCCGCGCCAGGTCGCCGGCCGCCCTGTCCTTTGGCGAGACACCGAGGACGTGACCGAAGTTGGCCCGGAGCCAGCGCCGTCGGGTCGGGCTCGCGGCGTAGCCGACCAGTGCAACCCAGCCACCAACCCGGTAAGTCGGGCCCGCCGGCAGGTGGCCCGTGATCCACGAGGATGTGCGCCAGAAGCTCAGCGCGGTCAGGCCGGCCAGGTGCGTGAAGAAGGTCTCCTTCGCCATGCGGTGGGGGGCCTCGAACGTCTTCGTCGGCTCGGGTTTGGCCTGCGTCGATGGCCTGGACGCGCCGAGGCGACGCCCAGCGGATGACGCCTCGTTGCCCTCAGGTGCGGTCGTCGTTCCGGTCGGGGGCTCGGACGCCACGCCGGCGGATCCGGCTGCGGCGTCCTCGCTCACCGTTCGCGAGCTCGCGCGGTACGCGTCCGGAGTCACCGGGCCTCGACGGCCGGCTTGCCGCCGCGGAGCGGAGCCGCCCTCTTGACCTTCTTGGGCAACGTCTCGGTCCCGACGAGGGTCTCGTTGTCCTCGCCGCGGATGAAGGCCTCGACGCGGT